>ERZ1292623.3248-Hain-H51-01um-R1-3248-length-13966-cov-5_pt1 | contig 13966 bp, 12 predicted proteins | sample MGYA00564398_ERZ1292623 | MGnify/ENA primary metagenome ERZ1292623 (study PRJEB36523, sample SAMEA6512633) | groundwater metagenome | collected 2019-01-07 | study: AquaDiva: Metagenomics assemblies of 32 groundwater samples
GCCAAAGGAATAACTCCCACCTCACTCTTAATGTTCTTAATATTAAATTTTGTAATCTTTTTAGTTTTTTTCTTCATCCCGTTAGAAGTTTTAGTCTGATAACGTCCCGAGTAAAGTTACCTACAATAATATTCTCTTAAAGTAACTTCTAACGGGATTCATAACGCAAGTCATTATACTCAAGTTTCCCGATCTTGCAAGTCCCATCTTGCTTAATTGTGTACTTGCATAATTTTTAGGGTTTGATATACTAAAGACAAGTTAACTATATATGGCTTCTTTATTACCTTGGTTGCAGATTGGATTATCTATTGTGCTTGTGGCTCTTGTGCTACTCCAACAGACTGATGCCTCGCTTGGGGCCGCTTTTGGCGCCTCCGGGGGTGAAGGTATTGAACGTTCTCGCAGGGGCCTTGAGCGTACCATCTTTCAAGTTACAATAATTATAGCTATACTATTTTCAATCTCTGTTTTTGCTTCACTTCTTGTACAATAATTTTCGTTATTAAATACTAACTTGCTTAGAAAATATACCCGTATTAAATTCGATCGAAGCGCCGATCTGCCAAGTCTACCCCAACTCGTAAAATTAGCCAGATTGGCAAATCTAAAGCAAAAGTACCAAGTACTGATCTTGGGCATTATATCTATCTGTGCGCTTGTGGCGGCTGTTGCGCTTGGTAGTAACGCTTTCATGATAACCACTGCCTCAACGGGCGGCTCATTCACTGAGGGGGTGCTGGGTGTACCGCGGTTTATTAATCCAATACTCTCAACGTCTGAAGCAGATCGCGACCTGGTAGCACTTGTTTATTCTGGATTGTTAAAAGCCGAACCTGACGAAAAATTCTCACTCAACCTTGCCAGTAATTATTCTATTTCAGAAGACGCTACAATTTACACAGTCACGCTTAAAGATAATCTGAAGTGGCACGACGGACATCCGGTTACAAGCGCGGATATTGTTTATACCGTGCATCAGATTCAGAACGATCTAGTGCGTAGTCCCAGACGAGCCAATTGGGAAGGAGTTAGCATAGAAGCGGAAGATGAGAAGACCGTGCGCCTCACTCTCAAACAAGCCTATTCTCCCTTTCTAGAGAATCTGACAGAAAACATCTTACCAGAACATATTTGGAAAAATGTGACTGCTGAAGAATTCGCCTTAAGCGTTAATAATATAGAAGCCATCGGTACGGGTCCGTACAAAATTGATAGAATAAAAACTGATTCTACTGGCATACCCACATCAATTGAATTAGTAACAAATTCTAGTTACGCGCTCGGAGAACCATTTATCGAAAGAATTATTTTTAAATTCTTCTCTAATGAGACTGACTTGATTAAAGCATATGAAAATAAACAAGTTGATAGCATCTCTGGCTTATCTACAGAAGCGAGTAAGACCTTACAAGATGACGGCGTAGATATTTTGAGTGTTCCACTATCACGCCTATTTGCAATATTTTTTAATCAGAACCAATCAATAATTCTTGCGGATATTAACGTGAAACTGGCTCTGTCTCTCGCTGTTAACAGAAGTGATGTAATTACATTTGCCCTCTCCGGCTTCGGCTCGACCATGAGCTTTGATGATCGCGAGCAAAATATAGAAGAGGCGCGCAAGATCTTAGATAACGCTGGATGGAAATTAGTGAGTGGTAGTGAAGTACGAGAGAAAAAAGGGAAGCCTCTCTCTTTTACTCTGGCCACCTCCGACAGTCCAGAATTATCTCGAGCAGCTAAAATTATTTCCGATCAATTGAAAGAGATAGGGGTAGCTGTTGATGTGAAAATATATGAAGTCTCTGATCTCAACACGAACGTGATTAGGCCTCGCAAATTTGATGCTCTACTTTTTGGCGAAGTGATTGGACATTTCCCAGATCTTTACGCTTTTTGGCACTCCAAACAGCGTCTAGATCCAGGACTTAATATCGCCGGTTATACTAATAGTTCGGTTGATACGGCATTAGAAGCCGCTCGCCAAACTTCTGACACAAGAGAGCGGGCTAAGTTCTTCGCTACATTTGAACACGAACTCTCGCGCGACATTCCTGCAATATTTTTGTATTCACCTCATTACACATATATCCCACCCGAGAAAGTTAAAAATATCAAATTAGAAACTAGTGGTAATGCGTCTGATCGTTTCGCAAATGTTTATAAATGGTATATATCAACAGATCGCGTATGGAAAATATTCGCCCGGTAAGAGCTCCCCTCTTACGTAAAAGGAGTCACGACAAGCCTTCTCCGTCACAGATACATTCACACCAAGCACCCAGACATTATTCTCCTGCTCCATCGGGCGTGGGCCATAAAGAGGACGTAGTGCGGATCATACCGTTGGGAGGGGTGGAAGAAGTAGGCAAAAATATGACAGTAGTCGAATTTCGTGATTCTATTGTAATTGTAGACATTGGCATACAGTTCACAGACGAGGAGGAGACACCGGGTGTAGATTATATAATTCCAGACACAACATATCTAGAGGCTCGCAAAAAGAAAATCAAAGCAGTCTTCATAACCCACGGTCACTTAGATCATATCGGTGGCATTCCGTATGTGATGGATAGAATAGGCAACCCCAAGCTCTATACTCGCACACTTACTGCCGCAGTAATTAAGAAGCGACAAGTTGAGTTTCCTCACTTACCAGCTCTCGATATGCAACTCGTCGAGACAGATGCGCGTATTAAGATATCTGATGATTTCTATGTGCGTTTCTTCAACGTCACCCACACTATCCCCGATGCCATGGGTATAATTTTCGAAACACCACTTGGCAACATAGTTTTCACGGGAGATCTGAAAGTTGATCACGACGATGGTGTGCCGATAGAGCGCGAACAAGAAGTTTATAAAAAAATTGGCACAGAGAACAATCTAGTTTTGCTTGCCGACTCAACCAACGCCGACGTACCCGGCTTCTCATTCTCTGAAAGAGCCGTGCACAAGAATATAGAAGAGTTAATTAAGAACACTAAAGGCAGATTAATCGTAGGCACGTTTGCCTCACTTCTCGAGCGCATGATCTTCATAATTAAAACTGCCGAGAAATATGACAAGAAAGTGGCCTTCGAGGGCAGAAGTATGAAGACAAATATTGAGATTGCCAAAGAACTTGGTTTAGTTGATCCAAAATCGAAAGCCTTAATAGCAACCGAAGATATAGATAATTACCCGCCAGATAAAATAATAGTAATGGCTACTGGCGCTCAAGGCGACAAGTTCGCCGCTCTGATGCGCATGTCCGAGAACACCCACAAAAAAGTTAAGCTCCATAAGGGCGACACCGTCATTCTCTCCTCATCTATCATCCCCGGCAACGAACGAGCGGTGCAACATTTGAAAGATAATCTCGCCCGTCGCGGTGCAAAAGTTCTGCATTATAGAGTTCTGGACGTGCATGCCTCGGGTCACGCCAATCGCGAGGAACTTAAGTGGCTACAACAGCAAATTAAACCGCGCTTTTTCATTCCTGTGCACGGTTGGCATCAATTCTTAACTGCCCACCGTGATATTGCCATTGAAGCAGGCACACCGGAAGATCACTGTGTTGTCCCGGACAACGGCTTGATAATTGAGTTTTTCTTTGCCTCGCCGAAACAAAGTGAAGGCGGGTGGCCAGAAGTGAAAGTACGCCGACTCAAAGATTCTGCCGCTTCTAAAATGGTTATGATAGACGCACTTGGCACAGGTGATGTGAAAGATGTAGTGGTACGTGATCGCAAACAACTCTCGCAAGACGGCATCTTCGTGGTTATCGCTACGATCGATCTCTCTTCCGGCCGAGTGCGCAAGTCACCAGATATTATCTCGCGCGGTTTCGTCTATCTCAAAGAATCTCAGGAATTATTGAAGCATACCCGAGGTATGGTTAAACGCATGATCGAAGAAGCGAGCGCCCGACAGCATCCACTCAATATTGATTATCTCAAGAACGACTTGCGTGAGAAGCTGGCTAAGTTCTTACTCCAGAAAACAGGCAAGCGTCCTATCATTTTGCCTGTTATACTGGAGGTGTAGATGGGCCCAACCAGACAAAAAATTTATCTTTTTGTTTTCTTTTTGGCTTTGGCCGAGGCTCTTGTTTTTTCGGTCAATTCGCCTTTCATCGCTAACTTAATTTCTGGCGAATTAGTCGGAACGGTTTATAGTCTGGCTAGTTTGTCAGCCATCTTGTTACTAGGCTTATTACCATTCTTTATCAGACGCGCCGGACCGGCGGGTGTGCTATCTGCGCTCTTATTTGCCGGAGCGTTAGTCGCATTCGCTGTGGCTTATTGGCCGACTGCCGCAATCTTGGGCGCTTTGGTCATTTTCCTGGCTATTCCTCAGGTAGCTCCGGCCGTAAGTGATATCTTCATCGAGAGTTCTTCGCGCCCAGGGGAACGCGGGCGAGTGATCGGTTCGGAATTCACTTTCATGAATCTCGCTTTCGTAATCGCGCCTATCATCGGCGGCTTCATCATTACTCGGCTCGGTTTCAACACACTCTATGCAGTATCCGGCGCAGTCTTTTTGCTTGCCCTGCTCCTGTCACTACGCTTCACCCGTCATTTGCGCGTTAGCCGTCTGCACACGGGCCACTTCTGGAAGGGCTTGGGGCGAGCTTGGAGGAATCGCAACTTGCGCAATGTCCTCACAACACAATTCTTGTTGCAATTCTTCTTCTCGTGGATGGTGATCTACACACCACTTTATTTAATAGACAAATTCGCACTTGGATACTCAACTTTGGGCATAATCTTCTCGATCATGCTAATCCCCTACGTCATCCTCGAGTATCCTCTAGGCAAGATCGCCGACAACAAAATTGGCGAGAAAGAACTGCTCGTCGTTGGCTTCGTCCTTACGGCCTTCACCACAGCGGTCATCCCACTTATCGAAACTAGCTCAATTTGGATCTGGGCCATCATCCTTTTCGGCACGCGCGTAGGCGCGGCTATGATCGAGGGCATGTCAGCCACATATTTCTATAAGAAGGCCGATGCGGAAGACATTGATCTCATTGCTCTATTCCGAGACATGCGGCCCGTAGCTTATATTCTCGGACCGTTACTCGCCTCTCTCATCATATTCGAATTTTCAATGGGGAGTCTCTTCCCCATCCTCGGACTAATAATGCTCACAGGCGCCCTAATCGCCACTCGCCTCCGCGACACCCGCTAATTCGCGATATTTGCAGTACTCGCAAGCTTTGAGAGCCTCTGGCATTTCGCTATCCAAACATTTTTTTATATCAACTAATGTGCTCTCGACCCACTTATCATTACCAACGTAGGGAATAATTTTTACTGTGAATTCGAGTCGTGCATCAAAGGCTTCCTTGTCGGTGCGGCCATTGCAATATACAAAATATGCCGTGTCAGAAACCTTGAAGCCATTTTGTCTGAAGAGCCATTGATACACTTCGACTTGGCGTTTGTATCCAATCTGCCAGTCGGCATCGAGGGTCACTTCAGAAGTTTTGCTAGTAGCTTTGTAGTCAACAATATTGAGCGCGCCCTCGGGGTCTTGCCAGACATCGTCGATGCCGCCGCTTATAATTAAGTTTGTACCCTCGTGATTATGCGTGATTCCTCGCCGCAGGGCATCACGCCATTCATCCATGCGTTCATCGACTAGAGGCACAGAATAAATTCCGTACTCCTTGACGAGCGGGTGACGCGTGCCGGCCGCGCGGTGGATGTCGAATTCTTTCTTGAGGAGCGCGTCCACGGCAGAGTTGAGTGAAAACGGGAAGCCGGGTGGCCGACCAATTCCTTTGCGCCGATCGAGCCAGAAACAACGCGGGCAATTCATAAACAGATCAATCTTCGATCGCGAAATCTTAAAAGGCGCATCACTTTTAGGTGTATAAACATTCCTCGAAACTTTATATTCAAATCCCATCCCGTTAGAAGTTACTTACGGCTAATAGTAATACGTTTAACATATTGTGTTGACATTAGATGGTTAGACTTCTAACGGGACCCATCCCGTTATGCTATCATATTAATGGACCAAGTTCTCGGTCCCAGAAAGCGAAGGAGGCGAGCTCTTAAAAGACCTGTGTACCATCGACTTCACGGACGGCGGGCAAGACGCGGCATCAGCCGCATCCGACGCCGTGCGTTACGAATCCGACGACCGGTCCGACTGCGAGAGCGACTACACGAGCGCCGGCTCGGACGTCACAATCGCGACCTAGGGCCAACCTCGGCCCGACGAACCCGCAATCAAGGGGCCGTGCGCACAAACGCCGGCCCCTCCCCTTTTTCAACAAACCAATAACTCACCGGGATTTCATCTCCACCTCTCTTATTAATAAGAGAGGTCGGAACGAAGTCCGGGTGAGTTACTTCATCATTTTGTGCAACGCACACCAGGGACATTTGGGGTCTTCGCAATGCTCTCGCCAGAATTTGAGAGATTTTATTTCGCTCGATATGCGGGCAATTTCTTTTTCGAGTTCTTCCACAGCATCGCTCTCTATTTCGAATTTTTCTTTTTTGTAGTAGCCTCTTTCATTTGGTTCGACGAAATCTATTTCTCCACTTGTCATCTTGTACCGCCCGTTAGCGAATCTGTCTAGCAGGATTTTATAGAAAGTGAGTTGACGTAGATAGCCAGATTTTACAATTTCATTGCGGGACTTAGGCTTGCCGGTTTTGTAGTCAATGACGCTTACATTGCCATGTGGGTCTATCAACTCTAGCTTGTCTAATCTGCCAGTGAGCTTAGTCTCGCCAAGTAAAACTCCCTTAATAGCGAGCTCTGTGAGCACATTCTTGTTCCAAGTTTTGTAATATGTATCGTAGTAACCACCCAATACTTTCTGTCCCCTCTTCAGCGCCCGCGCAATTTCGATCTTGCCGAGGGGTTGTTCACTTATGTGACGGGTGAAGTTTGAAAGCAAACCTTTGCGATCAAGATCTCGAGCGAACAAATCTTTGAGGGCGGCGTGTATTGCGATGCCATACATATGATAACTCTCAAGAGCTGTGGGCACGCGCAAAAGGTTCACATAGAAATACTTCCACGGACACTCGAGATAATTCCCAAGAGCCGACACAGACAAACCTTGCTCGGTAAATAAATTATTGAGATATGTCTTGTCAGATATGCTCACACCCGTTTGCACCCGGGGCGCAAACTGTTTCCCCGGAGGAGCTCGTAGAGCGTAACCCTCCGGGGAAGTTGCTTTCGGAGACTTACTGAGAGATATGTCGAGCTCGGTCAGAAAGCGCGAAGGGAGGGCACTCTTGCCATCAGATCTAGAATTAGCGTAAGTAATGACAAGCTCGTCCTTGGCTCTGGTGAGAGCCACATAGAATAGTCGGCGCTCATCTTCGGTGTCGGAATCAGCGCCCAAGAATTCGAAGGCAAGCCGATTGGCTATCCTTCGCCCACCCCAATGACCATCGATTGCGCCCACTATATATACGATATCGAATTCTTGTCCCTTCGCCTTATGCGCTGTCATCAAGTGCACCACACTTCGTCCTCCGGATTTCGCGGGGCTTGCACTACCCTTCACGAGCACATTATGATCTGTGAGCAAATCAATGTACTTAAGAAAGTCTGTGAGTGAATACTTGGGATGATTCCCGAGCAGAATTTTCAGCTCATCGAATAAACTGTTTAGCTTACCCATTTTCTCAACTGCGTCAGGTAGTCCCAAGATATGAGAGAGGAATCCTGACTCGCGGACTATAATTTCAAAGCACTCAATCAAACTTTTGTTCTTACTCATCTTGTGCCAAGCAGAAACACGAGCGGTCAGATACCTGATACGGGGAGTAGAAATGCCTTCGCGCAAGAACTTATATATCTCGCTACTTTCTACATTCAAGAAGTCTATATGCAGAGCGTCAGATAACTTTTCCTTACTACTCACAGATTCAATAGCCTGTAAAAGATTTATGAGTTTCCGGATATCGTTGTCTTCGAGGATATCCTGATCAGACTCGATCATGAATGGCACATCACCCTTCTCGAGTATGCGCACAAGGGGCAAGGCATCGCGATTGTCGCGATAAAGTACGGCAATCTCGCCCGCACTAATGCCCTCCTTCACGTGCCTCTCAATATCGTGCAGAATAAATTCAAGTTCTTGCTCGAGTGTCGCAAAGCTAGTAATTCTGACACCAGGCAACTGATTTCCGACACCGGGTAACCGCGGGTTACCCGGTGTCTGGGTTCGGCCAGATACTAACTTGCCAGGCAATAACTTGTTGGCGGCGTCTATTAATAGAGTTCGCGAGCGATAGTTATGGGTAAGTGCGATTACTTGCGCACCGGGGAAGGCCTTCTTAAATCCCTTAAAGTTCTCGAGCGATGCGCCCTGGAATCTGAAGATAGCCTGCTTCTCATCCCCCACCACGAAAATGTTGGGATTCTTGTGAAAGCTCATGAGTAACTCAAGAAGTTCATTCTGCCCAGCATTAGCATCTTGATGTTCGTCGGCCAGCACATATTGGAATTCTTCCTGTAAGCGGAGCAAGAGCTCTTTATCTTTCTTCAAAACCGCGATCACCTCCATGATCATATCGTCATAATCATAGTAACCCTTCTGGCGCAAAGACTTTTGATACTCTCTGTATAAGAATATAAACTCTTTATTCCTCTCGCTCCTCTCCTTAGGCTCACGCTTAACTAGCTTCTCCAATTTATCCGGATCGATGTTCTCGCGCTTAAGTTTGCCAATCGTGCTTATGATGTCGCGCACATAGAAGTAAGGATTCCCGAAAGGCTTGAGCTTATTCAGTTTCGAGCGCTTGATTATTTCTTCAAGAATTAGTATCTGATCGATAATATTTGCATGAGAGTAGCCCACGATCCTCGGGAAATGCGGCGAGTAGCGCCTGATCACGTCATTGCAGAAAGAATGAAAAGTGAAAATACCCACCCGATAGCCCGCCGCTCCCACAATCTGCACTAAGCGTGTGCGCAGATTGTACGTGGCCGATTCGGTAAAAGTGAGTGCCAAAATAGAATCCGGACTCGCGTCTGTAAGCTTCAAAATATTAGCAATCCGCAAAGTCAAAACCTGCGTCTTGCCCGTCCCCGGCCCCGCCACAACCATGACCGGCCCCTCGATAGAATCAACAGCCAAACGCTGAGCCGGATTCAACTTCTTGTACTGCTTTTGGAAGGTGGCGTCTTTCATTTTTGCTTAAAATTGCTATCATTCTAACATTGTTTGCAAATTGGCAAATTTTATCATTTCATCATTGAACTATGTCTATCCAACTTGATATGAAAGAGTGGATGAAAGAGGCTATGAAGGCCAAAGATGCCGTGCGGCTTTCTGTTGTGCGCGGGATTATGGCCGCCTTTACGAACGAAGCTGTGTCGCTCGGCAAGGGTCCGGCGGGTGAGCTCACTGATGATGAGGCGCTCGCTGTCATCCGGCGCGAGGGCAAGAAGCGCAAAGATTCGATCGAGCAGTTCACATCTGCCGGACGCATAGAATTGGCTGACAGCGAGAGTGCTGAATTGAAAGTACTCGAAGAATTTTTGCCCGCGATGATGGGTGAAGAAGAAATTAAGAAATTAGTTGAGATTAAGAAATTAGAATTGGGGATAATAGATAAAGCAGACGCTGGCAAGCTTATGAAGACTGTTATGAGTGAGCTGAAGGGTAAAGCTGACGGTGGGCTGGTCAAGCAGATTGTGGAGAGTGTGCTTAACTAGACTTGACTACGCTTTTAGACAGAGTTAGATTTGTAGAAGATATAATCTGGACACTGAACATGAATTGTTTTCCTGCATATTTTTAGCAGGCTAATCGACATCCACCGAGACGAGTGTAACCTGCGCAGACAGGACCGCTCGCATGTGGAGGTTCGCCAATGGAAGCGAAGTATGTAAGACATGGCAGGCTCGCGAATCATGCCGTCGGGACCATTTCCCTCCCTGCACCGCGCACCAAGCCCATCCGGGAGGTGCGGCCGGGGCGCAACGAGAGGAGGTCGAAGGGTACCCTTCGGCAGATGGTCGACAAGGCTCTAGCCGAAGTGGAGGGCAAGGAGAAGTGAGGGTCCTCCAGACAGAAAGGGGAGGACGTTACTTGGTCGGAGCGTTCGATTTCGGCTCGATAGAAGAGGCCGATAGGCATCGCTCCAGGTCCAAGAGCCAGCAGAGAGAACGGCCGAGTAGCAGGCGTCCGGCAACGGCCTTGATCTCGTTCGTCAGGAAATTACTCTATGAACACGAGAGGAAAAGGAGGTAGGGAGGAAAGACGACCCGAGGAGGATTGTCCCGTAGTAAGGGGTAATCCGACCTCGGGTTTTTCGCTTTTACTTAACTCGTGTCCCCGGAGCGATCTCTTTGTCAAACGTATACAGCACCGGCAAGCCTTCTTGATCAGATACGGCAAGCAGCATGCCATTTGAAGTTAGGCCCATCATTTCTCTGGGCGCCAGATTAGTCACGAACATAAACGATTTGCCAACTAAACTTTCTGGTGAGTAACTCTTTTTGATACCAGACAATATCTGTCGAGTCTCGGGGCTCGCCCCGTGGTCACCAGACTTTACGGGGCCAAAATCTACTTGCAGTTTAATTAACTTATCCGAGCCCTCAATATGCTCGGCAGTGATAACCTTGCCCACTCGGATCTCGACTCTGGCAAAATCGTCAATGGTTATTGTGGGTTTTGTGCTTGGGGCTTCCAGTGGGTCTCGCATAAGTTTCCGTGAATTTTATGATAATTGTAAGCACTTGTGGCCGCCACGGCTCCAAGTGCTGACGCCGTGATCGTCTGTTTGAAGGGGCCGAAATGATTAACTGTGTCCCCTGCCGCATACACCCCCGGCACATTGGTCTGCATAAGGTTATCAACCGATATGTAACCGAATTTATCGAGCGCTACTCCTAGACTTGTAGGCACTATCACATCCGGCTTGGCGCCGATCTCGACAAACAGGCCATTTATGGTGAGCGAAGTCGAACCATCAAATTCTTTGCTCAAGATAATCTTCTCAAGCAGATTCTCACCCACAAGCTCTGTAACCTCTGTATCAAACAATCTCACAACCTTATCTCCTAATTTGTTCAGGTCATCGAGATTAACAGGTTCTGGTCGAGTAAGCTCTTTGGCTCTAACTATAAAATAAATCTTCTCAACATATTTAGCCAGATCCAGTATGCCTTTAATCGAGGCATCTCCACCTCCAACAATCGCCACCGTCTTTCCCGTGTAGAGCGGCCCATCACAAGTCACGCAATAATGCACGCCTTTGGCCGTCAGCTCTTCTTCGCGTGGCAAGCCTAAGTGTCGACGTTCAGCCCCTTGGGCGAAAATAATAGTCTTAGTATGATAGATTTTTTCTCCCACTTTTATATCAAAACATCCTTCATTATTATTCGCGCCGGTTACTTTGCCATTTATAATTTCTGCTCCCGAATCTTTAGCCTGCTTCTCGAAATTCTTCATCAGGTCGTAGCCGTCCATGCCCGGAGCGCCCGGGTAATTCCAGATCTGTCCTGCAGTAGCTGTCTCTCCGCCGAAGTTACCGCGCACTACCAGAGTTTTCATCAAGTAGCGACCGGCATAAATAGCAGCAGATAATCCCGCCGCTCCCGACCCTGCAATCACCACGTCATAGATCATAAACCCAACAAATTGCTTATCTTTTCTTCGTCGAAGCCGATAATCACATTGTTGCCAGTCTCGATTACCGGCACACCCATTTGGCCGGTGCGTTTGAACATATATTCTCGTGCCTCACTATCTGCGGCAACATTAATATCTCTGAAGGGGATATTATGCCCGGTGAGAAAATCTTTTGTGGCTCTGCACCAGACACAGGTGGGGGTTGAATAGATCTTAACTTCTTTCATGCAAACATTATAACACGATCATCAAACATTACGCCTAGCCCGAGCGCGATCATTCTCTGTCAATTCCACCTTGCGCAAACGAACAGACTCGGGCGTAACCTCAAGCAGTTCGTCATCACTCATTACTTCAAGCCCTCTTTCTATGGATAATCGCCAGGCAGGATTAAGATAGATAGCCTCGTCAGAACCTTTCGAACGCATATTTGACATCTCTTTGCCTTTGGTAGGATTAACGGTCATTTCATCACCCTTAGATGTATTGCCCACAACTTGACCCTCATAAACTTCATCCGAAGGTTCCGTATAGAGCACTCCCCGGTCTTGCAGATTCCAGAGGGCGAAGGCGAGTGCCTTACCCGCGGCCATCGAGATCATCGAGCCTACTTGTCTACGTTCAATCTCGCCGACATATGGTTTGAAACCAAGCACGCGAGATGAAAGTATGCCATTGCCTTTGGTGTCAATCATGAAGGCGCCTCTAAAGCCGAGTACTCCCCTAGTCGGACCCTCGAAGAGCATGCGCACACGCCCGCCTGTCCCGAGCGATTTATCCCGAGCAGAGTCGAGGGAAGTCGAGGGATGAACTTTAATATCAGACATGACGCAACCGCGCTTACCCAACTTCTCGATAATCACACCTTGGAACTCGCTAGGCGCATCAATCGTAAGTTCTTCAAACGGTTCTGACTTTACACCATCAATCTCTTTGATAATTACTTTGGGTTGCGACACGGCTACCTCATAACCCTCCCTTCTCATATTTTCCAGAAGAATTGCAAGAGAGAGTTCGCCCCGAGCCGCAATCTTGAACCTTTCGCTCTCGCCAAAGTCAACTCGCAAACCAACATTCACTTCAAGCTCACGCGCGAGGCGCTCACGGATCTGGCGAGTTGTTACAAACTTACCTTCGCGCCCGGCAAAAGGGGAAGAATTGGGCAGGAAATAAACTTCAATAGTTGGCTCATCAACTTTAATTGCCGGCAACACTTCCGTCTCGGGTGTATCGCAAATTGTATCGCCAATATAGACTTGCGGAATACCCGCAATCATGGCTATATCCCCCGCTCGCGCTTCGTTCTCTTGCACTCGGCCCATGCCCTTGAATGAGAAAATTTTTGTAATCTTGCCTTGCACGCTCTTTCCCTCGTTATTTTTTGCGTAAACGTTCTGGCCCGATTTGATCACGCCTTCATATATACGTACCACCGCTTGGCGGCCTAAATAGTTATCATAAGCGAGATTAAACGGCTGAGCCCTTAACGGCAAGTCAACTGGGGCCGGAGCCGGTGAGACATGCTCGAGAATTAAATCAAGCAATGGAGTCAGATCCTTACGCTCATCATCGGGCTTCTTCATGGCCACGCCCTCTCGTCCGATTGCGTAGATCACTGGGAAATTAGCTTGCTCGTCGCTTGCCCCAAGTTCTAGAAACAATTCAAGCACTTCATCTTCAACTTTTTTAGAATCAGCCGCCGGCTTATCAATCTTGTTTATCACCACAATCGGCTTGAGTCCCAATTCAAGCGACTTCTTCAAAACAAACCTAGTCTGCGGCATCGGTCCCTCTTGAGCGTCTACCACCAAGAGCACGCAATCAATACTGCGCAAAATTCGTTCCACTTCACTCCCAAAGTCTGCATGCCCAGGAGTGTCGATGATGTTTATTTTTGTGTCTTTATATAAAGTAGCAGTGTTCTTGGCATAGATAGTAATCCCCCGCTCGCGCTCAAGAGCGTAAGTGTCCATAGACTGTCCCAGCTCGAAGACCCCCGTCTGCCGCATAAGTGCATCAGTGAGTGTAGTCTTGCCATGATCCACATGAGCAATAATTGCAATATTTCGTATCTGCATATAAGAAAATAAAACGCCCATCTCGGGCAGAGACACTATAACATAATCTACATTCTTCGCAATGCACGCTTCACAACCTCGGCCACAAGGTCTTGACGAGCTTCTCCTAAGACCGGCAGAGTTGCCAGGACAGACGCATTCTTGGTTGGCAGAAGATCAACCTTGCCGCCGTTCCAATTGGTAAGTTGGGTGAGGAATTCATCAAGCCACGATGGCGTCACTGTTAGTACCCCATCAAAATCAATCTCGATCGGCTCATTAGAATCAAGTCCTGGAC
>ERZ1292623.2536-Hain-H51-01um-R1-2536-length-16229-cov-5_pt2 | contig 13963 bp, 9 predicted proteins | sample MGYA00564398_ERZ1292623 | MGnify/ENA primary metagenome ERZ1292623 (study PRJEB36523, sample SAMEA6512633) | groundwater metagenome | collected 2019-01-07 | study: AquaDiva: Metagenomics assemblies of 32 groundwater samples
ATATCAAACAGGGTATGCGCAGGGACAAGATGATATCAAGAAGTTGGAAGAAGAGGTGGCGAACAAAGCAGCCAGAGAGGCAGCCGAAGCAGCAAATCCATTCCAGGCAGTGAATCCTTTGGAGGGGGTAGAGGCAAACCCATTTGAAAAGGCGAAAAAAGTATTGAACCCATTTGAATAATTTTCTATGAATAATTTCCTACTCTTATGAACATCAAGGAAGCAATCTTTTCTAAAAACGCAGGAGTAAAAATCTTTGGAATTGGATTGATACTTGCTGCGTTTTTTGTTTTTCTGAACGAATCCGCATACGCCCAAACCGAATCTCTGCTGCCTGGGGTAAGCGAGGTTCAGATTGGAGCTGCGCTTTCCGATTTGAGCGCGGTCTATGGCCATCCGGTAGAGAGAATTGATCAAGCGAGGGCAATCTGCAATATTGAAAAGTTTTTAGCAGATTGTGCGGAAATTGGGAAAGAACACGATCTTTTCTCTGAAGAAAGGGAAAGGCAGGTTGATGTCGTGCTTTCGGAACTCACGGACAGGATTATCGAAGATTTAAAGAGCTGTCAAGATGAGACGTGTCTTGTTGAAGTTGCGAGTACTCTCGCCTCAAGGCTTGCAAATCGTGCTCCTGCCATTGCACAAAGTCTTGAGCTCACTCCTCAAAAAGTGGAAGAAAAGCAAGCTATTATAAAAGCTGCAAAAGAGATTGGAGTAAGCGTTGAACAATGTCGGGCCATGGATCCTGATACCGCGCCTGTTGAGCTTTTGAGAGCGTGTGCGAAACTCGCAAAAGACGCGCGCATCCAGCAATACATTCCAGAGCAAACCAAACAAGACGCTGTGTTGGCAGACGGCTCCCTTGCGCTTCGGGAAAGTCTGGCAAGAGGAGAGTATCAGTGTGGTTCCTTGACACTGGAGAGTTGCGGGAACTATTGCTTAAATCCAACCCAAGCAGGAGAAGAGCAGGGCATTGCTCAAATACCGCCGGTGTGCCGACAAATTGCAGAGAGATTTTTTGGACCTGAAGGCGTGCAGCATCTTGAGAGTGCATACAGCAAGGTTCAACAAACCAACCAACTCTACGCGAAGCGGGCAGAACACATTGTGTTTACCACCTTGCAAGGGAGAACACTTACCGATCCGATTGAAATTGGGAGGTACTTAGAAGAACAAGGGAGCAGGGGAAATGTTGAAGCAGTAGAAAAGGGAATGGACTTTCTGGCGTTCAAGGGATTTGTAAAATTCGCAGACAAGGAATTCGCCTTACGCATGGTGAAGAAAGTAAGAGAGCAGGGTGGAGTGATTGATTTTGATCACTGCAGGATTAATCAGGAAGAGTGTGAAGAGTTTGTTCCTGATGAACACAGAGAAGAGTTTGCAGCAATGAGAGAGGTGGAAACCTTAATGAGAAGCGCAATGGCAAGCCGTGGGGTTCAGGATCTCTCCCTTTGCGATACCAGTCCGCAGTTGAGAGAAGCATGCGTGGAGGGGGCAAAATCTGCCTTTTCCCAAATTGAGGCAATTGCGCAAAAATCCCCTGCCGCACGCGGTGTTGTGGAAGGGATTCAGAAACATATCAATTTTGGAGAGAAGAGCTTTCAAGCAAGAAAACAGGTCGAAGAGAAATTGAATACAGGAGAACAGCTTTCTTTCGGAAACCAAACATTCCGTGATTTCAATCAGATTGAAGAATTTTGTGAACAGAATGCGCAGCTTTGTCTTGCTGAAACCGCAAAACAGGGATTTATTTCCAGAGATTTTGCGACAGAAAAATATGAGCGATATTTTGAATCTCAACCAGGATCCTATCCTCAATTTCAACCACCTGGGCAGGATGGATTGTCGCCAGGTCAAATTCCAGGATTTACTGCTCCAGGACCTGGTTTTGGCTACCCTCCCGGGTTTAGCAAAGAGGAAGCACTCAAGCAATTTCAGGCATGGCTTGAAAATCCCCAGGGGCCTCCTCCGATTCCAACTTTTCACACGCCAGGACAACCAACTGGAATATTTCCTTCCCAAATCAGATTCCCGGAATTTCCGTATCCAGCTGTCTGTCCTCAAATCTTTTCGAGACCCTGTGCTGCAGGAGAATATCGGCAGGAATCGCGCGACCAATATGGATGTTCGACCTATAGTGCCTGTATTCCTCTCACAACTTCAACCATACCAACTCCAAGAGACAATCGTTTAATCTGTCCTGCTCTTTACACTGTTGATTTCTGTCCTGCAGGCCAAGAAAAAGTTGTAACATTCAGTTCTCCCGAATGTGGAACATACTATAGTTGTGCTCCTGTATCTCAACCCCAGCCACAGCCGCGTCCGTCCATTACCTTCCCTTACACCTTCTCCAGTGGGAAGACGGTATATTCTTGGGAAGAGGCAAAAGCGTATTGCTATGCTTCAAGTTTTGGGACGAGCCAGGGGGTTGCAGGAGAATGCGAGCAGAAGTTTGGCATTGTGTATGGGATTCAACCACCTCCACCAGGCCCGATTCCTCCTGGTACTGACTGCACGAAATACGGAAGTGGTTGGCATTCTATGGACAGCAGTGGGAATTGTTTTAATCCCGGTATGACGGAATATCGGACTTTCGGAGGCGCCTCCTATTCTTGCACAGAGAAACCCGTATATGGTTGTACGTCGGGGTCTCCTACTCCGTCTGGTCAGAAAGAACAGGTATGGAATAGTTTGGGATTGCGGTCTTGGATTAGGATTGATGCGAACCTTGCAAGGATAGATTCTTTGAAGCAATCTTGCGCAAACGTTCCCAGCAGCGCAAATGTGTGGATGCCAAGCGCGGGAGATTACGCAAGCGCTGACTTTGGGATGCCAGACGCGGAGAAATGTAGGAAGGCCGCAGCATGCACTTCAGAGCAGTACTTCGACGGCGCAACCTGTGTTAGCCGTACTTCTTCTACTTGCCCCGTGGGCCAGTACTGGAATGGAAATACCTGTGTATCATCGGGCACGCCGCAGTGCTCCGATGGCAAAGATAACGACGGCGATGGAAAAGTTGATTACCCGGCAGATATCGGCTGCTATGACAAGTATGACACTAGTGAAGTCTACGAAGGAGATACTCGCAAATTTCAATGCCAAGACGGTACGGATAACGATGGTGACGGCAAGATTGATTTTCCATCGGACCCTGAATGTTATGACTACGCGGATGATACGGAATCGACGAGTGACGGATCCAATAAAGGCGACGCGAATTCCTGCCCCGGGTTTGCGTACAGCGAATGGGACGAGAAGGGAGTTCGCTATTGCCGGTTGAACTACGAGCGCCGATGCGACTACAACTACCCGAGTTATCTTACCAATGCGAACTATAAGGCGGAAAATTGTCCGGTTACCAACACGACGGTGACTGGATCTTGCTCATCTGAATTGATGAATCTGTTGGGTTCCGGATGTCACAATATGGGCAACGCGTGGTTTGATGGACCAATGAGTAAATACGTGCTGCCGGGAACCGTCACAGTGAAAGAATGCTCAAGCGTACACATTTCAGGCTGTACCTCTTCGTCTCCGGGCACCACGTGCCCTTCAGGTCAGTACTGGAACGGGCAAGCGTGCGTGACTTCTCCTGCACCTCCTCCGCCGGGTACAAGCAACTGCCTTTCGGGATATCATTACATGGGAGAGAGTGGAGGATATTGCATGCAAGACAGCAATCCTTCGGTGTGTCAACCTTTGGGTGGAGGTTCTACGTATACCTGTCCAGGAAGTACAAGCACTACTTGCCCCTCGGGCCAATACTGGAATGGAAGCGCGTGCGTCACTTCGAGTACGAGCACCTGTCCTTCAGGCCAATACTGGAATGGAACTGCATGTGTCACTTCGACTACTCCTACTTGTGCGTCTGATCAATACTGGAACGGGACTGCATGCGTAAGTTCGACGACCCCACCACCACCGCCTCCTTCGAGTACCCCTGATCCAGCAACTGCTTGTGCGCAATCGGGTGGCAGCTGGAATGGTTCAACGTGCACATTCCCATCGCCTCCACCTCCACCCCCTCCACCACCTCCACCTCCGCCACCCTCTTCTTATCTATGTCCTTCCCAACACGTATGGAATGGAAGCTCCTGTTTCTTTGCAGCAAAAGAGGTTCCCTCTCGCTACGGTGCAGGAGTGCGTGATGCATTCAAGCCAATTGCCAGCTTCTTCCAAAACCTGTTTGGCCGATAACTCTATAAATCTTAGGAGAATCATGAAAGAATGCAGACGGCACTACTTTTTGTGCCGTCTTGTATTTGGAGGTTGAATTCAGGGGCAGCGTAGTTGACATAAAATCATTTTTATAGTATTCTTTTTTTATGATTCAGCAACAACGCACAGAACGTATGTATGATTCTTCAGAACGGGGATTTGGAGGCCTTCTCATAGCTCCAAGGCTTCTTGAGTTACTGGCTGTAATGCAGTTTAAGCATCCAACGCCTATTCAACAAAAGACGATCCCTCAAGCCTTGGAAGGAAAAGATATCGTGGGCATCGCGCAAACCGGAACCGGAAAGACGCTCGCTTTTGGTATTCCCCTGATTCAACGCATTCTGCAGAAGAATGCGGGTATTGGGCTTGTGATTTTACCCACCCGGGAACTTGCTCTTCAGGTAGAGGAGATGCTTTTGAAGTTTACTCGGGCGTTCGGAATTCAAATCGCGGTTTTGATAGGAGGCGCTTCTATGGGTCCTCAAATTCGTGTGATCAGGAGATTTCCGCGCATTGTTATTGGCACTCCGGGGAGAATCATTGATCATTTAGATCAGAAGAATTTGAAACTAGATAATGTTTCGATCTTAGTTTTAGATGAGGCAGACAGGATGTTTGACATGGGTTTTGCTCCCCAGCTTGCGAAGATACTTCGAGCAGTGCCTAAAGAACGCCAGACCATGCTTTTTTCCGCTACCATGCCAGACAATATCCTTCGAATCGCTCAAACCCATATGAAATTGCCTGTGCGCGTGGAGATAGCTCCGTCGGGGACAGGGGCCGACCGCGTGGAACACGAATTGTTTTTTGTGCGGAGAGACCAGAAGAATCGTCTTTTAGATAAGTTGCTCAAAGAATATAAAGGCAGCGTGCTTGTGTTCTCGCGTACGAAGCACGGAGCCAAGAGAATCTGCAGAGATGTGCGAAGTATGGATCATACGGCGGCAGAGCTTACTTCCAATCGTTCGCTTGTGCAGCGCAGAGAAGCTCTCGAGGGTTTCAAATCTGGGAAGTACCGCGTGCTCGTAGCGACTGATCTTGCCTCACGGGGAATAGACGTAAAAGATATTGAGCTTGTTATAAATTATGACATTCCCGAAAGTCCGGAAGACTATGTGCATCGCATCGGTCGTACCGGAAGAGCTGGGATGGCGGGTCGTGCCATCTCGTTCGTGATGCCCGACCAAAGGCATAAAGTGAGAGGGATTGAACGACTCATGCGAGTTTCCCTGCCTATTGGCGATTTGCCCGATCTTCCTCGATCCCGCCCCGCGCCTCCTCACGCGTATAGACCGTTTCGCCAATGGAGAAGACCGCAAAGCAGATACATAAGAAGATGAAAATCCGAAATATCGCAATCATAGCTCACGTGGACCATGGGAAGACCACGCTTGTTGACGCTTTGCTCCGTCAGTCAGAAGACTTTACGGTCAAGCAAGAAACGAGAGGACTTATCATGGATTCCAACGAGTTGGAACGTGAGCGCGGCATCACTATTTTTTCCAAGAACGCGGCCCTAAAATATAAAGATTACAAAATCAACGTCGTGGATACGCCAGGGCACGCGGATTTCGGCGGGGAAGTAGAACGCATCATGAGCATGGTGCAAGGGGTTTTGCTGTTGGTGGACGCCAAAGACGGCCCGATGCCTCAAACCAAGTTTGTGCTCAAAAAAGCGCTGGAAGCCGGACATCGCGTTATCGTTGTTATCAATAAAATAGATTTGCCGGACGCGCGGCCCAACTGGGTTTTAAATAAGATATTTGATTTGTTTATCGAACTCGGAGCGGCGGAAGAACAAATGGAGTTTCCGGTTTTGTACGCCTCGGCTCTTGCCGGAAAAGCTGGTTTTGAATCGAATCTTAACAGCATGCAAAATGTTCAACCCCTGTTTGAAACTATTGTAAAAGAGATTCCAGAACCCAAGGCAGAAGAAGGATCCACGCAAATGCTTGTGGTAAACATTTCTTACGACAACTACAAAGGACAGATCGCCGTGGGTTTGTTAAAAACCGGGACTTTAAAGAAAGGTCAGCAAGTGATGTTGATGAGAAGGGATGGCGCGCTCGTGCCTTCACGAGTAACCGCCGCGATGACGTTTGATGGGTTGAATCGTGTTGAGGTTGATGAGGTTAAAGCAGGAGATGTGGTTGCAATTGCTGGGATTGAAGGCGTCAGAATAGGAGAGACCATCGCAAGTTATGAAAATCCTGTTTCCCTCCCTCCCTTGCGTATTGACGAGCCGACGGTGAAAATGAATTTTTCTGTGAACACGTCTCCCTTCGCGGGGCAAGAAGGAGCGTATTCGACATTTCGTTATTTAAAGGAGCGTTTGGAGCGCGAGTTACTCAACGACGTAGCGCTCAAGGTGGAGGAGAGCCAAAACTCGGAGGGTTCGTTTACTGTTGCAGGAAGGGGAGAATTTCATCTTGCCATTCTTGTAGAGAAGATGCGCAGAGAGGGATACGAGTTCCAGATAGGAAAACCCGAGGTGATTCTCAAGGAAGAAAATGGAGTGAGGCTCGAGCCTTTCGAAGATGTATATATCGAGTGCGGGGAACAGTATTCCGGAATCATCATTGAAAAAATGGGGAATCGAAAGGGAGAGATGCTTGATATGAAACTAGATCGCGGAATCGTTTCACTCCACTTTAGAGTTTCTACCAGAGGGCTTATTGGATACCGTTCAGAATTTATCACAGACACAAAAGGAGAAGGAATACTTAATACCTTGTTTTACGGTTATGCGCCGCTCTTTCAGGAAATCGCAGCGCGTCCACACGGATCTTTGGTTGCTTCTGAAACTGGCGTGAGTAATTTTTATGGATTGCTCAACGCTCAAGAGCGAGGCCGACTTTTTATCGGCCCTGGAGTAAAAGTATATGCGGGGATGATTGTGGGAAGGCACGCAAAACCACAGGATCTTGTGGTAAATGCGTGCAAGGAAAAACATCTTTCTAACGTAAGATCAAAGGGGGAAGGCGTAGCAGCGCATGCTGACATCCCGCTGAACTTGAGTCTAGAGGAATGCATTGAGTACTTAGGAGATGACGAGTTGCTTGAGGTGACACCAAAGAGTCTGCGTTTGAGAAAAACGGTTCTCAACGCTTTGGCGCGCAAGAGAGCAAACATGGGGAAATAAATGTGCTACAATATATAGATATGAATCTTCAGTATCTCAAAGAGTATCTCAAAAAAGCGCTTCCCATCACTGTTCCTGTGGCGCTTGGCATTGCTGTGGTTGGCGGGTTGTTTGCCGGTTATACCATCTGGCGCATTACGTCTTTGTCGGGGGAGGTAGATCGTTTAACCCTAGAACTCGCGTCTACCACTGCTGTGCTTTCTGAAAAAACTGATCTTCTTACGAAAAATCTTTCTGATTTGGATCAGAAAATCGTAGGAGTTTCTCATTCGGTTGTGAGCACGGATCAAGCGGTTCAGTCGCGCATCGGGGGTTTTGAAGAAAAAGTTGGAGAAATTTCAGGAACCGTGAATACGTTAGAGAAGTTGAGCAAAACCGATCCTGAACTCCTGCAAAAGTATTCGAAAGTATATTTTTTAAACGAGCATTACGTGCCGGAGCGACTCACCGAAATTTCCAGTGAATATCTCTACAGCGATCGCTCGCCAGGGCAAATACACGAGAAGGTATGGCCGTACCTCGAAAAACTTCTTGTCGAGGCAAAAGTAGAGGGCGTGAAGATCTATGTAAAATCCGCATATCGTTCATTTGGAGAGCAGGGATCACTTAAATCCTCATACAAAGTAACGTATGGAGTTGGTAGCGCAAACCAATTTTCAGCAGACCAGGGATATTCGGAGCATCAGCTTGGCACGACTGTTGATTTTATCACGACCGGTCTTGGAGGCGATCCCGAGGGCTTTGAGAAAACGTCCTCGTACCAGTGGTTGCTGAACAATGCTTCAAAGTACGGGTTCATCCTTTCTTATTATGAAGGCAATCCTTACTATGCCTTTGAGCCGTGGCATTGGAGATACGTGGGCGTGGAGCTTGCTACCTTTCTTCAAAGCGAGAACAAGCACTTTTACGATTTTGAACAGCGCGAAATCGATACATACCTTGTGAACATATTCGATTGACAATAGAGTAAGGGTATGATAGCATGGATGTTGTCAGAACAGATCTGTCGTTCTGTATTTGATAATCTAATCATTTAGTTTCATTTCGCGCAATGGAAAAAGGAAAAATTGCTCGACTCACGGATCGCGGGTTTGGATTCATTTCTCGAGAAGGCGTGGAGAAAGATTTATTCTTTCACTCAAACGAACTTCGAGGCGTGGAATTCAATGAACTCCGCGAAGGTGACGAAGTGACATTCGAAGTGGCAGAAAGTCCCAAAGGACCTAATGCTACAAATGTCAACCGAGCATAACACTCAAAAAATACTCCCCGGAATGGGGGGTATTTTGTTTCTAAAAGAGACACACTTCCACTTCTGAAAAATTCAGGTAGAATGATTTATCTATGGAAAAATTCGCAAGAGAACGCATTGTGGTTGCCGTAAGCGGAGGATTTGATCCTCTGCATATTGGTCATGTGCGGCTTTTCCAAGAGGCAAGGAAGCTGGGCGACGAACTCGTCGTCATTTTGAACAACGACAGCTGGCTTTTGAAAAAGAAAGGGTATGTGTTTATGCCGCAAGAAGAGCGCAAAGAAATTTTGGAGGCGTTGGAATCGGTTGATCGAGTTATTATTACCAATCATCAGCCGAATCCTGAAGATATGAGCGTGTGTGCAGAGCTTTTGGAGCTTAAACCCCATATTTTTGCAAACGGAGGCGACCGACGAGAAGATAATGTGCCTGAAGTTTTGGTATGCAACGAGATGGGATGTAAAATGGTGTTCAACGTAGGGGAGGGAGGAAAGGTGCAGTCAAGCTCACAGCTCGCGGAGGATTATATAGGGGGGATTCCGTGTCCCTGCGGTTCTGGAAAAAGATATAAGGATTGCCATGGGTTAGAGTGAGTAACTTCAATGGAATATGAATGTACTGAAACTTCACAAAGGTACGGGGCTCGTAATTGTTGCGCATCCGGATGACGAAACCATTTGGATGGGTGGTACGATCGCGCGTTATTCTGGTATGAAGTGGACGATTTTTGTGCTCTGCAGAAGAAGCGATCCCGATCGGATGCCAAAATTTATGCGCGTGGCAAAGCACTACGGAGTTCAAGGCTTCATCTGCGATTTGGAAGACGAGGGGATTATGAGCATTCAAGAAAGTATTCCTGTTATTCAAAAAACAATTCGGGCAAAACTTCCTAAAAATGAGTGGGATGTTCTTTTTTGCCACGGGGCAAATGGCGAATATGGCCATCCTCGACACAAGGGCGTGCATCGAGTGGTAAAACAGATGGTCAAAGAGGAAGAATTGAAAGCAAGAAAAATCTTCTTCTTTGCTTACCGACTCGATGAGAAGAAAAAGATTGCTTTGCCGCGCGAAAATGCTCTGTATGCAGTGGAGTTATCGAACAAAGAATGGAAAGCAAAACGAAATGTCATTAAGAAATTATATGGTTTTGGGCAAATGTCATTTGAGAATAGAAGCTGCAATAAAATTGAAACTTTTTCCGTGTAAGGCTAAGCCTTACTCGAAGTAAGGCTTAGCCTTACACGTATGAAATCACTTGTGTTGTACGCGTATCCTGCAGAAACCGACGGCTTGAGTTTACAGGGCGATATGCTGTATCGCGGCGTGAAGGAAAATGGAGAAAAAGTGATGCCCTGTCATTGGCAATCTTCTTTGCAGAAAGAATGGATTTACAAAACATTTCAGCCAGACGTTGCTTTGGGTGTTGGTTCTTGGGGCTATACGCCAGATCTCATTTTGCACCCGCAAGAATTTGGGGTGCAACCGGTGCCTTGGCTGGTTGCAGATGGATGGGTGGCAAACTATCACGATATCATTTCAAGTTTGCCTCTTGTATTCGTGACTTCAGACTGGGTTCGCCAAACCTACGAACGAGATGGCGTTGAAACCAAAAATTTTGTGACAGCTCCCATAGGGGTGGAGCCTGATTTTTTCAAGCCCATATCAAAAAGCGATCCCGCGGTGCAAAATCTAAGGAGAATGTTTGGGGTGGCAGAAGATGAAAAACTGATTCTCACCATCGGAGGGGATGTAACGTCAAAAGGCGCACAGGAAGTTTTCAAAGCCTTGGCCAAGATAGATAGGGAATTTCCCAAATGGAAATATATTTGCAAAGCATGGGAAGAGGAAGAAGAACGCGACCACGCTCAAGAGGAAATCGAATTGATAGAAGAACTCGGCTTAGATAAGGGAAAAATTACGTTCGTGGCAGGATCCTATTCGCGCGAGTTCATGCCGGCCTTGCTGAACGCGGCCGATGTGTACGCAGCTCCCAGCAGGCTTGAAGGATACGGAATGATTCAGGTGGAAGCCATGGCGTGCGGGATTCCCGTAGTGTCCATTGACGCGATGGGCCCCAAAGAGACAATTATTCACGGGAAAACCGGCTTGCTTGCCCGTGTTGATCACACGATTGATTTGGAAAGCGAAATCATTTATCCGGAAATGGGATTCAAAAAACAAGGACGCATTGTGTTCGACGAACCCAAAACGTTTGCCTATCGAGCAAACGTTAACGATCTTGCAGAGCACCTCCTCTTACTTTTAACAAATACCGAACGCCGGGCAGAAATAGGAAGGGTTGCCCGTGAGCACACTATTCAGAATTTCCACTATCGCGATCTCGCCCGCCAAATGACCCAAACCATCAAAGACCGTCTCCACCTTTCGTAAAGAGTAGTGTTATAATTTCCACGGCCGTGGAAAATGTATTATGACCGATGTTTAAAGCCCGGCGTTAAACAGTTAGAAATAGAGAACCTTGTTGCGAGAAACACATTCGACAGCGAAGAGAAACATGCCGGCAGACCATGCTTGAAAGGGAGCTGAACTATGGCCAATTTTCCCGGTTTTACCATGAAGCCATTCGTGAAACTCCCATTCTTGTTCATTTCCCAATTTGTTTGCTTCGGTGAGTGAATCTAACTCTCGTTTTGCTTTTTCGTGTTGCCCAGTTTTGACGAGCGCCGCAATATAGAATCCACCGATAAATGGCCATACGCCACTATTGGAATAAACATAAGGTTCTCTTGCATCGCATTTTTCAAAATATGAATGCCACTCTTTGCCTCCTTTTTCCAGGGGAGGATCAATGGCACGGCACGGATAAGGGCGGTTTATTTTTCTTTTTTCGATATGGTTAAGAATTGATGCGGCAATAGTTGGCGTTGCCAAACCAGTTACAATTGCAAGCAGATTTCCAAGGGCGTCAAACCATTCCTCTTGTTCTCTGTCGCCGTCGTGATTTTTCCAGGCCCAGGGAAGATAATATCCGAGCTTCTGATCATAGAGCGAAAGATATTTTTCGATTTCACCGTTCACAATGCGTTGAATATGCGTTGCAAGTTTCTTTTCTCCATACATTCGGAGCGCCGCATAATATAATGCTTGGGTATTGAGCACTCTTCCATATTTGTGAGGGAAAGCATCCTGCCAATCCATAGTTGGCTGCTGCACTAAAAGTTTATCTTCATTGGGGTCCTGGTATTTCAACCACAAGAACGCTTTTTGAATGTTTTTTTGGAAATTGCGCGAAAGAGAAGAATCGCGATACGCATGTTCATATACTTTGTGGCCTAAAAGATACCAGAGCGTTGAGTCAATAGAATTGTAAGTAACGTCAGACTGCCGCTCTACATTATAGCTTCCAACGGCATTAGGGATTTGGCCGAGTTCTGACTGGTGCTTGCTTAACAGTTCCAAACTTTTGCGAAAAGGAGTCTGGAATTTGGTTCCGAGGAGCGAAGCGCCAAGAGAACTTATCATGCTGTCGCGCGCCCAAGTAGCTTCGTATCCACCGGGAAGGCCCGAAGCAAAAAATCCTGTTGACCTTGCACAGTGTTCCAATACGAGAATTGCCTTTTCTTTTGCTTTTGCAATCATAGTTCTTCCATAGCGAGGCGGGCTAAGAGATATGAAATAGTTGACTCTGCCCCCTGATTGAGATTGAGGGTATGCTGACCTAAGCCGTCGTAGCACCCACCCGTTACTTCATCGTACACCATTTGGTTCAAATGGTTTTTTCCCAAGAACCATTGGAAGGTGTTGAGCGCGAGCTTGCGGTATTTTTCTTTGCCCGTAGCATGCCATGCCGCCACCAACGTTTCCACCATAGAAGAAGTGTCTTCGGGCTGTTGGTCAAAGTAGGCGCGTTTCCCGCTTCGCAGATACCAGCCGTTTTGTCCAATAGGAGAAAAGTATCCTTTTTCAAAGGTAATGTCGAGCAAAAAGTCAAGACTTTTTTCTGCTAAGGCGAGGTATGATTTCTTTTTTGTTGCAAGATACGCAAAAAAGAGCGATTCTGGAAGTTTGCTGTTGGAATACGTAAGGCTTTGTTCGAACCAAAGCCAGTCTTTCGCAGCGGTTTCTCCATAATGGGCAACTTGTTGGTCTGCGAGTTTCTGAAGGAGCTTGCGATAAGGAATATTCGGTTTTGCTTTTACGAAAAAGGAAAGTCCAAGAATTGCAAAGGCAATTGCACGGGGAGAGTTGAATCGGCGAATGGCAGGAATCGCCTTGCGGAACATTTGCTCTGCTTTTTTGCGCATTTCTTGGGGGACGGCGTCTTGATTCGTAAGATAACCTAAAGCCCAGAGTGTTCTCCCCTGCGAGTCTTCGCTTAACTCCTGCCTGACAATTTTGCGTTTGCTGTTTACAAGATTAGCAAAAGTTCCACGGGGCCGCTGAACAAAGGATATAAATTTGAGATAACGATTCAAAAGTTCAAGCGCTTCTGATTTTTGATTTTTGAGCGCCGCGACAGCCACAATAAGCGCGCGAGCGTTATCATCGAGGGAGTATCCATACCGTAGATCAGGTTCTGTATGCTTTGCGAACTGGATGACGCCAAAGTCGTCGGTAAGTTTGTGAAGATGCTGTAAGGTGAGTTCCGGAATCTTTTGTTCATCGTGAAAGCGAACAAATTTTTGATAGAGCTTAAAATGCAAAAGCGCAACGTTTGGCCAAGTCATATGTCGTGTTTCTGCAAAGGCGGTTTTGCCCATTTCTTTTAAGCGCTGGGGATCTGAGCAAAGTTCTATTAACGCTTTGGTAATAGCTTTGGGATTCTTTGGTTCCACAAGAATACCCGTGTCTTGGGTTACTAAACTTTGCGCGTACAGAGAATTGGTGCACACAACCGGAGTGCCGCAGCCTAAAGCATAAGAAAGCGTGCCGCTTGTCGATTGATTGCGATCGAGCGTGGGAGAAAGATATACATCGGTGCTCCTCAAAAGGCCGATGATTTCTTCTGTGGCGAGGTATTTGTTGTAAAACCGCACGTGTTCTTGGAGGCGCAGGCGCTTCACTTCTTTGAAAAGAAAGTTGCGGTAGGTTTCGCCTGATGCCTTGCGCACGATAGGGTGAGTTACGCCAATGATAAGATAGAGAATATTTGGGAAGCGTTTCACCACCCGAGGAAGGGCGCGCAAAGCGTATTCAATGCCCTTTCCCGGACTCAAGAGTCCAAAGGTGGAAAGGACGGTATGATCGAAGAGTCCCATGCGCTCCTTTTCTGTTTGGCCGTTGGGAGAGGCAACATAGGGAATGCCGTGAGGGATTACTGCGATTTGATGTTCTTTTGCGCCGTAGTCTTCTTTTAAGATCTGGCGGGAGAAATCATTCATTACAATAAC
>ERZ1292623.3249-Hain-H51-01um-R1-3249-length-13961-cov-14_pt1 | contig 13961 bp, 9 predicted proteins | sample MGYA00564398_ERZ1292623 | MGnify/ENA primary metagenome ERZ1292623 (study PRJEB36523, sample SAMEA6512633) | groundwater metagenome | collected 2019-01-07 | study: AquaDiva: Metagenomics assemblies of 32 groundwater samples
CGCCGATGGCGTACTGCCCGCCGAGCGAGAACAGGACGGCGAGCCCCTGTTCCCAGGGGGATTGTCCTTCGTGCCGTCGCGCGAACAATACATGGCTTCCGAACGTACAGACCGCAGCAAGAGTGAGGTACGCGATGAAGAACAGGTTCACGAACGATATATCGAGGAGCGTGAACGTGAGAAGGTCCGTAACGAACCCGGCCACGAAGACGATGCCGCCTAAGTGCCTCTCATTCTTCTGCGCCCACGCGAGGAGCCTACGCATACATCCTATATGATACTCCCTTAATTGGTGCCTGGGCCCAGAATCGAACTGGGAACCTCTTCGGCTTCAACGAAGCGCTCTAACCAATTGAGCTACCCAGGCGGTGGGCACATCCTATCATGCTAGAGCTGCTTTTTCATCCCATCAATCCACCCCATAATGTGATAGAACTTGACGGTGTCGCACACCTCTATTTGGAGCGTTCCCCACGACAATCGATTGAAGGGCTTCAGTCCTTTACTTGCCCCGCTTACTAAATAGGTTGTCTTGAAGAAGCGGTCTCTTGGTATACCCGATGCTTCCATCCAATGCTTTCGGGCAGCCGCTTCCGATATGTGCGGATACAATCTCATGCTTGCTCGAAGCTTGTCATGAGGAACGCCCAGGCACTCGCGCAGATATCGGGCGAACACCCGTATCATTTCCTCGTCCGCATTTACGAAATTAATAGGGTGACTAGTTATTTGTCGGCCGTTCTTCGTCTTTGGGCGCTTGTAACCTTCGCCCCAGTAGAGCGCTGTCCCGATAAGCCATAGGTCTCGTGTACTTAACTCATCCATCATCTCTTGCGCTGAAGTGCGTGTTACTTTTGCTCGCGTACGGGCGTGGACCGTTTGCAATTTATTTCTCTTTAGGAAGGCTTTGGCTGTACCTTCTCGAACCCTATTGCGGAGACGGAGTACTGCCGCTTCAGAAAGTACTACATCTCGAAGCCAGTTCGATAAGGTTGACTTCGGTATTCCGAGTTCTGCCCTTATCTCGTTATAGCTCAGGCCTTTTATGCGGAGTTTATAGGCTTCATTCCGACGAGTATCCATACCCACAGGATACGCTCGCGGGTTCAAAGAAAGATGGAGAAAAGATAAAGGATTACTGGACCTCGTATATCGCCTTATATTCATCCATGAGCTTCTTGGCTTCGTCGGGCGAGGGAATGCCGAAAAGACTCGTTGGGGCGGTGCTGGTGCCGTTCTGAACGCCTGCGAGGAGGGGTCCGAGGTATGTGGAGAGGAAGAAGAGCGGGACGCCGAGGAGAAGGAGGTAGAGGACTATCTTCACCGCGAGTCCGACCATTGCGTCGCGCCGGATAAGCTTCAGGAGCTGGTTGTTCTCCTTCGCCACCACGAGGTTCTCTTCAAGCAGCTTCTTCAATTCTCCGTCTTCATTCATGGAGATATTCTAGCATCTGTGCCCTCGGCAGGAATCGAACCTACATTATCTCGTTAGGAGTGAGACGTTCTATCCATTGAACTACGAGGGCGTATTTGGAGACTAGCACAAAACCCCGCGGCAGTTGAGCCGCGGGGTTTTGTGGGAAGGGGTTATGCAGCGGGTGCTGGCTCCCCGAGCCCGAGCGTCTCCATGAGGCGCTTCTTGTCGAAGCCGATTATCATCTCATCACCGACATAGATGACCGGAACGCCCATCTGGCCGCTCTTATCTATCATCTCCTGGCGCTTCTCCATGTCAGCGGCGACGTTGTACTCCGTATACGGAATATTGTTCTCCTTAAAGAACTCCTTGCTCATCTGACAGAAGTGGCAGGTTGGGGTCGTATAAATAGTGACTTGCTTATCCATGATTGTTTCTTACTTGTGGGGGCATTATATCATTTCATGCCTGGGGACAATGTGCGGGTACGGGGAATCGGACCCCGATCTCAACCTTGGGAAGGTCGCGTCCTACCACTGAACGATACCCGCGTGTCTACCAAATACCGAACCAGCCGAGGAACTTCTTGTGCCATGGCAGCTCTACCTTCTCCGTCTCCTCTTCCGGAGGTACGACGATGATAACCTCTTCACCGGGCTTGGCAACGCCATACGTCTGGCGGAGCGTCGCCTCCTGCCCCCTGCCGGTCGAGAGCTCGGCCATATTAGCCGAGAGCGCCGCCTCACGGCCCTTGAGCGCCGCGAGCTCGGCCTTGGTCTCAGCCACTGCCTTTCGAGCTATCTCCTCCTTCCGGGCGATGCCGAACACGAGCCAGCTGAACCAGAGGATAGCGAGCGCGAGCACTATGGCGATCGCGTACTGCCCCGCCTGCTTCTTCCTGCTGGTTCTTCGCGCCATTCCTGGATTATACCAATCTCTACCGGTCCGAATCCTGCACCATCTTCATAAACACCTCCTGCGGTATTTCCATCTTCGCGTGCGCCCCTCGGCGCTTCTTTCCCTTCTTCTGCTTCTCAAGCAGCTTCATCTTGCGGGTAATGTCGCCGCCATAGAGATATCCCGTAACGTCCTTGCGGAGCGCGGAAATGCTGCGGGACGCTACGATGCGACCGAGCGCATGCGCCTGGATTTTCAGCACGAACATCTGGCGCGGCAGTATGTCGTGCAGCTTCTCCACCATACGTTCGCCTTCCTCGACGACGCGGCGGCGACTCACGACGCGCGCGAACGCCGGGACCGGCTCCTCAGCGACGAATATCTCGAGCTTCACCACGTCGGCAGGCCGCTCATCGAGGAATTCGTACGAAAGCGAGGCATAGCCCGAAGAAGCGTTCTTCACCTTGTCGAAGAACCCGCGCATGAGCTCACGGAGCGGCATTTCGACGGTAAGCTCGATACGGCCATCGAGATGCGTCTCGGTCTCGAGCACGTTCCCCTCGTGGTCATGGAAAAGCTGGATCATGTTCGAAAGCGAATCCGCAGGCGTGATGAGCGTTACTTTCACCCACGGCTCCTCGATGGACTCGGTGTCGCCGAACGCCGGGAACTTGGCCGGCGTGTATACCGTCTCCCGTTTCCCTCTCTTATCCGTCACCATGTACGCGATGGTGGGGATGGTGACGATGAGCTCGAGGTCGAACTCACGCTTCAGCCGCTCCACGATTATTTCCAAATGGAGCATACCGAGGAAGCCGCAACGGAAGCCGCGACCGAGCACCCCGGACGACTCCTCCTCGAACGTGAGCGAGGAATCAGAGAGACGAAGTCGCTCGAGCGATTGCCTGAGCTCCGTGAGGTCGTCCTGGCTTTCAGGATAGATGGAGGCCCAGACGACCGGGCGTGGGCGCTCGAAGCCTTCGAGGCCCACGGTGCTTCCTGCGTTTGCGATGACCGTATCTCCCACATTCACGACGCCCGCCTCCTTCACGCCCGTCACGATGTATCCTATCTCGCCTGCCGACAGGCTCTCGGTCGCAAGTTCGTCCGGCATGAATATACCGGTCTCGAGCACCGTGAAGCGCTCGCCTGCTGCCGCGAACCGGAGGACATCACCCTTCTTGAAGGTCCCATCGAATACGCGGGCGAACACGGTGATACCGCGATGAGTTGAGTACGAGAAATCGAAGATGAGGGCGCGGGGGCCGCCTGCGCTTGGCCTTGGAGCTGGCACGCGAGCAACTATCGCCTCAAGTAAGTCCTCGACACCTTCGCCAGTGCGCCCCGAGACTGCAAGAATAGTGTCGGTCTCGATACCGAGCAGGTCCGCGAGCTCGAGCGACACATCATCGACGCGTGCCGCAGGCGAGTCTATCTTCGAGAGCACCGGAATGATGACGCAGCCAGTTGCTTTGGCCATGCCGAGCGTGGTCAAGGTCTGGGCCTGGATGCCCTGGGTCGAGTCCACGAGCAGGATGACTCCTTCGACCGCGGAGAGGGCACGCGAGACCTCGTACGCGAAGTCGATGTGGCCCGGGGTGTCGATGAGGTTGAGCACGTATTCCTCTCCGTCCTTCGCGTTGTATTTCATGCGCGCCGGCTGCATCTTGATGGTGATACCGCGCTCGCGCTCGAGATCCATCTTATCCAGCACCTGGTCGCGCATCTTCCGCGCCTCTATCGTCCCGGTACGCTCAAGAAGCCGATCCGCAAGGGTCGACTTCCCATGATCAATGTGGGCAATGATACTGAAATTACGAATCCGTTCGGTCATCGATGAGGGCGCCGTGAGGCTTAAGCGCACGGGTAGAGGTGATACGGCGCAATGATTCTATGAGGTCCTTGAACTCTTGGTTCGCGAGGAGCGCGAGAACGGCCGCAGACACCGAGAGACCTACCATACCAGCTATGAGGCCCTCCGCAAAGACGATAGGGAGCGTGGTAAGGGGCGCGAGGGTTCCGAAGTACGCCAGGACGCCGTAGGTAGCGGACGCGCCGAGGATGGCCGCCGCAAGCCCCTCCCCGAGAGAACGAGCGAGCATGCTAGCCACGCCTGGAGCGACGCTTCGCAATGTATAGAGCGCTATCGCCGCCATGGCTATCTGCGCGAGCGTAGCGCCTAGAGCCACCGCGAGCACGCCCGTGCCCGGGACGCCCTCAACGCGCAGCAGCACTTCCATGAAGTAGTTCACGGCGGGATACATGTTCACGAGCGTGAGCGTAACGATTGCCGCGAGCACCGACACTACCGCGCCGCCCGCCTGGATGATGAGCGGGTTCCAGGAGCGGCCCGCAGCATAGAACGCGCGGGAGCACAGGAGTATGAGGCCTTGCGCGATGAGCCCGAAGACGAGGATAGCGAGCACGGCGGCGGTGAGCCTCGTCGCATCCCAATCGAAGGCGCCTGACCCGAGCACGATACGTACGATATGGGCGCGCAGCACAAGCGCGAGTACCGAAACGATAGCCGACCAGAAGATGATATGGCGCGCAGCCACGAGCAGCGTCGCCCGGAACTCCTCGTACCGTTTCGCGTTCATATGCTCGGCGAGCACCGGGAACGCCGCGGTCGCATACGCCGCTCCAATGAGCGAGAGCGGAACCGCCTCGAGGTTACCCGCGAGCGTGAATACAGCAATACTTCCCTCGCCTGTCTGCGCGGCGATAGCAGTCAGGGCGAGCGTCGCAAGCGCTCCCACACCAAGCGCAAGCGAACGCGGCATGGAGTCGCGCGCCACTGACCACACTATCTTCGGAGAGAAGATGACGGGTCGCGGAAGGAGTCCTGCCTTCGCCACGAGCGGAACGTGTATCGCAAGATGGAGCACTGCGCCCGCCACAACCCCCCATCCGATACCGATGAGTCCCATCGTCGGATACAGGAAGAGCGTGCCGCCGATGATGCCGAGGTTGTAGAGCACGGGCGAAAGCGCGAAGAGCACGAAGCGGCGATTCACCTGCGTCACGCTCGTGATGATGCCGGAAAGTCCGAGCAGGATGGGCTGGATGAGAAGGATGCGTGTGAGCATCACGAACTCCCCGGCATGGGGCGAGGACTCGAATGTCGGGAACAGCGCGAACAGAAGCGTGGGCGCGACGACTGCGAGCCCTGCGCATATGATGCCGCCGCCGATGACGAGGAACGACGCGGTGTGCGACAGCAGCTTCTTCGTCTCCTCCTTATTCGCTCCTGCGATGCGCGGAATGAGCACGTACGCTGACACCAGAGATGCGACGATCGCGAAGACGAGGTCCGGAACGCGGAACGCGGCGTAGTAGATATCGAGCATCTCGCTTGCTCCGAACTGGTGCGCGAACAAGCGGTCGCGCAAGAGCGCTAAGATCTGCGAACCAAACGTGAGGCCGGCAAGCAGGTACGCGGCCTGGTGCAGGCCGCGTACTGGTGCTGTTATTTTCCGTAGGATGTTTCGAACCATGACGTACTTTTAGGAACCGGGAGAAGTAGCGCCAGGATGCATTACGGGGTTACGGGCGTTGCGGGTATGCCGAGCGCGCCGAGTCTTGAAGGTGGGAATGGATTCTTGCCGGCGCGGAGCTGGGCGAGGTCAGCAGCTACCGCCTGCGCGTTCGCTTCGGAGAGCGCGGCGACCGACTCAAGGTCCGCTACCGCCTGCGCGTACTGCCCCTTGATAGCGTGCATGACGCCGAGGAAGAAACGCGCGTTCGCATACTGCGGATTGAGCTCTACCGCACGCGCGAGCGCAACGATAGCTCCATCCGTATCGTTGTTCGCGGAACGGAGGATTCCTACCTGGAAGAGCACGACTGGGTCGTTCGGCGCGAAGTACGCTGCCGCTTCCGCCGCCTGGAGCGCTTCGCGTGCGCGACCCTGCTGCACCTCGAGTTGTGAGAGGAGGAAGATGGCCTGGGTGTAGTCACGCTTGAGGTTGATGGCGGAGACGAGGCGCTCCTCGGCCGCTGGCGCATTGCCCTGCGCTATCTCGAGCTGCGCAGCGACATATTGCAGTACCGGCGAAGTCGGATTGAGGCTTATCGCACGCTCATACGCTGTCTTGGCATTATCGTACGCGCCCTCGATGCGGAGCGGTACGACCGTCTGGTACACATTGCCGAGCATCGCCCAGTTCTGGTAGTTATTCGGACCGAGCTTCGTCGCAGTGAGCGCGGCCTGGATGCTTCCGGAGAGCGCGGCCTGGAATGCCTGCTGCGCGGTAGCGGGTGCGAGCGTGGTGTCGGATGCGACCCGGTTCATGCGCGCGATGCCGACCGCGCTTGCGAGCTGGTACGCCCTATCGCTTGCGGCGAACCCTATGGAGCGCTCGATGGCGCCGCTCGCCTTTTCGAGGTCGCCCGCAGAGAGCGCCTGCGCGCCGTCGGTATATGCGACTGCCGCGAGGTAGCGCTCGACAACGACGTACGCCGCGAGGATGGATGCCAGAAGGAGGAGCGTCAGCGCGAACACGATGACGAAGCCGACCCTCGGATTCTTGGAGAACACGATTCCCCATTCGTTCGCACGGCTCGCATGGCGAAGCGATGAGACGAAGAGACCGATGAAGAGGAACCCTATCGAGAGCACAACGGGCCCAGGTACCGTGAATACCGAGAGCGTGAGCACGTAGAGGCTGGCGACGAACGAGGATACAGCGACGAAACGCATGAACGCGTCCTGCGGCAAGCGGAAGAGGAGCGTACGGACGCCCACGAAGAGGAAGATGCCAAGGAACGCGAGCCACGCGAGCACACCGACGATGCCAGTCGTCACGAGCGAGGTCGGGATGCTGCCTATACCCGAGATGAAGTCGATGTTCCAGAAGACGGTGTCATTGATAGCGCGATCACGGAACTTGAGCCACTGCTCGCCGAACGTGCCGGGGCCCGAACCGAAGAGCGGCGAGGAGGCATAGGTATGGCTTCCCACCTCAAAGGTCGACTGCCACGACGGACGGACGTCGATGAGATTCGTACCGAATGAGGAGACGAGCGCATTCCCGATGGTAGAACCGCCAACGATGAAGAAGATGGAAATAGCGAGCGTTATCAAGGGAGCGAGCAGCGAACGGGAGTCCGTGCCGCGTGCTTCTCCTTCGGTCTCGGAGAGAAGGAGCGCGACACCATCGAGGTCGCTCTCGTCAGAAGACGAGGTGCGGTGGCGCATGATGGCCTCTATGAAGAGCGCGAGCGCGACAAGCGCGATGAGGCTCCATATGAGCGGAGAGTTCACCAAGGCGACGATGAGGAGACCGACGGCTCCCGCAACGTAGAGAAGGGTGCGCGTGCGGGGAGCAAGCGTAAGGAGACGTAGGGCAAGCAGCGTCGTTACCACACCCAGACCGACCACCATGCCGAGGTCAGGGAAGGAACCGATGAGATTCGTCGTCGGCGCCATGAGGCTCGGCGCAAGACGGCCGACCAGGATGAATACCACTTCAGCGACGAGCACGATGCCGAGTGTGACACCGAGCACACGGAAGAAGGTTCGATATTCCTTGCCGCGACGGAACGCGAGCGCCGTGAGGCTCGCGATCGCGGCGAGCAGGAGCACGAAGCCGAACGTATCGGTCTCGAGCTCACGACCGAAGAATGCAGCCTCGGCCGAAACTCCGGAGAAGAGGGTGGAAATCGCGTACGCGAACGGAACGAGCCAGAGCGCACCGAGGAGCACCGGGGGCGGGATAACGATGTTCCCGCGGGTAAGGCGCGCGAGGATGAACAGAGCGAGCGCGACAAGGGCTCCTATAGCGAGAATGGAGACCTTCGTATACAGGAACGGGATAATGACTACCGGCTTGAACGGGAATATCATCGCGATCGCGGCGAGCGCGACCGTGAGCACGATGGCGAGAGTCGCTGCCTTATCGAACGAGAATCTGCGTGCCGCTGCAGATGGTGCTTGGTTTTCTTGCATGGTTTCCTATTACACAGCCCTACTAATGGACTGATTATAGCTCGGAAGCCCGGCCTGCATCAGGCGGGACTGGGGACGAGTACTTCATGAAGCCGCTATTTGTGAAAACAGCGTATTATCGTATAATCCTAGCGGACCCAGGTCTGATGATCGCTGCGTATCGCAAGATGCGTAGAGGAAAGTCCGAACACAGGCCGCATTCGTGCGGCAGCACGGTAGCGGGTAACGCCCGTCCGCCGTAAGGCGCGAGGTGCGAACAGAGACGTCCGCGGCGAAAGCCAAGGAGGCCCTTCGGGGTCAGGCCCGCCGAGATGCGGGATTGAAACGGCTAAATCCTTACCACTGTGCAAGGCCGTGCCCTTCGGGGAGCGCCGCTCGAGGCTATCGGTAACGATAGTCCCAGATAGATGGTCATCGCTCGTGGTCTCCACGAGTACAGAATTCGGCTTATGGCCTGGATCCGCTATACATGAAAAGGCTCGCCGCGAGGCGAGTCTTTTCAATTCCCCTGGTACGAAGAGATATCGAGCTTCGTGCCAGTATCCCACCCATGATCCTTCGCATATCCGGCCCTGGTCTCGAGCGCGAACGAGGCGGGCACCGCGGGAGCGAGTACGCTCGGGTAGCTAGCAGGAGAGACCGAGTGCTCGATGTGCACAATGGTCCCATCGTCCGACAGCCAGACGATATCGATAGCGAAAAGCATGTCCTTCATCCAGAACCCGTGCTTCGCTGCCTCCTCGAATATGAAAAGCATGCCGTAGTCGTCCGCGATGTCCTTCCTTCCCGAGAGTCCCTGCATCCGTTTCTCCTGGGTATCCGCGAGCTCTATCTCGCGCGGAAGCGTTTCCGCCTTGCTGACTACCGCATCCGCGGCAGATGATTCCGCTGGCGCATGAACACGGGTATAGATAAGGAGCGCGGCGAGTATGACGATTATGAGTGCGAGCCCAGCGATGAGGAGGCGGGTACGCATATGCTATCCGAGGGGCTCTTCTGGATTTGCGCCGATGGTCGGAGGATCGAACACATACCTATCGGCTGCAACGAAGAGTCCGGCCATCATTACGATGAGGAAGCTCGCAGCCAGCACGTGCGGGACGTGGTGTCGTTTCAGTTCAAGCCGGGTTACGAATGCGAGGAGTACAAGCAACAACAGCGCGCTCACTACATACAGCGTTCGCAGCAGCATCTTAGGAGACGCGGCAACATGAGCAAGCGGAGACGCATACGAAGGTGCATCAGCTTGCGCGATAACGGATGGAGCCTCTGCGTTCTCGTTCCGTATCGAAGCGGCGGGAGCGGCGTCGGAAGCTGAGAATTCCGGCTCCCCCGCTGTCTCTCCGAGTACTTCGGTGGTCCCGATGGCGATGTCCTCAGCACCAGCAGGGTCACTCACTGCGACCACTACCGGTGCAGCTACCGCAGTCTTGGCTGGGGTACCGAACATCTGCACGACGAACGTCGTCTTCTGTCCCTTGTACGTCCCTACGGCCGTCGCTATACCTATCTCCGTAAATTTGCCATTGAGTATATTCGCGCGGTGCGTGGGGGAGTCCATCCACGCGTCCTCCACGTCGTCCGAGTCAGTGAAGTCGACCGCAAGATTCTCTCCCGCGTACGAGAACGAATACCCAGCCTCCCGGAACCAATGCCACGAGGTTTTTCCGTCGGGTGAATTGTGCGCGAAGTATCCCTTCTCGGCCATATCGTCCGCTTTGGCTTGTGCAGCCTCGTCGAGAACCGGGTTCCTCGTGAGCATGCCGAGGTCCTCGTCTTTGCGGTCGTCGTTGGCGAGGTCGACGAGGACCGCAGAGATGACCGCGGCCATGTTTTCCGAGGTGAACATCGTACGTGCGTAGAACGCGGTGGCACCAAGGAGCGCGACAGCGAAGAGCGTGACCAGGGTCATCCCGATGACGCTGAATACCTGATGGGTGGGGTGTGAGCTCTTCCTTTTCACGGAATTATTTTACCATTCGTTTAGGATACGACAAGACCCCGCAAGCGGGGCCTTGTGCATTCCCTCTCTATCGTCCGCTTACGGAAGCGGCGGGAATGGCGCGATGTCCGGGCAGTAGATGTCGTTTATCTTCCACTGCGTCGTCTTGTACACGTAGCCCGTGGAATCATCCGCGTCATGAATGCCTTCTGCGGGATACGGGAACCACGGCTTGAGCACGTCCTCCCAATGCTCCTTCTGGAAGGCATGGACTGCCGCATCCGTCATGGCTCCGAAGAAGCCGGTGAGCGGTAGACCTGCGGCCATGTGCTCGTTGAGGAACCCTTGGAGCTCAAGAACCTCGGTCGCGTCGTTCGCGATGCCCATCCTCATGAAGGTGGACAGAAGCGCGCTGCAGGCAGCATCGGTCGTAGCACCGAGCACCGCTCCTGCCGCCTTCTTCTTGCTTGAACCTCCACCACCACCTCCACTTGAAGCGATCGTAACCGTGTCATCGTCTGGCGCAATCGGTGTTGGTTCAAAGTCGTACGTAGTGATGAGATCGGTCAGTGCAACTACAACTTTATCGAGATACCCGCCGACGCCGGTATCGCTGCCGCTCGTGTCGCCGACGTTCAGCGCGATTACGCGTACGGTTGAAGAACCAGTACTGAGCGCGTCCATGCCTGCAGGCGATGCTGGGCATGGGTACGGTGACGCAACTCCTGGTGCCCCTGTACGAGTAGTCACGGGATAGCTCTGCGTCGGATCGAAGGTTACCGTCGTGAATGCGCCGGTCGAACCGGTCACCGGCACAATGCTATAACGGCAGTCGTAGAACTTGGTCGGGCTCGACTCGCCGAAGTTCGCATAGACGCTCATGTAGAAGTGCTCTTCGACGGTGGCGTCGGGAGCAGCAATCTTGAAATCGTACGAGATGCTATCGATGTCAGCTATCTGTTCCTGAAGGAAGAGCTCGCCGATGAACTTATCGCACCCAGTTTGATCGACACCTCCCTTACAGTTGCCGTTACTTCCGTCGTAATCGTTAACGATCGGTTCTACGTAGAGACTACCGCTACCAATCGACGCATTACCGAGAAGGAATGCGAACGGCGACTGTGTCGTGGTATCGCGATTGAACATCCATCCGAGCTGATTCTCGCCCGCTGACGTGTTGCCAGTGATGACTATTGTCTGCTCGTCGGGTTCGGTCGGCTCCCCGTCATCGAGAACATCATCGCAATCCTCGTTCACTACGATCACATAGCGATCGCTCGTTAGGTCGGTGAATTCCGGCGCTGCGACGGTTATCGTCGTGGTCGCTACCGCATCCGCGTAGGATGTCCCCCACTTGTAGCCGACGAGGCGGTACTTGTCCGCGACGCACCGCTCTCCGTTCGCGACGACAACCGAGCCATCCGTTACTTCCGAAGTGGTGTAGTCGGCAGGAGCGTCCATAAGCGCGGTGTTGGCCGCATGCTGGAACGTTGCTCCTCCATGATTATTCCCGAGCACATACGCGCCGCTCGTGGTCGCGCCACCGTTGAGGTTCGCGGTCGTCCAGGTGGCGGTCATAGGGAAGTCAGGCACATTCGCATTGTCTACGATCTGCCCCGTCGATTCCTCATCCTGGAGGTGCTTGTAGATGTGGACCTGGAGAGTGGTTGGGTCTGGTTCCTCGTTCGCGTCATCACAATCTTCGTTCACCACGATGACGTAACGGTCGGAGGTGATGTCAGTGAAGGATGGTGCGGTCGTACTCACATCATCGTTCTCCGCTTCAAGGAGAGTTGTGCCGGTCTTGTAGCCGACGAGGCGATACTTCCCTGGCGTGCACTGCGCATCGGCCGGAAGAACCACACTACCATCGGTCGTTTCCTCGGTCGCGTAGTCAGCAGGTGAGGTCATGGCGCTCGTTGTTGCGCCATAGGTAGGTGCAGCGAGGCTGTAGCTCCCTGAGCCTGCGCCGAGGTTAGCTGCGTCCCACGAGGAGGTCATTGGGAACGCTGGCGCTCCTGAGCCATCGACTATCTGTTCCGTACCGTTCGCGGTCTCGAGATACTTCAAGATATATACCTTCAGCATCTCTTGTTCAGGGGGAGTGTCATCGCACTCCGTTCCGTCGATAGTGAGCTTGTAGAGGAGACCGCCAGGATTGGTCTGATAGGTGCCGTTCGCGAGCGGGAAGTTATCTACGGTGAACACGAGTGTGTTAGCGCCGACATTGAAGTCGCCCGCAGGGATGGTTATGACGTCCTGACCGGCAGCGGTGTAGTTCTTCTCCTGCGGATCCGCGCCTATTTCAACGCCGTTCAGCTCTACCGTGTAGCCGTTATCAGCTGCGATGAGGAGCGTCGAGCTTGCGACTGCCCCATCGAGCCAGAAGGTCTTCGTGAAGGTTTCCGTCTTCCCAATGACCGTATCGGTCGCTGGATCCTCACCCCATATCCAGGAGGCGCTCTGGATGAGCGCGGTCCACGAGTTATGGATGAAGGTGACGAGCGCGGAGGCGGTACCGCCTTCAAGCGTCGTCGTATCGCTTACAAGGACGCACTGATCGACTTCCTCCTCCGGCTCCTCGCAGACACCGTTCATTCCCTTGATAGCATCGAGGTCGAAGCCGTCCGCATCATTCTGATGGAGATTAGCGTTCGTCGTATCGGTGAGCTTCACGTACCGGAACCATGGGAGACCCGTCTCGCTCACGTCGAGGCTGGTACTCCCGCCGGCGCCGTTGCCAGCCTGTTCGGTAAGAGGGAACCAGGTGCTGCCATCTTGCGACACAGTCACTGTAGCCGTCTCTGACGGGTATATGCCATTCGTTACTTCCTGTACGAGGAGGTCATCCCCTGCACTGTCCGGGATGTACGAGTCAAACTCAATGACGATGGAGCCACCGAACCCGAGGCTGAAGAAGGATCCGTCGCTTGCGCCAAGCGCTGCGCTTGGATTCGAGCGTGCAGGGAGGACTGCACTGCCATTCTTCCGGAGACCTTGATCGGAATCCTCTACCGCATACGCCCAGGCATCACCAGGAACGCACTGCGGAGGCGGAGGCGTTCCGCAATCTGTATCATCGATGGTGAGCTTGTACTTGAGACCTGCAGGGTTCTTTGCGGGAGTTCCGCCTACCTGCGCCCAGTTCTTCACGGTGAAGGCGAGAGTGTGGCTTCCCGCTCCGAGCTCCGCAGCGGAAATGAGTATCGTGTCCTCCTGACCTGCATGGAAGTTGTCTTCGTCGTTCGAGCTCCCGATAGGATTCCCATCGAGCGTGACCGCGTACGAATTGTCCGCCGCAATAACGAGCGTACCGCCCGACGAGTCGTCCGTGATGGAGAAGGTCTTCGTGAATACCTCGGTGACGTCATTGACGGGGTCAGCGATAGGGTTCTCGCCCCATATCCATTTCGCCAGCACATCGACTACCGCGGTCCACCCCGCATTCAAGGGTGACACCTCAACGGAGGCATCTCCTCCTTCGAGCGTCGTCGTGTCGCTTAGGATGACGCACTGCGGTCCTTCGTCTATAACAACGGCCGGTTCCACTACCAGTTCAGCAGCGCGTTCGAGTACCGGTTCTTCCGTCTCTTCTACTATCTCCTCCTCTACGGGAGGAACTACGCTTTCTTCAGGCGGCACGGGTGCTGCATCTACCGATGGAGTCGGCACCTGTTCTTCTGTCTCCGACACGACCTCTTCTACGACCTCGGTCTCCACCGCAGGAACGATATCGTTCGTCTGCGCGATGGCGA
>ERZ1292623.3251-Hain-H51-01um-R1-3251-length-13959-cov-7_pt1 | contig 13959 bp, 24 predicted proteins | sample MGYA00564398_ERZ1292623 | MGnify/ENA primary metagenome ERZ1292623 (study PRJEB36523, sample SAMEA6512633) | groundwater metagenome | collected 2019-01-07 | study: AquaDiva: Metagenomics assemblies of 32 groundwater samples
AATGTCAAAGAATAAGTAGATATGGAAAAAAGAGGTGTTTTAGAAAACCATACCTACTTATTCGTAATTGACTAGGATTTTATCTTATTTAACCCCCAAAGTATATAATATACTTTCTAATATATAAATATTTTCTTTATTTTGGTAAAAACGTGTTTAAATTTAGGTATGAGGCTTATAACGGCTAAAATTAAGGAAAGAATGAAACTTCTCAGTAAAATTGAGGAAAAAAAGTTTTTGAAGAAAATTTCTGGAAATAATTTAATTAAAGCTGCTTCTTTGTCTAATAACCAAAGATTATTTTTAAAAAAAATCAAGTGAAAATTGTAAAACAAAGATGAGAAGTTTAGAATTACTAGAATAGTACTTAAAAAAAGAACAAAGAGAAAGGAAATCATTAATATTTTATTTAATTCTTTAAAATATTTTGTAATTAACAGGAAGAATAAAATTATTAGGAAGTAAAGAAAGAAGATAATGTTATTAATCAAGGTTTTTACGTCATTTAAATGAAGAATTTCTTTTTCTGTGTAAATTTCTTTTTTCAATTGTTCACTGCTTTTAAAGTAGTTTATAATGTTTATTGATTGTTCTTTATTAAAACCGGGGTTATTTTCTGATAAAGATTCATAGAAATTTGGATTAAAAATTAATATTCTAAAGTTTAGAAAAACTATTATTAAGGCTAGTAAAAAACCAAGGAAGTATTTCATTGTGAAAACGCGACACATTACCATGTGCTAGTTGCGTAAGTTTTGTGGAACATAGATTTAAATTCCTATAAACTATATTAGTTGCTTACTAATGTTCAATCAGTAAATTTATAAATAATTCTAAATCATTTAAAATAACGACTTAAAACCTTTTTTTAATAAATTATAATTTAGATTTCCTCTCTTTTCTAACCAAGTTGGCGGATAATTTTTATACTTTTGTTCTGCTTCTTCTGCATAGACTCTAGTCATATGCCCCTCTACATAATGAGCTCTTATGTATTTATATTCGGCAGTTGGTTTTACTTGTTTTAATTTATGCTCGTTAAATCTTTTATAAAAATTCTGAGTACTACCAACATAATAAAAAGGATTATTTCCAAATAAACTCTTTGTACATTCTATAATATATGTATAAAAAGGATATTCTTGTCTTAATTTTGGTTTATGAAAATGGAAAAAAACCCTGCTAAAAGAATAAACTATTAGAAAAATAATAAAAAAAGTTATTATTTCTCTTATTGGAATTCTTATTGCTTCTATAATTATCTCTTTGACCATAGTAAAATAAATATACGCCGGGACTGGGATTTGAACCCAGATATCCTTTCGGAAACAGGATCTTTACAACCTTTTAGCAATCCAACGCAAAATTTGATTAAACTTTCTTAAAAGTTTACTGCGCATTACCAGGTTGTGCCATCCCGGCACAGATATACTTTTAATTTAGAGAATTTAAAAAGCTTTTTATATATAAAGAAACTCAATTTATAATTATGCCACAGAAACTTACAGTTGCTCCAAGCCTTAAAATAAAGCAAAGGTCTGTTTTTAATTTAGATGAACTATATAAGGTAATGTTCAGGTGGTTTGAGCTTTATGGGTATGATATGCAGGAGCTTGAATACAGGGATTCTGTTGAGGGAAATGCAAAGCATCTTGAAATTAAATGGAAGGCAACAAAAAGAATAGATGACTATATGGAGTTTCATATATTAGTGAATTTTCTTATTTTAGGCCTGGAGAAGGCTGAAATAGAGCAAGACGGGGTAAAAATAAAGACAGACAGGGGTGAGGTTGAGTTAAATATAACTGGACAGCTTGTAAAAGATTATGAAGACAAGTGGGAGTCTGGATATGCAAAAGTCATAAGGGATATTTATGACAAGTATGTAATTCATGACAGAATAGACAGCCTAGGCGGGGAGCTTTATGAGGAAGTTTACAAGCTTATAGATGAAGTAAAGGCTTTTTTAAACTTACACAGGTTTTAATTCTTTCTTTGGTTCATAATGGTTTAAAAATAACAAAGCTTTTAAATATACAGAGTATATGATATTAAGCCCGCCATGAGAATACTCAATGGAGCTAACGATATTATATCAAGCGATGAGCTTGGGAGTTAGTGTTGCGGGCAATATTTAAAATAATAATTAATAAGGATTTAGAGCAAGATCATATCATATTTCATTACTCACTAAAAAAAGTAAATAGTGTGTAAAAGCTAGTTATATAGCTACTTGTTCTAAATGCTGTTATGGGAGCTAAAAATGGGAAAAATAAGCCCAGTGTCTTCAAAATACATAATTCACACATTTATTCAAATTGAGGGTGTGGTTGACAGGCCTGATGTTATTGGAGCTATATTTGGACAGACAGAAGGATTACTAGGAACAGAGCTGGAATTAAGGGAATTACAAAGATCAGGAAGAATAGGAAGAATTGAAGTAAAACTAGATACTAAGTCTGGAAAAACAGAAGGAAGCATACTTATTCCTTCAAGCCTGGACAAGGCTGAAACTGCTATAATCGGGGCTGCATTGGAAACAATACAGAGAATAGGGCCCTGCAATGCAAAAGTAAAAATTGAGAAAATAGAAGACATAAGGATTTCTAAGAGAAATTTTGTTATTGAAAGAGCAAAGGAATTATTGAAGCAATTAACAGACGAAGTACTGCCTGATTCACAGGAAATTACAGATGAAGTTGCAAGCTCTGTAAGAATGATGGAAATTACAGAGTATGGAAAAGACAGACTACCTGCTGGACCTAATATTGATGATGCTGAAGAGGTAATTGTTGTTGAGGGAAGAGCAGATGTACTTAATTTATTAAAACATGGAATTAAGAATGTTGTAGGAATGAATGGGACTTCTGTTCCACAAACTATTGTTGAACTGAGCAAGAAAAAGATTATTACTTTGTTTGTTGATGGAGACAGAGGGGGAGACTTAATTATAAAAGAAGTTGCTGATATTGCCGAGATTGATTATGTAATTAAGGCACCTGATGGAAAAGAAGTTGAAGAAATTGCAAAAAAAGAAATTCACAAGGCATTAAGAAGCAAGGTTGCTATTGAACAAATTAAGATGGACTTAAGCAAGGTGACTGATTCTTTAAGAAAACCTTTGATAAGAAGAGACTATGTAAATACAAGAGACTTAAAAGAAAGGGAGACAAGACAGGAGTTCAAGCCACAGCTAAAAGCTAATATTGCAAAAGACAATTTAAAAAAAATGCTTGATGATTTAGTAGGCACTAGAGGGGCTTATATACTTGACACAAATTCAAATATTTTAGGAAAAGTGCCCACAACTGAGTTAGCAACGACAATCAAGGATTTAAATTCAAACAATATTTATGCTGTTGTATTTGACGGATCAATTACAAAAGACATTGCTTCTGTTGCTGAAAGATCCAATATCAAGGTTTTGGTTGCAATGGATTCAAGGATTAAGCCAAGTGAAACACAAGTAGACATTATAACAAGCACTGACTTATAAGAGCTTTTCTTTAGAAAAAGAAAACCTCGGAAAAGAAATTATATTGGGAAAGGTTTATTAAGTTCTTTTTGTTTTTAATTTTGTAATGAAAACAGAAAAAAGGAGAGTGTACTTGTATTTAGGAATTTTTGCTGTTTTTTTGTTTATAGTTCTTTATTATTTCGGGGCCTTTAAAGGAACTTGCGAAGATGAGAAATGCTTTCAGGATTCAGTTTCTGCTTGCTCTCCTAAGAAATATAACTTTAATGTAAACAACAATGTTTATACTTATGTTATATCAAGGTCTTTGGGAGAGAACTGCAAAATAAAGGTAAGCTTGGAGAGGAGTGCTGAGGGCACTGATTTTGATACAAGAGGAAAGCTAGAAGGAAAGTCAATGAACTGCAAGGTACCTAAGTCTGAATTAGGAGCTGTTAATTTAAATGAAGTTGAGAATTTACTTGGATACTGCACAGGGCCTTTGAAAGAAGGAATGTACGAAATATTGATTAAGAAAATGTACGGGATTATAATAAGCAATTTAGGGGAGATTTTAGGAGAAGTACAGTTAGGATTGATTAAGAAAGTTTAGTACTTTGATAAAACTTTTTCTAAAAATTTTTATTTGATATTTACTTTAGTTCCTAGTTTTGTCTTTATTTTTGGTATGGAAATATTTAATTTACCATTTACGAATTCTGCGTCTATTTCATCCATGTTTACATTTGCAGGAAGAGATATTGATGCCCTATAGCCTTTATAGGAACTTTGCTTTAAATTTGTTTTCTTCTTTTCTCCTATGACGTCAAGGGACATATGGCTAACAATTAAGTCAATATCTTCTTTAGAAAGATCATTCATTTCAACTGAAATATAAAGAAATTTATGATTTTGGGATATGGTGATAGAGGGCCTTTTATAATTGCCAAACAAAGATTCATTCAGCTTTTCAAAAGTTTTGTTGACTTCTGCTTGGACCTTATCTATTTTTAAGTATGACTTTATGTCCAGATTTATCACCTCTATAAAATATGCTCATCGTGAACTCCCTTATATGAATGCAGCTCACTTTCTTTAAACCACAAGCTGATTTCTTTTTTAGCTTCTTCTTTTGTTCCAGAAGCATGAATTAAGTTACGGCCACCTATTTTTCTGTATGTTGCATAGCCCATGCTTAAGTGAGTAAAATCTCCTCTTATTGTGCCAGGAGGGGATTTATGAGGGGAGGTTGTGCCAACTAATTTTCTTACAATTTCAACTGCATGCACTCCTTCTAAAACCATAGCAATTACAGGGCCTTCTGAAATGTATCTTATTAAGTCTTCATACGCCCCTTTTCCAACTTTTTCTCTTGGTTCATTTACTTTTACGTTCATTGAATCATAATCTAAAAATGTTTTTTCAGTCAAGACAGGAATCAATGATTCTGGGTAGTGTTTTTTTGCAAAATCCTTGTCTATCCATATCATTTTTAAGCCAACTATTTTTAAGCCTGTTTTTTCAAATCTAGAAATAATCTCACCGGACAAATTTCTTTTTACGCCGTCTGGCTTTATAATCACTAATGTTCTTTCAATAAATTCTTTCATTGTAACCCTTTTTGAAAAAAGCGTTAACGGAAAATGTTGCGCTCTTTATTCTTTTTTATAGTGCTTTGTCCACTTTATATGTGTTGGGTTTCTTTTAAGCTTTGTAAAGTTTTTTTCACATTTTGTTGAACAATATGGCCTTTGCTTGCCTGATTTTTCAACAAATATTTTCCCTGTTCCTAATGGTATTGTTTCACCACAAAAAGTGCATTTCATTTCAACCTCTTCTGTTTTGAGCCAGTTTTCTAGCTTCTATTTCAGTTTCTCTTAACATTAAAACATCTTTTTCACGTATAGGGCCTTTTACATTTCTTCTTATTATTTTGCCCTTGTCATAGCCATCTAAAATCCTGCACCTTACTTGAGTGATTTCTCCTTTTGTGCCTGTTCTTCCTAGAATTTCTTCCACTGTTGCAGGAATAGCATGAGTAAAAATTGATTTTTCCTGGGTTGTTTCAACTTTTTCTGCAAAAATAATTCCTTTCTTTTCTCTTCTTTTTTCCTTTCTTTCTTCTTTCCTTTTCTTTGCTTCTGTTACTGCCATTTTTACTTGTGCTTCTCAATTTCTTTTATAAGGTCTTTACTATCGCCTTCTTTTGTCACTGCAACTGCGCTTGTCCCAACTTCAATTCCAGCTGCTGCACCTAATTCTGATTTACTAGAAACAATCACTAAAGGAACTTTTTTTTCCTCGCATAGAGCTGGAAGGTGCATTACAACTTCTTTTGGATTCACGTCTTTTGCTATAACAACTAATTTTGTAATGCCTCTTTCAATAGATTTAGTAACTTCATTAATTCCTTTTTTTATTTTTCCTGTTTTCTTAGCTACTTCCACTGCTTCAATTGCTTTTTTTGTCAGTTCTTTTGGAGATTCTTCGTTTAAATTTACCATGATATTTTCCTCCTTCATTAGAACCCTTTTCATAAAAGCGTTCACGGAAAATAAGAACCTAAGGTTCTTATCATCTCCTTGAGCTTCTCAAAAGAGCTTCGGGATTGTTTTAATTAAATCGTAAAATCTGCATTTATATAGGTTTTGGTTTTTAGGTTTTTATTTGAACTTATAGAGGTATTTGTTAAGATTTACTTTATTGTTTTTTATTTTAATTCCGTCTTTTTTGAGCTTTTTTATTTTAAGTTTTAAGCCTTTAGAATAGCCCCCAAGTTTGCCATTTGAATTTATGATTTTGTAACAAGGATAGCTTTCTGGATGTTTATTTTTATTTAAAGCATTTCCAACTGCCCTATAAGCTTTGGAATTTAGTTTTTCAGCTATATCCTTATATGTTGAGACCTTGCCTTTAGGAATTTTTAGCAATAATTTACAGACTTTTTGATTAAAACTCATAATAAGCTTTAAATATGGCTTTTTATAAAAAACTTGCTATGGAAATAAAGTATGATTTAGAGCTAGAAAAGGCTATTGAGAAGATAAAAAAGGAAAATGCTAAGTTAGTATGCATTCAACTGCCAGATGGTTTAAAAGAAAAAGCTACTGAAATAGCCAAAGTTTTAGAAGAACAAACTAATTGCACTGTTATTATATGGCTAGGAAGTGCTTGGGGTGCTTGTGATATACCTGTTTTAGATGTTGATTTGTTAATTCAGTGGGGACATTCTGAATGGGATGCTTTGTAAAATGACTTATACTAAACCTGAAAAATTATCAGACCAGTACTTTTCTGTTGCTATTAATTTTGGTGGCTCTGCTCCAAATACAAGAGAAATAAGAAAAAAAGTTGGCGTTAATGAGGAAACTATAAAAGGAATTTATGAACGAGATGGAAGTTTAAGAAACTTGAAGATTAAAGGTATTGGGGCGCAAACTATGGATTTTTTAGAGATGATTTTAGAGAAAGGATATGATGAGGCTTTGAGAATTGCCAAAGAAAAAGGAAAGAAAAGATTACAAGAAATTGTTTAGCATTTAATATTATTACTGGAATTTTAGTTTTTGGAACTTTTTATGATTCAGATCTGAAGGATCAGCAGGAAAAGTATGTGAAGTTAAAGATCTTCCTTTAATTACTACAGGACAATTCAAGTTAACAGCAACTTCTTAATTATTTTTTTTAAATAATTTAAACTCTTTTTTCCTTAAAATTAAAGATGCAAGGATAACTGCAATTCCCAGAATTATGGATGCTCCTGTATATTTTGTTTCTGTTATGTAAATTGTTTTTTCAGGTATTAAAGGCTTGAAACAAATATGCTTTACTGTGCATACTTCGTCTTGAGTACAATCAGAGTTATTTATACATTCCCAAGAACCAACCCAGCTAATCAAGATTAAGGCAACTATAATCAAGATAATTATTAAAGTTGTCGACTGGACTTTAAGCTCACCCATTTAATAACCACCCACTGGACTTACAACAGGATTTGGTGAAAAGTCTTCTGTACTAGTTTTTTTCCTTGTCATGTATTCTGAATCTGCTATGTTATCTCTATGATGCTTTTCATGTTCTAAAACTCTTTTTCTGTCTTCTCCTCTTAATTTATCTAATAAGACAATTCTTCCGCCATATAAGTGAGTTACTCCAAAAGTTGTTCCATCACCCAGATTATTGCCAAATAAATAGTCATTAGCTTCAAAGACATTTTCTTCTTGTTTGTATAATTCATGGTCTGTTGGGTATTCTTCTGGAGGTTTTTCAAGAAATTTTCTATTTCTTTGATAAAATAGATTTTCCACAATTTCTTTTAAGTCAATTTCAGAGTTTACCATGGGTTTGTGTCTTTTGGTTTATTTTTTCTTAACAATAAAAACATGACTAATCCTATTATTATTAAAACTATTGCTGCTCCTCCCAAGATCATGTACAAGAGATTGCTGCTTAAACCAGCTATTAATTTTTTTGGTTGTGTTTGTAAATCTTCTGCCTGTTCTTGGGTATCTTGATTTTGCAATTGTTCTTCTGTTGTTTCTTGTGTTTGGGCTGTTTCTATAGTTTCTGGCTGAGTTTCCTGGGAAACATCTGTTATTGGTATTGAAGGAGTGGTGCTCTTAAATTCTTCTACTTTGTCATCCAACGGCTTTATTGTTATGCTTGCAATACCCCCTCTAATTCCATTTAAAGTAAATGAAACATCAAAAACACTGTCTTTGTCAACATCGCCTTTTCTTGTCTGAGCAATTGGAATAAAAACTGTGTTTTGCTTATTGTCTATGGATAAATTTACAGAATCCTGCAGTATTTCAACAATCTTGAATTTGTGTTTTTCGAAACTTTCTTCTTTTGGATTTCCTATTCTTACGCTAGAACTTTCAACAACATAAAGAATAACTTCTTCATTTTTACTAAAGTCTTCTGACAATCCTTCTGAAGATAATTGTTGTTGAGAAAATACATTAGCTAAAGAAATCAATAAAAGTAAAAGAAAGATAATTTTTTTCATGCATAATCTATTCTTTAGTGTTTACAGCATGCACAGCCGTGACTTTCTTCCTCAACTTTAGTTTTTTCCTCTTCCAGTTCTTCTGTGCACATGCATTTTGAACCTTTGAAGTTTTTATTTGCTCCTTGCTGGCAACATGAATCGTCGTTTTTCATTTTTTTCTCCTTTAAGCTTTTTGAGAAAAGCCTAAACAAAAACTGTTAAATTTTACAGACAGAGCATTTTTTTAGGATTCTGTCTCTTGCTATTTTCATAGCAGCTGTTCTTGGGCTGATATTTTTCTTTTTAGCCTGGTCTAAGACTAGTTTGGTGTTATTTATAATCTTTTCTTTTACTGTCTTAAACATCTTTTCTTTAGTGCCATTAATGTATTCAACATAAGAGCTTATAACGCCGCCTGCATTTGCCACAAAATCCGGAACTACAAGAACTTTTTTCCTATAAAACAAGTCTTCTACTTCTGCTGTCATTGGTATATTAGATCCTTCAACAATTAATTTTGCTTTTACATTGTCTATGTCACTTACTTTGATTAAATCTGGAATTGCTGCAGTGATTAAAACATCTACGTCTAAATTAATTACGTTGTTTGAAGGAAGGACTTTTCCATCTTTGTAATTTACAACAGAACCTGTTTGTTTTTTTACTTGATCTAATTTATTAAAGTTTAAACCATTTTTATTATAAATAACTCCTTTTGAGTCTGAAACACCAACTAGTTTTATGTTGTTTTCTGTCAAGAATTTGCAGGCGAACCAGCCAACGTTTCCAAAACCTTCTACTGCAACTGATATTTTTTCTTTTTTTAATTTTAAATGTTCTAGAGCTATTAACATTGAATTAAAGACGCCAAAGCCAGTGCTCCCCAGTTCATGAGGAAGGCCGCCCATTTTTGCAGGTTTTCCAGTACAGGCTTTTTTATCTTTTAATGCTTTTGAGAACCATCCCATTTCTTCTTCACCTGTGTTCATGTCCGGGCCAGCAACATATAATTTTGGACAATATTCTTTTAATGCCAAGGCAAATGATTCAATTAATTCTTTCTTTTTTTCTTTTGTTATAGTTTTGTCGTCTGCAACTATTCCTGATTTTGCTCCGCCAAATGGAAGATTTGCCATTGCATTTTTGTATGACATTGTTCTTGCTAATTTTGCAACTTCACTTAAGTCTACAGTGGGAGTCATTCTTATGCCCCCTTTGGATACTCCGAGTGCAGTTGAGTCTATTACGAGGAAACCTTGCATACCTACCCTAGCATTATATACTCTAAGAGTTTTTTCAGGACCTAATTCGTCATATAATTCCAAATTATCCATTTCAAATTTCCCTTAAATTTTTTATACATGGATTTATTATATCCAAAAAATTGTGTACTTGTGAATTAACAGCAGTTCTTAATGCATATATTTGTTTTGAATTTTTAAATTGTCGCTTGTTTTCATATGGTCCATTAAGGTTAAAATAAATCCCAATTTTTTCACATAAGTTTTTACATAAGTTTATTAAATCGAAGTTTGTATTCGATATTATTAATGAAATAGTTTTATATTTATTTTTTGCTATGTATAGACAACCTTCGGATTCATAAAAACCCCTGATAAAAGAAATCATTTCTTTTTTATTTAAGTTTTCTAATTCCTTTATTGAAATGTTTTTATACCATTCACCAAAAATCTTTGACATTGATCTTACAATATATTTAATTTTCTGTCCTTTCAAATTTCCCTTCTTGGGTTTTCTTTGAATTAAGCGAGGATTAAGACCAATATTTTTTAAAGAATTTAAAAAACTTATTGCTACTTCTTTACTTGTAATATCAAGAACAATTCGATAAGAACCTCTTTCTTTAAAAACTGTTCCATCGCCTTTTAGTATTCCTAGAATATAAGCTAAATCTTCATCCATATTCAGATTAGGTTTTTTTAGGATTTTTTCTCTAGAATTTTTTAATCTTTTTTCCTCAATTTCTTTTGACCATATATGTCCTTTTTTAAACTCTGTATTTGGTGAGAAATGTTTGCCTTTTTTTGTTTCACTCCATTTTTTTAATAATTCTTCAGAATAAACATTTCTTTTTCCTTTATGCCAAGGAATATGACCGTTTACAAATCTCCCCTTTTCGTTTCTATTTATCAAAATAACACCTCTTTATTTTATTTGTATTTTGCTTTAATTTAAACTTTATGTTTACAAATTAATGATTAATTTTCCTGCTAAATAAGACAAGGATGCAGCTAAAAGACAGATAAATGAAAGTTCCAAGCCGCTGGTGAGCCAGTTTTTTCCTGTTGTTTTTGATTTCAAAGCACCAATTATGAACAAAACTATTAATGCAAATATTGTGCCTATTAACAAGGGATTTTGAAACTGGGAAACAAAGAAAGGAAGAATTGGAAATAAGCCACCGATTATGAAAGACAGGCCGTTTGTCAGGCCCATTATTTTAGGATCTTCGAAATTTTCTCCTATCCCTATTTTTTCATGAATTAAAATATCTAACCAGGTTGCCTTATGCTTTGTAATTTTGCTGACAATCAAGTTTATTTCTTTTTGATTGAATCCTTTTTTCCTGTATAAGTCCTTTAATTCTTTTATTTCTATATTTGGAATGTCTTCAATTGATTTTCTTTCTTTTTCTATTTTGGATTTATAATATTCTTCTTCTGATTTTGTTGATATGTATGCGCCAAGGCCCATTGAAATTGAACCTGCAACTATTTCTGCTAGACCACCAAGAATAATTATGTTGTTTGAAATTAAAGCACCAGTTAAACCAGCTAAAAGAGATAAAGTAGAGACTAAACCATCATTTAAACCAAAAATAAATTCTCTTAACAAGTTGCCCTGCTTAACTGTCAAGGAAACCTCTTTTTTCATTAAATTTTATATTTTCTTTTAATTTATAAAACTTGGTTATTGCAATAGTTTACTTTTTAGGAAGCTCTTTTAGCAGTAATTATTTCTCTATTTTTCTTAAATATCTTAAAACTACTATAACAATAGAAATTATAACAGAAGCAAATAATAATTTAGTTAATTCATCTGCGATTTCTACTGGCAATCCTTTGAATAATTTAGGTATAAATATGGCTGCCAAAATAAGAAAGGGCATTATAAATTCAAATTTATTTTCCATGAACTTTGGCAAGGATTAAATATTCTTAAATCTTATTCTTTCTTATGGTAGTGGAAATAGACAAAAGAAGGATGAAATTATTTCAATGTGAAACTTGCAAAATGAACTATATGGAGAAAACAATGGCTGAAAAATGCGAAGACTGGTGCAAAAAACATAATTCCTGCAATTTAGAAATAACTAAACATGCGATTAAATAATGTTATTACTTATTAATAGTTAAATTTAAAAACCCTTAAATACGCTTCTATTCAATGAAATATTTAGATTATTTAGTATCTAAAGTAGGAGAAGATAGAGCGAAATCTTTATTTGAGACAAGTTTTCATACTCTTGATGGAGTATTATTATATGGAAAACTTAATTCAGCAGCTAAAACATTATCCCCAGAATATGATATTGGGGTAGTTATTGCGGGCAAAGGTTTAATTTTAGGATATCAATTTCATCAAAACGGATTTCCATTAAGAGTAGTTGATCAAAAAAGAATAGGAAAAGGAGCTACTTGGAATCCAATTGATAAATTAAAAGAAGAAGAATTTAAAGATAAAAGAGTATTATTAATAGAAAATGATATTGTTACTGGAAGAACAACCAGGAGGGCTGTTAGAGAACTTTCTGAATATCAACCAAAATTTATTGATTTATTATTGGCTTTTGAAAAAATTCCAGTCCATGCAAAGGATTATCAACATTTACATAAATTGGGTATTGTTCCAGATATCCGAGAGCTTTTTCCAAAACTAGATATTAAGGATATACGCTTTACTAAAAAGGGTATTGAAATAAATTATTTAGATTTAAGAAAGAAACCATGTTTTATTGATAATAATACATTTATTACAGTACTTAATACAAGAGATAGAGTACCTAAAGTTATTAGAAAAACATTTACTTTAGAAAAACATTTTTAAAATGAATAAAAAAATTTTATTATCGACAGATATAGGATCTGATATTGATGATGCTCTTAGTTTAACAGCTATCTTAAATCATCCTGAAATAGATCTTAGAGGAATTTATACTGTTAATGGAGATGTAATTTCTAGATGTTATATTGCTAAGCACATGATGGATTTAAAGGGTGTAAAAAGATCTGTTGCTAAAGGGGAAGCTGAACCTATCAGTGCTTGTGTTTTACCTTATTCGCATTTTGAATCTGATTTGGTTGATGATTCTTTTTTAGATAGGGAGAAAACAGAAGAAACTAACTGGAATGAACTTATTTACAAACCCTTAGAAAAAGTTGGAATAGTTTCAAATGGAGTTGAGGATTTAGCAGGAAAATTAGCAGAACAAAAACACACAATTTTTAGTATTGGTCCATTAACAAATATAGCTAAACTCTTGGATAAATTTCCTAAAGAAGCAAAAAATATTGAAAGACTTATTATCATGGGGTGTGAGATTTCTGAAGGAAGATTAGAACATAATATAAGGTATGATTCTGGAGCAGCACAATCTGTTCTTGATTCTGATATTCCAATAACTGTTGTGCCTGGAGATTTATGCCAAAAATATTGTGCAGATCCATTAGAATTGGAAAAACAATTAGCTAAATCTTCGATGGGAAAATATGTAAGAAGAATGTTAATGGCTTTTGTAGGATCTCAATTAGCTGGCAAATTTAGAAATGAACAAATTAATGGCACTGCTTTAAAAGATTTATTGGAAAGAGTAGTTGTTCCTTCATATGAAGCAATTAAAAAAATTGGTTCGACAGTTGTTTTTAGAATGGATTCATTTAAAAGAAGATGTTTAGGTAATCTTGATGAACTAACTGCTTATTATGAAACTGAAGAATTTTGGAGAGATTATAGAACTTTAATTTTTCAATTAGGAAACCCTGAATTTGGTTATAAGTTTGGTGGAATGATGGCTAAATGTCTAGAATCTTTAATTCCTAAACAAATTTCTGTTGCTGATGTTTATGTTCCTTTTTGTTTTGTTTCACCGGAGAAATTGAAAACTGAAAGAAAAACTTTATCTTGCGACGCAGATGGGAGAACAATAATTTTACCTGGAGATAAACATGAAATTGTAATAGATTTAGATTTTGATGCTTTTAAAGAATTTATTAAAACTTTTATTAAATAATTATTTTAATTTCTTCTCATTAATAACTTTGCCAGAATCATCAACTTCTTTTTCTACTACATGAATAACATTTACAGGGCAGGCATCAGCACAATCTATGCTGTCTTTAAATTCTTCTTCTTTGATATCTTTTCTTTGCCAGCCATTTTCAATATTTTCACCTTTAATTATGTCAGATTTACCATCAGTATGCATTGACCAGGTTTTAGGGTCTATTGCAGCACAAGCTGCACAACCAATACAATTTGGCCTGTCATGCTG
>ERZ1292623.3252-Hain-H51-01um-R1-3252-length-13958-cov-6_pt1 | contig 13958 bp, 11 predicted proteins | sample MGYA00564398_ERZ1292623 | MGnify/ENA primary metagenome ERZ1292623 (study PRJEB36523, sample SAMEA6512633) | groundwater metagenome | collected 2019-01-07 | study: AquaDiva: Metagenomics assemblies of 32 groundwater samples
ATTTTATTGATTGGAATATTTCAAGACAAATAGTATGGGGGATTAGAATACCAGCTTGGAAATGCAAAGATTGTAATAAATGGACTGTCGAGAAAATAAAACCAGAAAAATGTTCAAATTGTAAATTGACAAATTTGATTCAAGATACAGATACGTTTGATACTTGGTTTTCATCGTCCCAATGGCCTTTTGCAACTCTTATGACGCAAGGAAAAGATTTTTATGAATATTTTTATCCAACATCTGTTATGGAGACAGGATATGATTTGCTTCGAGGGTGGGTTGCCAGGATGATAATGATCGGTTATTTCGTAACTAAAAAACAGCAATTTAATTTAGTATATCTACACGGTATGGTTAGAGATGGAAAAGGACAAAAGATGAGTAAAAGCAAAGGAAATGTAATTGATCCTGTTGAAAAAGTAGATAAGTATGGGGCAGATGCTGTTCGGGCATCTCTTATATTTAATATAAAAGAGGGAGCAGATATATCTTTATCTGATGCTAAAATTCAAGGAATGAGAAATTTTGCAAATAAAGTGTGGAATATAGGACGATTTTTACATATAGTGTCATCCCCGCGGAAGCGGGGATCTGGTGATAATCAGATTCCCGATCAGGTCGGGAATGACAAGGAGGCGGTTGGGAAGGACAAGTTGCTAGATGAGTTAGAGGAAGAATTTGAAATCGTGAAAAAATCATACTTTAACAATATGGATTCTTATAAATTCTCTTTTGCATTTGATGCTGTTTATGAATTTTTATGGCACAGATTCGCAGATTATTACATCGAGGTCTTGAAAGATGAGGTTATAAATGGTAATATTAAGGCTAAAGAATTACTATTTAATATATATAGAGAGAATTTGAAATTGCTTCATCCCTTTATTCCATTTGTAACAGAGGCTGTATGGAAGGAATTTCACGGAAGATACAAAAGTATATTAAGTGAAAGATATTAATTTATGAAAAGAACATATCAACCGAAGAAAAAAAAACGACTTAGAAAGTTTGGTTTTTTAAAACGAATGGCTTCTTTTGGGGGAATAAAAGTAATTAAACGAAGAAGATTAAAAGGTAGAAAAAAATTATCTTTATAAAATATTTATGATAAAACCAGGATTTTTTAATTCATTATTTGTAATTCCAATTTTAAATATATTGGTCTTATTCTATTTTGTGTTTGAATTTTTACACATTCCATTTGCATTTGGTTTTGCAATTATTGCTTTAACAACATTAGTTAGATTAATACTTCAACCTTTCTTTAATCAACAAATGCAAACGTCTAAAAAGATGATTGAAATTAAACCTCAAATGGATGCACTTACTAAAAAATATAAAAACGACAAAAAAAGGTTGCAACAAGAACAACTTAAACTTTATCAACAAGCCGGTATTAATCCAGCAGCTGGATGTTTGTTTATGATTGTGCAAATTCCTGTATTTATTGCGCTCTATCAAGCACTTCTTCTATTTTTACAAAACACAAATCAAGCAAAAGTTATTGCCGATGTTAATAAGATTTTATATATCCCAGGAATTCGTATTACAACTTTTGACCCTATGTTTTTTGGATTTAATTTGTCAGTTGCACCAAACGTAGCAGGAAATGTTTTTTATTACATAATTCCTGTAATCACAGCAATCTTACAATATTTACAGGTCAAGGTATCGACACCACAAAGTGCACCTGCAATTGTTAAGGCTGGAGAAAAGACATCAACACAAGAAGATTTTCAAAAAGCAATGGGAACCCAGATGAAATATATATTTCCAGTTCTAATTGGTTGGTTTGCTTATACGCTCCCTGTTGGTTTATCACTATATTGGAATGTGTTTTCGCTGTTTAGTATAATTCAATATCGAAATATAAATAAACCTGCAAAAAAATAAAATGGATAAATTAAAAGTAATAAAAAGCGAAGCATTAGAACTTCTTTCAAAAATAATTGACAAACCAGATCTTGAAGTCACAGATGAAAATGGATCTTTTATGGTTATTATTAAAACAGAAGAAGACGCACCTGTTGTAATTGGTCGACACGGGGAAACAATAAAATCTATTCAAAAACTTCTTGAAGTAATTCTTTACAAAAAATTAGGAGAATCAGTTGAGATTTTAGTAAATGTAAATGATTATAGAGAAAAGCAACAAGAGAGAATCCATGAGATTACAGATAAATACGCTGCAAAAACAAAAGAAACAGGAGAACAATCTTTTATACGAGGATTTTCATCTTATGAGAGAAAAATAGCACATGAATATATAACTGAAAATTATCCAGAGCTTACTACATTTTCAGAAGGCGAAGGCCGAGACAGAAAACTGATAGTAGATCTTAAGGAAAACGAACAACCAAAAGACAGCGAGTAAATACTAAACTATTATTGGGCTGGTTGTTCTGCCGCTTTAGCAGATTTAAACGTTCCATAAATAACAGCGGCTCCAGCAATTAAAGCCATTAATCTTATTTTTTTCATCCAATTTGCCTTTGCAACTTCCCCTGTTAATAACTGATTTATTCTTGTTATATCATTATCTATAGTTTGTTTTAATCTTTGGAATTCAGCGATTTGTAATTTACTTTCTGGTGTGGGAGGGCGAGTTCTAAGCACTGCAATTGCTTGTGCATAGTCTGCACTAATCATTGATTTACTACGGAGTTGATTGACAAGTTTCAAAATTTGCGCTTCATTTAATTCTTCACTCTTTTTTTTATCTTCTTTTCTTTCTTTTCGATCAGAATATTTTTCATAAGTGTCTCTAATTTTTTGTTCTTCTTGATTTCTTCGATCACTCCATTCTTTATAAGCCTCTTTATTTTCAGTTGATGGAGCAGGATTTTTTTTCTCCCAATGTTCAAGTCTTTTATTTACAGCTTTTTCAATTAAAGAGCTTTCCATAGTATTCATTTTTTGTTTTAGCCATTTAAAATGCCCAAGTGGATCTTCTGCTACTTCGGGTTCAGGATAAGAGCTATCATATTCTTCTTCAATCCTATCAACTTCATCAGAAATTTCAGTCAAGTCTAAAACATCTGAACTTTCTTCTGAAGAACCTGCTTCAGGTGTAGCCGGCAGTAATGAAGCTTCGCCATCTGTTATGGGGCGAGTTGTATCAACATCAGGACCGGATGCAAGATCAGAAATAATATCTTCTGGAGGAACTTTCCCGACAAGTCCATCTTCTATCATTGAAACAGTATCAGAAGTTACTTCAGGAACAATAGGAGCTAACACTTCCGTAGGAGCTTCAATAGGTGGAACTATTGGTATTGGTGGTTTCAATTCAGTAATTACATCAATTCCACTCATATTATTGATTTACCACTTTTAATGCTTCGTCTATGTTTTTTTCTTTCATATATACTCTCATTTTATTTATTACAGTATTCATTTTTAGACTCTCTTCGTTTTTTAAAATTGTAATGTAAAGAGAAGAGAACATAGTATATTTATTTGTAAAGTTTTTGATTTTAAACTTAAAATCATTTTGATCTTTAAAAGGTAAAAGATTCATAAAATCTTTTGCCATTTTTCTAGCGTCGTCTAAAGTCATTTTTTTAGACTTGATATTCTCAATAATTATTTTTAAAAAGTTTCTTTCTAAATCGTTAATTTCAGCTTGATCCATATAAAAAATTAAACACTATACTAATTTTAATTATAACGTATCTATTTTTGTTAAAATAATTAAATGATGATTAATAAATTATTTACTAAATTTATAAACTTTATATCAAGATGGGGTGTAATCATTCCGATGTTAATTTTATTTATTTTTGTTATTTTTTTATATAACCAAAACACAAATATACAAAAAGAAAAAACAAAATTAAATTTACTTCAAAAGGTAAAGACTAATTCGACTTTAAAAAATATAGACTTAAAAAATGAATCTGTTTGTGAATATTCTTCAAAAGAAGCATCGATTTCCGCTTATATTAAATCAAAGAGAATTTTTTTACAAAATACAGATAAAAAAAATAAAGAGATAAGTTATTTATTAATTTCGGGAGACTGTTTATATAGATGGCCAGATAAGGGAAATAAAGGAGAGAAGACGTGTGGGGTATCATCATTTATTAATATTGCAGACAATTTGATTAAATTTGGATTAATTAATCCAGAAATTCTATCCAATCAATTTATTAATCTGGATAACTATATAGGTATGAATATTAATACGAGCGAAGTCTTAAAGAATGTTAAATGTATTAAAACTAAAGTTCCGTCAACCACTTCTTTTGAAATTCCAAAAAAAATTATATTTCAAGAAGTAACACCAACAGAAAACCAAAATAAATAGATATTAATATTTTGAGGTTTTTGAGGCTAAAAGCATCATATTTGTTATAATATAGATATATTCTGATACTGCGTATTATATTCTTAATACTGCATACTGAATACCGTATACTCCATACTAAATTTATACAATCTTCTTTGGTACCCAAAAAGGTACTTTAGTTATAAGTTTGTTGCTATACTAAATATATGGAAGAAACTACAGGTAGAGGACCCGAACATGGAGATATAATTATAAAGGCAAAAGAAGAAGTCGTGGAGAGAATAGAGCAGATAAACAGGGAATCAGAAGAAGCAGAAAGAAATACAAAAAAACAACAGTACGCACAAGAATTAAAAGAAGAGCTAAATGAGGTTGAGATTCTTGCAAATGAGAGTTATGTGGCAATTTTAAGAAATGGGGGGAATCTTCCTATTGAAAGACTTGAAGATGCATTTAAGGTTCGTGTAACTGTTACAAAAGTTCTAGAGGCAGTAAAATTAGGCGTTATAGAACCACCTGAAAAATCAAAATATATTTTATCCGCATTAGCATCAGGAACTATTTCACAAACAGGATCAGTAAATCTTTTTAAAATTGTTAAGAAATATTTAGATCAGGAGATTACTTTTTCATCCAAAGGTGAAGTTAAGACAGAGTTTGAGAAGGATTTTGATAATCTACAGCATATTGATCCATCTTCTGCTTATTTGATAAAGCAGGTATTATTTATAGAAAGCGATCATATTGGCCTTTCTATAGAAGAGATTGAAAAGAAATTTAAAACATCACTTGAAGAAGATTTAGAGACTGTAAGAAGAATGGGTGAAGATGAGTTTTCAAATACTTTAAATGTAGTTTTTCAAAGATATCCAACGCCAGAAGATAAACGCCTGCTGACCGCACTTATCAAGCCTGAAAAATTAGCGGAATATATGGAGGATTTTATGAAGAAAATCAAGGATGAGCGTGGATATAGTGATGATAACGACCTGCTTTATGTTGAGCTGTCAGAAAGATTTAGGGAAAAAGTGCGAATGCTCGTTGGAAAGCTATTTCAGGTTGTTGACGAATCAAGTCCAGACAAGTTTTGGGATGAGGGAGTCAAATTTGGTGGACTGTTTACAAGTATAGAAGTTGTTAGTCAGGAGCTTTTACAAAGAATACAAGCTGTTAGGAGTTTTACATTTTCTGAAGATTCTATAATGAGTAAAATTAAATTTTACAGAGACGAACAAGTCGTCGTAAGCCTTGATGCAGAAGTTAATCCATATTTTGAAGAAATAGTTGGTCCTTCTGAAAAAAAAGAAGATTACGAAAAAAGAAAATACGTACTGCCTAACATTAATAATAATGTAAAGATAGATTTTGATGAATATTTTTTTACAGTGCTAAATAGCTGTAATGATGAAATAGAAACTAGAAAATTTTTTCACGATGCTAGAGCTTTAATTTATCACCCCCCTGATCCACAGACGAATTATCATAAACGACTATCTTTATTTGCAGAAAGAATGACGTCGTCAAATATTGACCATATGAATATGCTATCAGATGCAGAAAGTATATTGTCTGCATCACAGCTTTGGGCAAAAATATATGAAATAGATATGGCGATGCACAATTGGACGCACCAGCCTTTAACAGGTCAAGTAGAAGAAACGCAAAGATTAACAGATACAGATATAACAACATTAGAATACTTAAAATTAGTAAATCCTAACCTATTGGATGACCCTTGGAGGTTAAAAAGAGCTCTTATTATGGGTATTGGAGACAACTACAGCATTTCTCTTAGAGCACTTGAAATAGGAGCGTATGCTGATCCTCCTTTAAGGGCAGGAAGACCAATCTACGCATCGTATGACAAAAGAGACTCTGTTCCTTATAGGGTATTTAATTTATTAGCCCATCATAACTTAAGGTGGTCAAATGAAGATACCTGGATGGGAAAACTATTATTTTTAGATCTATCTGAAAGAGAAGGAGACCATAGAGATTTGTATAAAGATATGATGAGGGCGCTAAATTCTTTTGCATCTGGAAGAACAGACGAAGACTTGAAAAGATTGGGGAAAGGAGACGTCGTAAGACTTATCGACAAAATAAATATAGGGAAAGTCGGAGGGATTTATTTTCGTGGGAGCTGGAGAATGTATCTTTATTATGAAGGTTGGTTGATAGACCCAAGCACAGAAAGTGGCAATTTAATAAATATACTTGATTCCTGGAAGGCCTTAGAAAAGATTGGAGGACTTACTTTAGAAGATATGGTTGGTAATTTAGTCACTGATGATAGAAAAGCTTTGTTTTCTAGAAAAGATGAGTTTTTTGGAAAAAAAGGTGATAGCGCTGAAGAGTTAGCAGCCAAATTAGAAATTCGACGGCAGCTTGTAGAACATATTTACAATAAATACTTTGAAGGAGAATATAAAGATATAGCAGGTAATTCAAAAAGCCTAGATGATTTATTTAAAGACTTAGAAAAAGGGGATACTTTATTAGAGGGTGGAAATAAAATAGATAGAGCAGAAGCCTATAAATTGTTTTTTTATAAAGGATTAATTCGGTTGTATAGACAAAGAACTCCTTCAAAATTTTTAACACTTGAAAGAAGAAGAGACGTGTCGGTAAAAAGAGACACAATATGGGAGGCCGTAAGAAAGGCTACCGGATTAAACAATGAGGATTTTAAAAGTGGTGTTGAATTAATAGCTGCAGTTGAAATAGCTCTAAAAAATGATGTAAAAAATAAAATACAAGAACAGTTGTCAGGGAGAAAAATGCATGAAGTAAGTGTAAATTATGAACTTACTGAAGAAGAATTAATGAATTATTTAAAACGCTTCCAGAGCTCAAATAAGAAAATAGGTGATGAGAGCATAGAAAATGCAATAAGTATTTACCAAAAACTTCATGAGTTTATTAATACGACAATGCAGTCACGTCCAATTAAGAACACAGAAGAAGCTAAAAAAATAAGTAATGCCTTAGGAAAGAAATTTAGGAAAGGCGATTTAAAAGAAATACATTATCTAGATGATATCGCAATAAAGTATAAAGATGGATTTTTTGCTTTTAAGTTTGGTGTTGAAGAGCTACAAAGAGAATTTCTAACACATAGAGCAGCGGGAGAAAGGGTTGTAGCTCGAAATACCAATGATAATGCTGAGATAGAGACAGATATTATGGATGAGCTTTCTGGATATTTTCATAAATTGAAAGAAGTGTTAGTTGATGTGGAACATAATCATAGTACGAAACCACTTATAGAATCTATGCTTAAAGCCAAGAAAAGAATGGAACAGGTGCATGGACTAAATAGCGCATATGAAATAATAGCTAAATATTTTGTTCCTTTGACAATTGCTTTTTTTAAGAAAGACGACAATGCTTCTTTTTTTCCATTAAACCTAATGAGGATTGGTAAGAAAAATTGTTTGGGTCAAGAGTTTGTCCAAGGTTCGCTTAGAGGAACGCAGCCATGGGGCGCTACAGAGAGGCGTAATTTTTTTGTAGAATTAGAACGTGCTCACTTATTACCGAAAGTAGAGCATGACGTAGCCTTATCAGACTATGAAATAGTAGACAGAAAGGTCAAAATCTTTGGGAAGGAAATTAAAATTGGCAAGAAGCGTCAACTCGAACACCAACATATTGAGTATTCCACTAAAAAAATAAGAGAAGAAAATGCGTCTTCAAATACACGCTTAGTATTGGAAAAAATTTCAAAATACTTACCAATACTAATAATTGCCTATGTTGCATGGCTAATTTATAAATCAGCCAAGGATGCTTTTAATGATAAATCTAGAAGCTCTTAAATATATTTATTATCTTGCTATACTTTAATATAAATGAGAATTAGAAAATTATTTATTATTTTTTTTTCAATTTCTTTCCTACTTTTTATAGGTTTGTTTAATTTATTTTCTATTGAGACTCTAAAAGTTAATGCGCAAGTAAATTCAATTGATGAGATAGATACCTTACTACAAGATACTGCAAATTCAGTTACCGGTCCAAAAGTGCATGGAATAACATGTGGCCAACCAAATTCTAAAGTTGCTGGGAGTTGTTGCCAAAGTACATTTACAGCAAGTTCGGAAGCTGCCCTAGATAGTCTTTTTCCTGAGTTTGGGTGTATTCCTTCGATATTAAGTGTTCCTTTTAATATTGCAACTGCTCCATTAAGAGGACTTTCGCATGCTGTTGGTGGTTTAGGACAAATTATAACTGGTAATCCAATAGAAGGTGTTAAAGACGTGTTTGGAGGTGCCGCTTGCTTTGTATCTTTAGGGGTTTTTGGATGTGATACAGGAGTTACTAAACCTTTTTGTATAAGCCAGGTTCCTTCCGCTCTCGGAAAAATCATTATAAATAATACGCCAATAAGAGACCTAGTATTTTTTCAAGGAGTTGAAGGGTCTCCGGCTTGTGTTGAAGGAGCAAAACCAACTACAGGCGATACGTCAGATCCGTCCTGTAAATGTGTGGTGGATGATATAGGGTTGGCCTCCCTATGTACAAAATATAGCCAAAAACCAGAAGAAGCAACAGCGTGTTTAAGATGTGTTGACAAAAAAGCAATTTGGACAGGATTTGGTTGTTTTAGAACAGATGTTGGTGGTTTTATTCAAGATTTTGTAAAGATTATAGTCGGAGCAGCAGGAGGAATTGCATTAATGTGTATTATTTATTCGGCATATCTTATTCAATTCTCAAGAGGAAACCCAGAAAGAATAAAGAAAGCAAGAGAATATCTTACAAGTTGTATTATGGGATTACTATTAATAATATTTTCAATATTTATATTAAGATTAATTGGCGTAGATATATTAAGAATCCCAGGATTCGGATAAAAATATCAGATATCAATTAATTTATTTTTATAAGTTATCCACCAAAAAGTTTTTTTACCCCTGGAATAAGTTTTAAACCCTTCATCGTTATATCGTGTTTTAAGTATGGATTATTAAAAAGGCCACTTAGTCCTTCTCCAGTTTTAGCTCCTCCTGTAAATGTTGAAAATCCTATGCTAAATGGCGATTCTTTTATACCTAAAACTTTTCTTAAAGATCCAATTATATTTGGAATAGCAAAAAGAATTCCTACGCCAATTATTACAGTAAATGTCGTTGAAACTCTACTATATAAAAAAGGAGGCTGCCATACAGTACCTTGGGTTGCTGGAGTACTAACAATAATATGGGATACTAATATTAAAGTAATCACTACAGGAAATGCAAGAAGATCAGCAGATAGATTTTTTATCCAATTTCCAAATGTATTTTTTCCAGGAAACGCATTTCCTAATAAAATAATTGGCGCAAAGATAATTGATATCATTATTCTTATATAAGTCGCTAGTAAAAGAAAAAATATCTTCCCAAAAACTAAAAGTCCGGTAATTAATAAGATAACGAAGGAAAGTATTAGTGGGGCTAACAAACCGAAGATGGCCGAAAGAGCAGTATATGCAAAAAGAGAAAGAGCCCATTTTAACAGACCGCCACCCCATCCTCCTGCAGCTATATCTCCGTTTATAATTTGCTTAAATGGGTTATATATCCAACCTAATAAATGCATGGCTATTATAACAACTGCTATTCTAACAGTACCCTGTAAAAATCCGGGTATTATAGAGAATAGTGCATAACCTAAATTTAGTATATCTACGTTCCAAAAGACCTCTCCCAATAAAGTTCCTGCATTTCCAATCAGAAGATTTGTTTTTACACTTTCTGAATAAGCGCTTGTATTAGCAAGTACAGATATTGATAAAGCTGATACTATATACATTAGGTCTATCATAAAACCTGCAATAGCAAATGAAAACGTAATAAAAATTAAAGTTACAACTATTCTTGGTAGTGAGTTTTCAAGAGATATTATAGTTTGAGGATTTATTTTTATTCTAAACATTATTAAAAATCCAATTGTAATGATCACTAAGACAAGCAGAGAATATGACACATTTCTAAAAATCTTCCATAGACTTTGGAATGGTCTAATTGAGGCAAAGCCTATTCCCTCAGCAGCATAAGTGTTTGGAATCAATCCTGAATTTCTAAGACTGGATATTGTCCAATAAACACCAGAAGCTGCAGGGTATGCGATGGGTAAAAATGTAAGCTTTGACATATTACCAAAAAGGCTATTTTCAGCGTTTTTATCACCATCTTCTGGATTATCAGTGCAAGCTTCACCAACTAGACTACAAATAGATGCTCTATAAAAACCTAGAACTGTTTTTCCATCCTTGGTTTTATTTAATACTGGATCATTTATATATTCATAAATTTCTCTTCGTGATTCTATTAAATTTGCATTGCTATTTAAATCAGGCTTATCTTTACTAATAAAATATGCAAGTATGCTAATTACAGCAACAAATACAGAAACAACGAGAAATGTCTTCCCTAATACTTTAAAAATTTTTTTAAAATTTGCCAAAAAAATTATCATTTGTTTATTTAATTTTATCTACAAGGACCAGGCGCATCAACCGGACCTCTAAATTGATCATTTATCCTAACATGAAAATGATTATCATGGTTTCCTAATGCATATGTTTGAAAAGGCAGCCCCTTTGAATTAGCATATACTTTCCAAGCATTTTGTACAATAGGAGCGTTTTTATTGAATACTGCACCACCAAAAATTATTAATTTAATTATTCCAGTATCAATAAATGCTTTACCAAGATCGATATTTACTTCTATTGGGGCATTGATTTGTAAATTCCAGTTTCCATAAGTCACAATGTCTACGTCAACACCATTATGGTGACTTTGATGACCTTGTCCAGGATATGACTTTACATCTGCTCCGGTTAGATCACCTATGCGAAAAGTATATTGTGGATATTTTGCTTTCCACCTTAAAGCAGCTGTAAAAATAGCATCAATTAGAGCCTTACTTCCATACTTATGAGAATCGCATCTGTTCCATCCTCCAAAAACATATTCACCATTAGGTGCATTTGGCATCTTGTAATATCCTTTTGAACTAGCATTTCCTAGACTTGCTTGTTGAGTACTATTGTTTTGTAATTCCTCAGGTGCTTGTAAATCAAGCGGTTGAAGAATTTTGATCAAGTCTGTTAATGTTGTTAAGTTTTGTAGAATTTTTGTTGAATAAGAAGGTGTTGCTGTAGACTGTTTATTTTTGATTATATCTTCTTCCTCTGAGTTTGTTTCACCGTCTATCTCAAGATCTTGTACTATATATTCTTCTTGTTTTTTAAGATATTCTGAACAATTTTCATCTGTAATAACAAAAAGAGACGGATCTTTTTCATAAATGTCTAACGTTTGTTTTTCAGTAAGATATTTTGTAAATTCTAAATCTCCCTGAGGCGTCTTTTTTTGTACGCAAAAGAGATTCGTAATATTTGAGTAACCTATATCAAAGTTTTCACCATTAATTGTTCCTCCTTGTCCAGAACTTACTTCTTCTGATAAAGTATTAAATCTTTTTACTTGATCATCAGATAAAAGTGATGTATTTGATTGTTTTGTAATTCTTGCAGCTTCACGATATTTTTCAGTTCTTGAAAGTGTTCTCGTACCACTTGTTTCTATTTTATTTGTATTTTTATCATTATTTATTGCTTCGCCGCCTTTTTTTAATTGATTAGAAAGGAATGATGTAATTATTCCAACAATAATAAGCACTATAACAGCAATGATTATATAAAGTCGGGTATTACGCATAGTATTAGTATGCAGTATTCAGTATTCAGTATCAAGTATCAAGAATTAAGTAGAATTATAAATATTCCAGACGGCTTCGAGATAACGGAGGGTGGAGGAAGGGGGATTAGATAATCTTCCACAGCCTGCGTTGTAGCAGATTATAGCTCTGCGGACTTGATCATATGTCCAGTTTAAATCCGTAGATCGACTGTCTCGTTTTAGTTTCCAAGCCGCACCATATACAGAATCCCTAATATTTGCTATATATGGAGTGTGAGTATAACCACCAAATCTATTTACTGCAAATGCATAACCTGTCCAGACATCAGGTAAGAATTGCATAGGGCCACTAGCTCCAATACTATTTCTATAACAACCATGACCAATAGGAATACCATTTCCAGGATTAGAATATTCTATTATTTTTTCATTAGGCAAACTAATTATAGGTGGGCATTCTCGAGTCATGACACCTTTTAAAATCTTAGGAGGTGTTCCTACTTTTGAGCCTGCCTCATTAAAAATTTTATCTAAATTTAAATCTTCTTTTAGGATCGCGCTTTGACTAGATGATATTTCCTGTTTAGGTTCAATTGGTTCGCTAAATATTTTAACTACTTCGCTTAATAATCTAATATCTTGTTTTATTTTATCTAAGTATTTGCTATCAGATTTTTTTAATTCAGTCAAATTATAATCAATGATTTTATTCTCATCCAAAGTAATTACATTTTGTACATTTTTATTTACTTCATAAATTAAATTATTTAAATTAGTAATTGAATTATTCTCAAGGAATTTTTTTAGTTGCGCATCTGCTTTTGGAGACTTTTTATATAGATAATATTTTCCTGTAAGATCGGAATAACCCAGTTCAAAGTCTTGTGAGACATACGGCATTTTATCTTGTAACTGGAAGTTTTTATCCGCGTCTTCGCCAGTTAAATATGGTAGGTTTTTAGTCTCACTTAAAAGTTTAGAAGGATCTGTTTTTGTTTCTTCAATAACTGGTTTTATAACATCTTTTGTTAAATTATTTTTTCCACCAGATTGAGCTAAAAACATAGAAATTACTATTAATCCTATTAGGACAACAAGTGAGAAAAATATGGCAATTTTAACCCTGTTCATAACCTTGACTTTTATATATAATTTAGTAAAAATATAACACAATATGCCACAAAAAAATTATACGCCACTTAACCTGGATAAACTCGGGAAGCAAAAAAAAGGGAATTTGAGCACAATTCTTATTGTAATTGCAATTATTACAGCAGTAATTATTGCCTTTGTTCTGATCTTACTTATACAACAACGGTCACAAATTACAGAACAAGAAAATATTAATCAAACAGTTCCAGCAGAAATTGAAGAACCAACTATTGCACCAACAATTGAGCCTGAACCAACAACTAGTGCTACTCCTGAAGCGACTCCAATAGCATCTCCAACAGCGCAAATAACACCTTGATGTTATAAAATACAAATATGGGTTATTCTCCTTTAATATTCCTAGTTCAAGTTATTGCTTTATATATTTTTTCAAGAGCTGTTGTTAAACAACTTTATTCTTTTTTCGATATTTTTATAAAATCACAAAAAATAGTTTTTATTATGGTTTCAATTTTGTACTTTCCAGGAACTATAATTCACGAAATGTCCCATTTTTTTACCGCCATCATTTTGTTTTTAAATGTAAAAGATATACGGATATTCCCTGAATTTGAAAATGATCATATACGACTTGGAAGTGTAAGTTTTGAAAAAAAAGACTTTATAAGAGGTATTTTAGTAGGAGTAGCACCAATAATATTTGCAATGCTTATTTTTTTTATAGTTGCAACAAATGCTTTATATCCAACAAATAGTTTAGGCTTAAATATTTTATTTGGGTATCTTATATTTACTATATCCTCAACAATGTTTTCATCTAAAAAAGATATAGTTGATCTGATTTATGTTATTCC
>ERZ1292623.2999-Hain-H51-01um-R1-2999-length-14705-cov-6_pt1 | contig 13952 bp, 18 predicted proteins | sample MGYA00564398_ERZ1292623 | MGnify/ENA primary metagenome ERZ1292623 (study PRJEB36523, sample SAMEA6512633) | groundwater metagenome | collected 2019-01-07 | study: AquaDiva: Metagenomics assemblies of 32 groundwater samples
ATTGCAGCAAAGATTTCAGGATTGGATAAAACTAAGTTTAATAGTTGTCTGGATACCGGCAAGGAAATTTCCAATGTTCAGACCGCTTCATCACAGGCAAGTTCTGCGGCAACAGGAACTCCAACAATTTATGTTAATGGCTTGAAGGTCTCCCCTGATTGGATATCAATACAGGCTGCATTGGGTTCTGCCTGATTTGTTACAGAAATATTTATTAAGAGGATTTATTTATATTGATTAAAGAAAATGGATAGCATTATTATAATTATCGGAGGGATTTTATTTTTATGGGCTCTTACAAGACAAAAAATGAAATTTCTGTGGATAATCATAGGATTTGCCATAGTAGTTGCAGGAATTTATATGCCTCCAGCTGTGCAATCAATTTTCGGACTCTAAAAATCCTATAGACTTATATTATAGAAATATTTATTAAGGGGATTTTGCTAAGTATTGAATGGATGGTACTATTATAATTATTGGAGGAGTTTTATTTTTATGGGGCATTTTTACTAGTCAAAATAAAGGTTTTTGGGCAAAGCTAATCATAGGAATTATATTCACCTTTGGTGGTTTATTTATGCCCCCTATTTTATCTCCTCTTCTTGGATTACCTATCTAAAAATCCTCTAAATTTGTTTGCTTTTTTCTCTTAGTTCTCCTTCTCCAGATAAGCAACTTCCTCGTCATTCAGCCTTAATTCTTTTACCGTTTCTGGGTTTCGGATTATGTTTTTTATGATTGGGAAATCCCTCATCGCCCGCTTTTCTCCTATGTGAGTAAGCTTTGAATACTTCTGCGCAATCGTTTTTTTCATTGCATTTTTCTGATTGTTCATCCACATCTTCAATATTCTTGTTGGTTTTTTGTAAGAAGTAAAGCCTGCCTTTTTTTCTTTTTTGGATGCAGAAACAGCATAGCTAAGAAAGATATTCTGATACACCAAAAATCTCCAGTATTGCTGCTTGTATATTCTTCCCTTGAAAACATCCGCCCTGCTTAATGCATCATATGCTTTCATCAATTCTTCTTTCTGGTATTCTGCAGGAATATTTTCCTCTATCCAGAGCATTATTTCATCAAGGGACATATTTACAGAATCAAATAATGTCATCATTTCATTTTTCGGCTTTTCCTTGAAGATTGACCTCAATGCATTGAATATGTCTATTTCCTTGTTTCTCTCGTCTATCTGTATTTCACCTTTGCCTTCTCCATAAGCAACTGTCTGCAAGTCATTTACTGCAGCCCTTATATCTCCCCTTGCCTTCAGGGAGATATTTGTAATTATGTTTATGTCTATGAATTTTCTTTCTTTTCTTAATATGTCTATGAGAATTTCTTTTATCAGATTATATTCTATTTCTTTTAGCTGGACCAATTCTGATTTAGACCTTAACTGAGAGAATTTTCTGTCCCATATGTCATTTGCGGTTATTATAATAGGATACTGGGTTTTTTCCATAAGAAACAGCAATTCACTCAGCCCGCCTCGGTCTAGGGCTGAGATTCCGTCCACCTCATCAATCAAGATTATCTTCCATTTTTTTGATAAGGATTTTTGCTCAAGAGCCGGCTTTAAAACTTCCTGCAGTCTTGCCTCGTTTCTTAAATCAGAAGCATTCAATTCAAATATCTCTGCCCCAGCTTCATTTGCAGTCACATGAGCAATTGTTGTCTTGCCTGTTCCAGGAGGCCCGTATAAAACAATGGCTTTTTTGCCGAATTTGAAATTTCTTATAAAATTCTGGACTTTTTCAACCGCTGAACTTTGTCCTCTGATTTCAGCGAATTTTCTCGGCCTGTATTTTTCTACCCATGACATTTTAAATTTATCTCCAATTTTAATCCTCTATAATTGCAAATATATCTTTTTTCCTCTTCCAGTCTTTTAATTCCATTTGGAAGCAAATCTATGTAATAAGTAGGGTCATCTTCTTCTGGAAAAGACAACCCAATTTCACTATTTATTTTTTCCATCTCGCTTTTTTGAAAAATATCTTGAATGTCATTTCCTAGATAAAAATATATCTTTGCTTCTATGCTAAATTTTTTTATTATATTGTCATCTGAGAAATCCTTTGATTTTCTACCAGTTAATTTTTTAAAATCATCATTTTCCAGAATGAGTATTATATCTTCAAGCCCATTTAATTTTATTTCCATTCTATCTACTTCCCAAGCCCAGCCATTACAAAACTTGCCAGGAGAGCCTGAAGCTGGATGAAGGGATCAGAGCCCTCAACAATCCTAAACTCAGCCTCGCCTGTCTTTTCCGTCAGCTTTACTTTCACCTCTGGTTCTACGGGCAGGTTCCATATCTCTTTTTGTATGGCTTTGATAACATCCTGCCCAGAAATGCTTTCCTTGAGCATCACATCGAGGAGTTTTTCCCTTGACTTCTGAAAATCCCCTGAAATTGCATAATCAAGAACTATCTTTATGTCCTTTGGCTTAGCACTTGCAAGTATTGTTGAAACCAGCTCAACTCCGATAGAAGGGGAAATGGATGCAGTTGACTGGAGGAGGTTTATGCATCTTCTGCAGTCCCCTTCGCTTCCCTCATATATCATCTCCATTGCCTCGGGAGAAATTGTCAATTTTTCACTTTCGATTATTTTTTTAACAACTTTTTCTATGTGCTTCTTTTCAAGAAGCTTGAACCTGAACAGCGCGCACCTTGACTGGATAGGATCTATTATCTTGCTTGAATAGTTGCAGGAAAGTATGAATCTGCATGTGTTTGAGAAATTTTCCATGGTTCTCCTTAGTGCCTGCTGCGCCTCTGGTGTCAGGGCATCTGCCTCATCCAGGAATATAACCTTGAAAGGAACTTCCCCAAGCGATTTTGTTCTCGCGAAATTTTTCACTTTTTCCCTGACTATATTTATTCCCCTTTCGTCTGAGGCATTAAGTTCAAGATAATTTTCCCTCCACAAGTCCTTAAACAATTCCTTTACAACAACCAGTGCAAGGGTTGATTTTCCCGTTCCTGCCGGGCCTGCGAACAGGAGATGGGGAATATTCATGGAGTTGGTCAGAGATTCAACCCTCTTGACAATGTCATCCTGTCCGATAACTTCAATAAATTTAGAAGGCCTATATTTTTCCGTCCAGATGGTGCTAATCATATTACATTATTCTTGAATTAACTTATAAATATTATGATGATGAATGAGGATTATGAAATATCAGGAAACCCTCTTGATAATTTTTCAAGAACGTTCCTTTTGTGATTCTACAATCCTGTCAGCAGTTGCATTAATAAGATCTTTTAGTTTTGTATTTAATCTACGCCAATCTCCTAATTTGTCTTCCAATATACTTTCAGATGTATCTTCAATTAATCTTACAATTTCTCTTCCATTCAAGGAATATTGTTCAAGAGCTAATTCAATGCCTCCCTGTTTCGGGCCCGAACAATTATAATAAGCTTCTAATAAATTCCTTACCCTCTCATATATCTCATTCATGGTTGGCTCATTAGATGTTGGCGAGGTCATAGATATTTCATCTAAGAGGTCTTTTTATAGATTATCCTCCTGTAAAATATATTTCAACCTTTTAAAGAATTGTTTATACGCTTCTTGCACCATAATTTTATTTATAGAATTATACGCTTCTGGCTCTTCTGGCTTTTCTCTTATGCTTCTCTTTCCTGAGTCTTTTTCTCTGCCATTTCCATCGCATTTGCCTCTTTTTTTTCCAACGCCTGGAGCTTCTTTTCATGTAATACTTTTTTGGCTAATTTGGTTTTTAAACTTTTGTAATTAGAATCCAAGTTTCAGCTTCTCAAGCTCTATCTTAAGGGTGATAAATTTGTCCTTTGGAATTATTTCCTCATTTACAGAATCTTCTATATTAGTAGAAATTATCTTTTCGAAGCCTATTCCCTTGACTACCTTGTATACCTCTTGATCTGTAAATCCAACTTTCGAAAGCAGCCTCCATCCCGCAATTGAGACTATTTTTCTTATGCTTCCCTGGTTCAAGGCATCAATTATCTTTTCTTTTTCAAGAAGCTCTTCATAGGACAGGCTGTCAAGTATCTTAATTGATTTCTTATAGTCAATATTTGCATAGTCTTTTATTATAAGATTTGTCTCATCCTCTATATCAAGAAGAATCTCCCTAAGACGCGTTTCAAACAGCTTTCCTTCATTTCCCAGCTCAATGAGATATTTTTTCAAGTCATCTGATATCTTTTGGATTACTTTTCCCTTTTGTATTGTCCTGACTGCATGGCCGAGGTTTATATAATTTCTCAGTTCAAGCTTATTGAGATTTTCAAGATACATGTCAAAAAGCTCCCTTTGTTTTTCAAGAATCTGCAGATACTCATTCGCCTTTCTCGTTATCTCCGCTGTGTCGTTCAGCCTGTACACTCTTGTCTTGTAGAATATTGTTATTTCTTTTCTCCTCTCAGACACTGCAATGACAAGACCTGAAATCTGCTTAGCCGTTCTTTCTCCTGCCTTGTGCCTTGAACCTGTCTGTGATGTTCTTATCCTGCTTTCAGGTGTAAGAAGCACATTCACGAGGTTTATTCTTTTCAGGTCCTTTGACAGGATTATTGCCCCGTCCATCTTGCTCAGCTCTATGAGCCTCTGGGAGGTGAATTTGCAATTGACCTTGAATCCGCCGTCAATAAGCGGAAGCAGGAAATCATTTTCAATGACAATCAGCACCCCCTTCCCTGCATTTATTATCCCCCTTAATGCTGCTCTCAGGCTTGTGCCCGGAGCCACCATTTTCAGAACAGAATATAATTCCTCGTCAGATACTTCTTCATTTATATGATTTTCCGATATTTTCTGCTGTACTTCTTTTTTTTCTTCCATTCCCTATAAAAAATAAATTATAATTAAGTTTAATATCCCATCTTAATAAATGTTTTGTGGAAAATTGGCAATCTTTAGTGAGATTTTGACTAAAGAACACCCCGACCGAACTATACAACCGAGCGTAGGTGTCTACAATTAGATTTTGTGTGGTCACCCAAGTCTTTTTTTCAATTCTTTATATTCTTTGATAAGCAAATCTATTGTTGGCCTTATATTATGATTCTTTTCATATTCTTGCAATGCAGAATAGTATTCTCTTCTATTCTTAAAATTGATATTAACAGGAATTAGATTATTTTTTATTAGAATATTATTTAGGAGTATTCTTCCTATTCTTCCATTTCCATCACGAAAAGGGTGTATATTTTCAAATTGATTGTGGATAACTACTGCGAGAACTAATGCAGGATATTTGCCTTTATTTTTGCTATACCATTCAACTAATTCCTTGAGCAGTCCAATAACCCTTGATTGCGGAGCTCCATAATGAACAATATTTCCGAGACCATCTTTTACAACAACTTCTTCGCCCTTTTTCCTGAATTCACCTGCAAAGCTCTTAGAATTTTTAAAGACTATCTTATGCAACTCTAGAATAAATCTTATTGAAATATGCTCTTTTGTTTCCCTTATGAAGTTAATGGCTTTATTCACGCCATAAGTTTCTGCTATGTCTTCTTTTGATTTCTTAGGCCATTTATCTTTTTCAAGTATTTCCTTTACTTCTTTTTGATCTAATTCGCTTCCCTCTATAGCATTTGTATTATAGGTAAATAATTCAGAAAAAAGTTTCCATTGTTTTTCAGATAAGCGAGTAATTTTTAACTTTTGACTAACTTGCAGTTTTTGGATAAAGCCTATTTCTTCTTCTGAAAGAGGAACTCTTAAAGGATCGCTTATTATCTTGTATTGCTCTATTTCTTCTAAAATTATCTTTCTTGCCTTTTCTGTCCTTTCTTTTAACTCTAGTTCATTAATATTTTTACCTAGAAATTTCCTTATTTTATGAACTTTATTTCCTTCCCTAAAAGAATGGGATAGATAATACTTTATTCCCTTTCCTTCCTTTCTTTTTTCAATATACATATAATTATAATAGGTGACTACATATATAAACTTTTCTTTTTTTTGTCTACATAAAGCCTTTTTTGTAGATTTACGCCCCTGCCGAGATTCGAACTCGGGTCACGGCCGTGCTCCAAAAGTGGTTTTATCTCATCATTTGAATCGGAAATCCAAAAAGATTTCCTTAACAAATGCTGGCTTACGCCACCATTTGAGAGGGCCGCATTCTTGGCCTCTGAACTACAGGGGCTTTTTCGAAGCCTCCTATATTTTACAAATAAAACATAAGGGCTCACTATGCTCACCCTGACATCGTCCAAGCGTGGCCGATGCAAGGCTTGTTCAATTATTGAGAGGGGTTTTAATTTTTAAAGCTTGTCTATCACTTATTATAAGGCGCTGAAATACAGAATCAAGAAAAATGTGATGAAATGAAGTATGAAGCTTATTACTGCCAATTTTGATGTTTTTATTGTTGTCAAACCAGCCAGCATGGAAATTCCCAGTTCATCCGGCAGCGGTGTTGCAAGAATTATTCCTGCGAAGATGTAAATTAAGTAATGTCGTATAAGAACATGCTTGTTGCTTTCAACTATTTTCTCTATTTTTTTTATGGCCTTTTTTCTTTCCAATTCTTTAAACTCATCCATAAAAGAAAATTTTATTGTCTTGAAGATAAACACATCTCCTATCACAGAGCCAATTCCTGCTGCAATAGCTGCAATCCATATGCTTGCCGGATGAGATGTTATTAAAAATCCAATGCTAAAAGGGGTGGTAAACCCAACTGAGAATAATATTCCCGCAAGAAAGTTGCTGAAATAGCTAAATTGATTAAGGACAGACACAAAGTTTTTTACAATAGGCAGGGTAAATAAGTAATATGAAAAAGCAATGATTGCAATAAGCAAGACTAATTTGTGATATTTGAAAGCCAGAAGCCTTTTTGCCTTGTGAACTCCACGGGGCGAATGTTTCCTAAGCGCACGGTGAATATGCCCATGCGCTCCCCGCCTCAGAATTCTTTCCCCTATTGCTTTGCCAGGAATATCCTCTTTTCTTTTTTTCATCTGGATAACATGAAAATATAATATAAAAATCTTTGTTAGAATGATATTTAGAATTGATATTCACGAGTTAATGTTAATAGAAGAAATTTTTTAATATTTATTTAAGGATTTTTATAGTTAATTCTATTCTTATTATGGATACCTGCAAACATAAATTAAAATTTTATTTTACAAGAAGAACCTGGTCGTTGGGCCTTACCTTATCCTTTACCTTTATTCCGATGTGGTCGCCTTTCTTTGCTTCCTTTACAGGCTTGTTCTCTATCTGCATGCTCGAAATTTTTTCCTCCAAATCAGTAGTGTGCCCTTTTATGTGAATTTTGTCCCCTACTTTTAAAGGAGCTGTGAGCTTTATGGCTGCAACACCTACATGACTGAACCAACCAGAAACTCTGCCAATTTCTTTTCCTTCCACTTTCTTCTCTTTTTCCGCAATCTTTTTTTCTTTCCCTGCCATCTTTTTCTTGATTTCTGCCATGTCTTTTAAAGGCAAAGGGCATATTTAAATTTAATTATTTTGATTGATAATAATTTGAGGCATAATGCTTAAATATTGCTGTTTATTGATAAAACAATGGTAACTGATGACTGTCCTAAATGCAGGGGGAAAAGAATAATTATGGAAAAAGACGGGACTGTTCATACCTGCTTTGATTGCTTGATTAACGGCAGGATAGACCAGCATGACAAGAAAATAAAGAGCGCCGAAGAGCTAAGGATAAAGCTGTAAGATTTCTTCCTCTAAAGATAACCTTTTAATACTATTGGTAATAAGTAAAAATAGAACTAAGCCCTAGGCGTTTTGTAAAAAACGACTTTGGGAAAATTCGAAGAATTTAGCCCTGTAGTATAGCGGTCAAATAGTAAATTATATATAGTTTCTAGTTTATAATAATAAATGAGAATTGTATTGGAAAAGGGAAAACAAAAAGAGTTGATACTAAAAGCAAAGAAAGACAAGACATGGAAAGAATTAGCTAAAATTTTGGATATTAATGAACAATATCTTTATAGGGAGTTAAGAAATGAAAGAGGACTATTATCAGAAAAAATTTATAATAATTTATCCCGATTGATTAATGAAGATTTTAATCAATTTATAAGAGAAAAATTAAGTGATAATTGGGGCAGAATTAAAGGGGGCTTAAATTCTCATGGGTCTACAAAAATCTTGCCAGAAATAAAATTTGATTGGAGATTAGCTGAGTTTATTGGAGCAGTCTTAGGGGACGGGCATGTTGAACATAACAAGGAAAAGGGAGTTTATCATATTAGAATATCAGGAGATTTGATAAAAGATAAAGATTATCACGCAGAATACCTAAAAAATCTTATAGAAGAAATATTTAAGCTTAAAGCTGTAGAAATAAAGAGATATAAAAGTAATGAGAGATTTCTGGATATTTACAGTGTAAATCTTGTAAAATTTTTTATGTTAATGGGAATAAATGCAGGGGATAAGATAAAAAATCAATCAACAATTCCTCTTTGGGTATGGAAAGATAAAAATTTCCTCAAGGCATGTATTAGGGGATTAATAGATACTGATGGGTCCATTTTTAGAATGTCAAGAAAAGATCCAAATCTTTTTAGAATTAGTTTCACAAATCATAATAAAACTCTTCTTCAAGATACAAGAAGAGCATTAATAGAAATTGGCTTTAATCCCTCAAAAATAATTGATAACAGGCAGTTTTATCTTTCTAAACAAGATGAGATAAAGAAATATTTAAAAGAGGTTGGATTTTCAAACAATAAACATATTGAGCGTCAAAAGATGTTTACTAGCCCCATGGTCTAGCGGTCAAAGATCCAGCCCTCTGGAGGCTGGGACCCAGGTTCGAATCCTGGTGGGGCTATTTATCTTATTGATTTGTAGCCACCAGAAACGCCATTTTTTGAAAGCACAATTTGCCAAAGCTGGATGTTTCTTGCACGAAATGAGCCTGCGCATGACAACAGATAATAATTCCACATTCTTTTGAATCTTTCATCATATTTTTCATTTTTCTCCCTGAGTTTTTCCCAGCCTTTGTTGAAATTATTATGCCATGCCATAAGGGTTTTGTCATAATATATTCCAAAGTTATGCCAATCTTCCATTACAAATAATCCTTCATATGCTTTAGTTAGCTGGGAAGCGGAAGGCGATAGAGAATTTGGGAAAATATATTTTTCTGTCCATGCGTCATTTGCTTTTGCAGAAACATTTCCACCTATCGTATGCAACAGAAATAATCCATTATCTTTTAAACATCTGTGAACAACTTCCATATATCTTCTATAATTTTTATAACCAACATGCTCAAACATTCCTAATGAGACCACTCTATCATATTTGCCTTTAACACCTCGATAATCAATAAGCTGGAATTTGACAGGAAGTCCTTTGCAAAGTTTTTTTCCTAATTCTACCTGGGCTTTGGATACAGTGATTCCCGTTACATGTGCCCCGTATTTTTCGGCAGCATATTTTGCAAAACTTCCCCATCCACATCCAATATCCAAGACAGTCATGCCTGGTTTTAACCCTATTTTTCTGCAAACCAAATCAAGTTTTGCTTCCTGGGCTGAGTCCAAGTTTTTAGAATTTTTTCAGTATCCGCAAGTGTATGTCAGTCTCTTATCGAGCATTATCTTATATAATTCATTTCCGATGTCATAATGATGTTTCCCTATCTCAAATGCCTTTGTTTTTCTTTGCTGATTTAATAAAATTGCCTTGAGAGTTTGCAGCAAAAATGAAAAAGTCCTCACTTTTTTATCCAGTTTAGCCTTCAACACCCTATTAAAGAATTCATCAAGTTTTTCCACATCCCACCAGCCATCCATATATGATTCCCCTAGCCCAAGAACTCCTTTAGAGAGAACACGCCCGTAAAAATTTTCATTATGAACCAGAATATCCCACGGCCTTTTGCCATTGATTTTTACGTCTGCTTCAGAAAGCAAATCATTAATCTTTTGCTTTAGTTTATCTGCCATTCGCATTTATTGAGTTTCTTCTCTTTATTTATCTTACTCACGAAATATTTTTATAGTTGGCAAGGTTTTTTTAGATATGATTACCGGAAGCGTTATTCTGTATGGAATTGCCATTGCAATTGCATTATGGATGCTAGTAAAGATAACAAGATTCAGGCACAAGATATTGGCAATTTTTGTAATTGCTTTAATTCTCTTCGGATATTTTAGCTTTAACACAGCATTTAAAGGACAGGCTGTTGATTTAAAGGACTTCAGGGGATTGACCGAAGCATCTGCAGTTTATTTTTCCTGGCTTGGCTCTGTTTTTGGCAATGCGCAGACAATAACAAGCAGAGTTGTGGAAAACAATTCGCGGGATAAGCAACCAGAATAAAAATTCCTAAATCGCAATACTTAAAAACTACTTCTTCTTATATCTATAATGGCAAAAAGAAGGGCAAGAAATGCTAAGAAAAGAGTTTCTTCCCAACCAGTTGCATTGAGGTCAACTTCTGAGAAAATAAAAATAGTCACAAAAAAATTTATTACATTCTTGGTTTTGTTTGCAGTATCTTATATATTATTCAAGATTACTTCCGAAGGTTTTTGGCATGACTTATTTTTACTTTTGGTTTTGGTTTTTGGCTTCGTGGCACTGGCATTTTTCATAGTTTGGATGGTCTTGTTGCTTATGAAGTCAATGGGGAAGCAATAATAGAATTCTTAAGATTTTTATACTGTGATATTTAGTATTATCTGTTTTATTAATAAGCCTGTGTATCTCAGTCGGTTAAAAGCTAAGGCTAAACCGCTTTCGTGATATGCCTGTGTAGCTCAGAGGTAGAGCATTTCCTTGGTAAGGAAAAGGTCCTGAGTTCAATTCTCAGCACAGGCTTTTTCTGAATAACTTTATAAATAGAAAGAATTGAATTCTATTATGACAGATAACAGAAATAAAAAAGGAGATCTTGAAAAGCTGAAAAAAGACTATGAAGCCCTGAAAGCAAAATACGGGCTCCCTGACTTCGCAAAACTTGTTGAGGACTTTAATGGCGTTGAAAGGGCATCTGACATAGAGACAGATTATCCGATAAGAGAAATAAGGAGATATGTTGCTGACAAACTCTTTAATTACCTTAGATTTATTGAAGCCTTGTTGAATCCCTCAAATGTTCCAATGTATGTCTTTTCGATGGTTAAGACTCTTGGAGCAGACGACAAGAAGAAATTGTCAGATATTTACAAGGAACTAGCAAAGATTGAGATTAAAGTGATGGAGCTTGACCTGGACTTCGCAGAGCAAAAAGAAGCCGAGTTCATAAAAGATTCATACAAGCTCTGGCAGAATGTCAAGAAAAACATATCAGCAGTCGTTGAAACAATAAAGAAAAACTGGGACATCAAGTCAGAGGAAGAAAAAAGAGATTATTTTGGGTGAAAAAGGGTTAATGATAAATATAATTTTATCGACAGGCTTTTACATTAATAATTTTTTATCCTTCAAGCCTTTCATTTAACCTTTGTCTGTAAAATTCTAATTCATTTTCTCTTAATATTTCGTGAAACGTTTTTTTTCACTTTTTTTAATAAACCGATGATAAAAAGTTCTGCTAAAGAATGTATTTTTTCCTTCATCAAAATCCCCGGACATTCTTGCTCCAGTATAAGCACCTAAAATAGGAGAAACAACTGCAATTCCCATAATGCCTAGGAGTATTTCTAATTCCATATCAAATTCAAACATCCACAATTTTTAAATATTATTATAGTTAAGAAATTATTTATCTATTCAAAACTTGCTCAAGAGAGATTTCTAAAAGTGCCACAGGCATTTTTATTCTCCAGTTTTTCAGGATTTTAGGATGGATTTCTCCCAGCGTCCCAATTACCGCGTCTCCTATCTTTATCTCTATGCATCTTCCATCTATAAAATGATTTGGAACATCTGAAGGCTCAATTATGTTAATCTTTATTCCAAGCATTCTGAACAGATATTCCAATATTTGCTTCATTTCTGTGAAGTTTCCTGGCGCTAATGCAATTGCAAGCGATTCCTGCTCTATTATCTGGTCTGTTTTTGGCTCAATATTGAAGACTTTTCCAATTTCAAATATGCGGTGCGGGTATTCCACGTCCACATTTTCTGATAGATTTTTTAGAAGATAATGCATGAGATCTTTTCTTAATATTGCAAAGTCTGTCTTTGAGCTTTTCATCTCTATAAAGTTTTTTTCCTGTTTTTCAGGAACTCCCATTTTTGTGAATTGGTCATCCTTGGAGGTAAGATGATAATTTGAGACTTCAAGAAGTTGCAATCCAATCAGGATTTCAGCCATTTTTCTTTTTATTATTTCTGCTTTGTTTTCTTCCCCTATTGTGGACACTGCAGGGATTTCAGGAATAAAGTTTTCATAACCATATGCTATTGCAACATCCTCTATCAAATCAACCTCGTGCAGAATGTCTGTCCTCCATGCCGGAATATGCACTTCCCCTTTCTTGCAGTCATAACCCATTTTCTCAAGCAAATCTTCAATTTGTCTTGGCTTTAGCTCTAATCCCAGAAGTTTGTTTGTGTTTTCAGTAGACAGCCGCATTTTTTCAGGACTAAAATCAGGAGTGATGACTTTTTTTGCCATCCCGATTTTAGTTTCCATCTGGTAAATTTTTCCACTCATATCAGCAAGACAGACTGCAAGAATATTAAGGCACTTGTTTAAAATCTTGATGTCAAAACCTGAGCATTCTACAAAAACATCTTTTGTGCTGTCGGTAACTTTGCCTGTTGCTTGAGAGTTTATTATCGGAGGCATGCTCAGAATTTTATCTTCTGCATCAACAAATATTGGGAATCTGGCTTTTCCTGCAAGAAGATGCGCATATTCTTTTCCCGCAGATGTTTTCTGGAGTATCTCCAGTCCAGACATTTCCTTGTCAGAATCAAGCGGAATGAATTTTATTCTATCAGGCTCAAGAGCCTTGAATGTTATCGGAAGCTTTATTTTGTCAAGAGGATAAATTCCAATGGCAAATTTTTTTCTCTTTCTTCCCATGGTAAGGTGCAATTTTTCCTGTATATCCATTATCTCCTTTATTCTGAAATTATCTAATTCCAGCCCCTTTATTATTGCGCAGGCGGTGTATGGACGGATGTCCTTTACAGAAGAATCAATGTTCACAAGATAATCTTTTTCCGGCTTGTTTATCTTGTAGTTTTTTAGCCCTGTTTCCTTTCCAAGAAAAGCCTTGAAAGCTCTTTTGAATCCCTGAAAAGAAAGCAAATCAGGACGATTTGGAAATATCTCAATCTGTACTTTCTGCTCATCCAGCCGGTCTATTGGGGTTCCGAACATTGCTATCCTGTCTTTCATTTCCTCGTCAAGTTTTCCTATTTCATCTTCAAACTGCTTCTTGCTTAATTCTATTAGTGCCATTTTATGCTGGTGCTGTTAAAAATATTTAAATAATTGGATATCATTTCACTCCTGTTGTGGGCGAGTAGTTCAGTGGTAAAACATTCAGCCGTCAACTGAAAGTTCCGAGTTCGATTCTCGGCTCGTCCACAGCTTTTTCCCGATTTATTAAAAAGGGAAATATTTATAAAGTTGAGACTAATAATATTATTAGTTGACGGCTGTTTGTATAATGTTCCATTAAACTGACTCGGGATTTTTTCATTTATTGTCATTGTTTTTTGTTTGTAAATTTGCCAATCTCCTTTATAATTTTTCTCCACTTTTTCATTCAATGCCTCAATTTCCCATTCAAATTGTTTTTTGCTGAATTCTATCAGTGCCATTTTTATTGATTTGTTAATATGCTTTCAAAATTTACAATTAATTCTTTATATTTAAAGCCTGTTTTTATTTGGTTAATTTTTAATAAATTTCTTTTACAATAAGCATAAAGTTCTTTTCTAACTTTTAAATTGAGAACTAACTCCCTTGCCTTTTTGTAATTTTTTTTATTTAAATATCCTAAAACTTTCTTTCTATTCCCCCCAAAT
>ERZ1292623.3256-Hain-H51-01um-R1-3256-length-13944-cov-10_pt1 | contig 13944 bp, 11 predicted proteins | sample MGYA00564398_ERZ1292623 | MGnify/ENA primary metagenome ERZ1292623 (study PRJEB36523, sample SAMEA6512633) | groundwater metagenome | collected 2019-01-07 | study: AquaDiva: Metagenomics assemblies of 32 groundwater samples
ACCAAGGCATATCCGGCTGCCGACATTGACCCCGATGCAGCGATATAAATTCCAATCAGGGGAGACAATACAATCATCAGCAAGCGCCATGACCGTAAATTCCACAGGCTAAATAAAGCGACGAGGTAGCTGATTACTACAATAACCGGCACATACTGGAGATGCTGGTAGACACTAAATAGATAGAGGTACGGTGTGAGGAACACGTGCTCTTGCCCCCAGGTCGCCAGTAGTTGTGCGGGCACGAGAACAGCGATGACCATTAGTATCGCCTTCTCGACGACATGTTCATTTCGCCTGTGGTCCTCATACATCATTCCAAGCACAAGGCCGAACATGGGCAGGATATACTGCAACAGGAGAAACAACTTGGCCTGCTCTGCAGAACGAGTGTCAAATGTCGTGGCCACAGTCGACAGTACCATCAGCACAAAACTCCCGAATATGATCGTTAATCCGAGGTTCGCCCGTCGATAGTTTCCCAGAAGCGCTATTCCCACATAACATGCGAAGATCGATAGCGGTATCGGCAACTTGCCAAGCAAACCACCCGAGTCATAGATGAACTCTGCACTCCGAAACAGCCCTGTCTCCAGATTCACGAATATCGGCACTACCAGCAATACAACAATAACTACTCTTAGCTTGTTCACATATCGTTTTCCGACAATCCTCGTTGCGCGTTCGACATCCATCATCCAATAGAACACGAGCGCTACCATGGCATTAAACAGGTACAGCCAGGTCAGGCCATAATTGCCGAAGACAAAGAATATTGTGGGGATAAAAATGACGATAAGCATGTTGACCAGAACATCGGGGGCAAATACGTCGGCTTGAGTCCCATGCTGGAGGTCCCGCAGGCGCTGTCTTTGCGCGAACACCATGACCACGCCCCCGATCAACGAAAAACCGAGCGCTTGCCAGAAGAGCACGTCTTTGCCTGCCAAGACCTGCGTGTCGGACATGAAATGGGAAATCGCGGTTACTGCAATACCGGCAAGAGTGGCCAGGAAAAGCGCAGCTCGCAGCCATGCGGGCATCTGCATCCGCCCGGTCTTCTGCTCATGCAACACCATACTTGGTCCCAGGCCCATGGCAAAGATCGAGCCCAGAACCCCACCGATTGCAAAAGCCGTGTAGAGGTCCCCCGCGGCGGTCCTGTCAACTAACAACAGTATGGTCAGGCGAAACACGTAAACACCAATCCCCATCACCGCGGTCGAACCGAGATGCGGGAGCAGCATCCTTACCGATACGCGCACCGCTACTGCGCCTCTGAGCACTCTCTGAATATATGGAAGACTTATCAGGAGCGGAACGATCGCCCACGCCATCAGTACCAGCATAAGGCCCGGGGTCTCCGTGATCGCCCAAGCCACCGCCGTAGCCAGTAGTCCGGACTGGATGACCAGATGCCTCCATGCGAAGGCGACATCCTGATCCCGCTCCGCCTCGCTAAGATGTACCTCGCTTAGCCACTCTGCAGACTTTCGCAGTATCAGAATGAACGAGATATCCCATGCCACGCCACCCAGTACTGAGCCAAGGTAGTACACTCCAGCACCCAGAGGTAGCATGAGCATTAAACGCGTCACCATGATCGACCGAATCAGCGCAACACCGCCTGACTTCAATATAAGGTTTCGTACGTTGGCGGAGAATGCAAAGAACAACGCAAGAGCCGCTCCTTGTACAATACCAACATCTGCGGCCAACTGTGGGCTTCCGCCGACACCCAGCGCAACCAGCAAGCCAGTCATGCTGAGCTGGCCTGATGAGACTGTAGGAAAACTCAAAATTCGCGCCTGTTTGCTTAAAGAATAGTCAGTCACAAAATGGTTGGATGGAAATGGAAATTCACGTAAAACCGCGTCAGAACCTTTACAGAAGGCTTTCTGCGCTGTCGTTGAATTCCCACGAACACGGTGGCGCTTTTATCGCCCTGTGCGGATTCTGGTGAGACGGCATCCGAAAACAGAGTTTTTCTACAGGCTCGATAGATACGATGCCGGGAATATGATTCGCATCTTTATCGTACTAGGCCTTGGCAAACAATTTACGGTAAAGACCCAGATACCTTCGTACGACGACAACCCATGTGTAGTTGTCGCGCACGTAGTCCCTCAGTCTGTTCCCCATAACAGTGAGTTTCGCCCGGTCTGATAGCATCTCTACCAATCCTGCTTGCACGCCCTCAACAGTTGCAGGCACTGCCTTCCCTCCGCCGACCCTCTCAACAACATCAAAACCACATTGATCCGTAAGCAGTACCGGCGTACCCGAAATACCGGACTCCAATGCCACGATAGACATCGCCTCGTGACGCGATGGGATCACCAGCATATCAGCAGCGTGATACGCGACTGATTTCTCTACGCCGCCCACATAGCCAATAAAATGCACCTGGTCATGGGCCGAGCATTTCGCCGCATTGCTCTTGAGCATACTGAGCAAACCGCCGTCTGGACCCGCGAACACGAGGTGCCACTCCGGCCATGCATGTTGCCCACGGCAGAAAGCCTCGAGCAGGATGTCTGGGCCTTTTATGGCATTAAGTCGGCCAACAAACAGTATGAACGGCCGATTCCCAATGCCGTGCTTATCTCTGAAACCAGTTTCACCTTCATTGGGAAAATCCTCTGGATCGATTCCGTTCGGGATAACGAATACCTTGTCGCGCTCGACCCCATAGGCCTCGAACTGTGCACGTTCTTCTTCGGTAATCGCGATCCATGCACTGGCGTTGCGGATGAGGCGCTCGCCGACTAGCAGGTTGTAGACGATTTTGAGTATTCTGGATCTACCATAGATGCGCAGCGCCCCTGCTGGGCACACAACATACGGCTTCTTCCCTGCCATTGCGGCCAGGTACACAAGTGCGTTGAGCACCGTCCAGTGCCCCATCAGGTGTATGACATCGGCACACTCAACCTCTCTCCTGATCTCCGAATACCGGACCCACGGAAGGTAAAACCGCTTCAAAAAACAACGGTAGGCGGTAACTCGAATGCCTTCGAGTCTAGTTAATAGATCATTTGTAAGACCGACATCAGTCGTCAAGATACTGCAGTCCAACCCTGCATCACAAAGCGCGCGGCTCATCTGCATCGTACGCTCCGCCGTTCCACCCCCAGTTACTGGGTCAAGGAGTGCATTGACGTTCAATATTCTCACAGTGCCGCGCGCCGACCTGAGACAACCTGCTCCAGGCACCATTCGGCATATGCTGCTAATCCAGCGTCCAATGGCACTATCGGACGAAACCCTGCTCTTTGTAGTTTACTGGAATCGTATACTCTCTGCGGATTCACTACATCACGATTACGCATACGCAAAAACCACGACAAGATAGCAGGTGGCATTATCAGTCGAGGCAAAACATAGTCATTGCCGGTCAGCTTGGCCAATAGACATTTCTCGACGTATTGAAAGTTGTTATCCGGATCTTCGTCTTGCGAAACAATAAATATTTCTCCGTCCATCCTGTTTTCTGATTCAGTGAAAAACTGAATAGCTGCTGATACGTTATCTACGCACACAAGATTCATACTTCGCTTACCGAACAGACATGCCCTGAGGTAGTTTAATGTCCTACTGCCATGGGCCAATTGTGCAGCGAGCTTGAGCAAAGCCTGACCGCCAGGTCCAAATACGGCTGTCGGTCTTAGAATTACGATCTCGAAACGTCCGCGCGCTTCTTCACGTAACGCCTGTTCGACCATCAGTTTGGTGATGCCGTATTCCGTTCGGGGATCACATAGGCATTCTTCGTTCACAACGGTGTCAGCGCATCTCCCAAACACCACCGCAGTGCTGCAGTGTATCAGCCGATTGACCTGGTTTTCGGCACACACTCTTGCCAGATTTCTTGCTGCCAACAGGTTGGCGGATTGGGGCACGCTGGAATCGTAAGCAAGGTTAACCACCGTGCAACCCGGAACGAGAAAATTTGCAAGCGTTTCCGGCTCCTGCAGATTTCCTTGTGTCACGGTAAGCCGCGGGCTCCGAAGTGCCGGCGAACGAGGGCCCCGTATCAGCAGACGAATCTGCACATCATCGTTCGCTGTCAGTCGCTGGACGAGATTCCGCCCGATGAATCCGTTCGCGCCTGTTATGGCTATTGTTTTCACGCCAACCGATCGAACCTTGCCTTCACTTATCAAGTTGATGCCCTGCTGGTCTGCTGCGCACATAACTTGATGTTTGTCCGGCCGCTGTTTTGCCGATTGAAATACGGAACGTGTAACAGAAGCGACCATGGTCTCCGGTAACTACCGACAGTAGTCCTGAGGCTGGATCACGAAACTTGCCATCCATGCTAATTCTTCAAGCGCCGCACTACGAATCCCGGCAGCAATTGAGCGAGCCACAGTTTTACTTTAAAGTGTCCCCATGGCAGATCACGGATCAAGCGATATGCACCGAGTCGATCCGACTGCAAAAGTCGATACACGGCTTGTTGGTAAATACTATGCTGCTTGAGGAGCTGAAAATTTTGGCACGATCTGATGGCCTCCACGCCATTCATTGCCTCCAACCAACGCTCCAACTCGCCGAGGTGTCGGCTGCGCTGCTTGAGGCTCGCATTGCTATCATGCGCACGATAGAAACCGACCGGTTCTTGCTCGCAGGCCAACTTCCATTGAGTCGCCAGACGAACGACCAGATCCAGATCGCCAATCATGTGATATCGCGGATCACACGGATAGTCCAGGGAAGTCAGTGCCGAACGTCTTACGACCAAGGTTAGCAACCCAACAAAATAGAATTCAAGCAGGTCATTCAAAACCCAACCTGTCGGGGCAGGCCGCTTGAGCGATTTCCAGCGCTTGTTTTTGCGTTCACTTACTATCCAATAGTTACCGCAAACCATCCCGACATCTGGGTCCGAAAAGAGCGGGATTTGCTTCTCCAGTTTATTCGGCAACCACCAGTCATCCACATCCAGAAAGGCAATGAATTCGCCACTCGCTTTATCAAGAGCGTAATTGCGCGCCTCGTAAAGCATGGTGTGACTGGGTGCAAAATGGTATTTTAGCCGCGGGTCGTTGTAACTCTTAAATATCTCTGCGCTGCGGTCAGTTGACTGATTATCCCAGAAAATGATCTCCCAATTCTGGTAGGACTGGGCAAGCACACTCTCAATTGCCTCTTTGAGGTATTTCTCGCCGTTGTAGCAGTTCATCAATACGCTAACGAGCGGTATTGGCTTCAAGATTGATCCCTGAACCATTGAATGGTTCTTGCCAAACCGGCCTCAAGGCTTACCTTAGGTTCCCAACCGAGAAGATCCCTGGCTTTAGAGATATCTGCATACAACTCCATGTTCTCACCAGGTCTGTATGCGATCTCCCCATACCTTGGCTCTCCCCGCCCAATCAAAAATCTCACGGTTTCAATCATTTTCCGAATAGAGACAGGCTGCCCTGATCCGATATTGACAACTTGTCCCTTGGCCATAGGGCTTGTGAGTGCAGAAAATATGGCGGCAACCGTATCGCCGACATAGCAAAAATCTCTTCTCTGCTCACCCTTTGATGTGGGAAAGGACCGCCCCTCCAGACAACCCAATATGATTTGTGGAAAGAAACGACGATTGTCTTGGCCGGGCCCGTAGGTCAGAAAAAGACGCAAAGTTGTTGCCGGGAATCCTTCAGTGCGATGGAGCATTTGTAGAAAATGCGTGGCTGCAACCTTTGCAAGGGAGTAAGGGGTAATTGGCGCTTCTCTTTGCGCCTCTAGTTGTGGCGCGGGGGTATTCCCATATTCATCACTGCTACCGATATTTACGAAGGCCTGTAATGACTTACGGTCAAGGACTTCAACAAGATTGGTTACGCCAAGGAAATGGGCATCTAGAACTTTCCTGCCTCCGTTAAAAAACAAAGCATGGTCTATATAGCCACCACAGTTCACTACATACTCAAAAGAGCACTCTCCTAAGGCCTCTCTAAGCACGCCGCTATTGGTGATATCTGCCGCCACATAGCTAACACCAGTAGAAGGTTTTTCTAAAATACTTTGCCGTTGAGACAGGCCAAGGCTTGTCACATGCCATCCACGTTCGACAGCGCTGCTGACTATATGGCTACCTATAAAACCTTGTCCACCAATTACAAGAAGGCGCGATTTATGCTTTGACAATATGTATTCCTCTCGTGTACCGACATCATAATTTACGTATTTCTCCGTCCAATATTCTTGCTATGTCAAGTGATGGTTTTCGCCCAACGCTCCTGCACGCCTCACACCAAGTAGTCTGGCCAGCTGGAGTCTTTCTCTGTGATACACAGTGGCTCTACTGGCCATTTAATCTTGAAGCTGGCGTCATTCCATCGAATGCCCATTTCTGCGCCTGGGTAATAAAACTGCGAGACCATATAAAATGCGGTGGTGTCATCTACAAGAGTGACAAATCCATGTGCAAAATCCTTTGGGACGAACAATGCACGTTGATTCTGCTCGGTAAGCTCGACCCCAACCCAGTCTTTATATGTAGGAGAGTGGGGCCGAAGATCGACTATTACGTCGTAGAGCGCCCCCTTGATACAACGAATAAATTTCGCTTCTTGATGGGGAACCTTTTGATAATGCAACCCCCGTAAGGTCCCTTGTATTTTATTTGTCGACATATTGGCCTGTACTACTTCAGGCACAAGCCCATGTTCCTTGAATTCTCTCTGGCAATAGGTACGTGAAAATGATCCACGGTTATCTTCATGCCTGTTCACATCAACAATAAAGGCGCCTTTCAGTTTTGTTTCATGGAATATCATCTCGTATTTCCTTACGTAATCTGATCACTACAGTGCTGAAGTTGACGTCTGTTAATATTCACCTGGTTTTTTGTTAACCTAACTACGTACCCACTCCAACTTATCGTTAAGCTGATTACTGGCACGGAAACCCGTCAGCACTTTAAGGCGCATAAAATCCGAATTACGATAATCTGAATTCTTGAATTTCATATTCTCTAGCCCATCCTTCAAACCACGTATAGTCTCGGTTAAATCAATTTGTGGCTGATACTTCGGCGCGAGTCTTCGGAACAATTCGAAATTAACTTGATACGATCGCTTATCTGGTACGGCATCCTTGTTAATGGATATATGAACGCCTGGAATGACCTTGGCAACGCCTTCCGCAAGATCTTTTACCTTATAATTCCAATCATCGCTGCCTGTATTCACAGCAAGAAAGGCGCCTCCATTGCTGGCATTACGGCCTACGCCCCAATCTATCGCGCGCGCCATATCCTTAATATGAATCAATGGGCGCCAAGGCGTTCCATCACTAAGGATATCGATTTTCTTTGAAACGACAGCCCCTGCCACAAAATCATTAACAACCAGATCTAGTCGCAGACGCTCGCTCATTCCACATGCCGTTGCAAAACGCAGGCTGGTGATTACAAAATCGTTACTTGCCAGGCCTGCAATGCCCTTCTCGGTACCAATTTTTGATCGCGCGTAAGCCGTAAGGGGGTTCAACTCATCATTCTCTTTGCGTGGCCCGCCTTCTGCAAAGCCGTATACGCTGCAACTAGATGCAAAAATAAACCGCTTGACGCCCATCTCTTTTGAAAGTTTCGCCAGCTGGATGCTGGACAGGTAGTTGATTTCATCTGTTGCTTGCGCAAAGGTGTTCCCTATCGGATCGTTTGATATTCCTGCCAAATGAATAACAGCATATACATCCTTAAGCGTTTCACTTGTGATTTTCCGGACATCGCCAAATATCTGCTTATGTATACGCACCTCTGGCAGCATCGACGCACCAGTGAGACAGTGCGCGAAGAATCCACTATCCAGGCCAATTAGTTCGGCATCTCTGTACGAACCATGCAGCTGATCTACAACAGATGGACCTATATATCCCATATTTCCTGTAATCAAGATTTTCACGATAAAACCTCATTATTTAAGTATTTTAGAAATTCTCTCACAAACGTGTTGCGCAAACGGTATGCAACATGTAAATCCGGGCGATACTGCGTTCAGGACGTGGAATGACTTTTCGTCTCCCTCTAACACAAAATCCATCTCCAGCTTCATATTTTCTATGTTCAGCAACTGTGCGCGGATTCCTGGACGACCCCACCGACGATAATGCTTTTCGTCGATGCCAGTAGCGAGAGACTTGGACAAGTTGACCAAGTGCGGGCGATAATATTTGCGTAGCTCTTGGACAGCCAGCTTTCTGAAGTCGAATTGCGAACGAGATAATAGTCTTATCTGACGAGAAACGATTTCGATCAGCTCTGAGAATCTGAAATTCTTGAGGCCCTTGTACTGTTCTCGCCAGAATGCCGGAATAGCTGTTGGTCCTATCTTTACCTTTCCATCAACAGTAACCGTAAAATGAACGCCCAGAAAAGGATTTCTAAGATCAGGAACCGGATAGATGTGGGTACGGATAGGATTTGTTGTTTCATCCGAATACAGGTAGATCCCCTTAAAAGGGAGCATTATGTATTTCTCTGAGAATCCGTAATTTCGCGCTACCTTGTCAGCGTATAACCCAGCGGCGTTAACGACATAACCAGGGGTATACTTGTCCTTGTTTGTCAGGACGCTCCCCTTTTCGTGTTTCAGATACCCCGTTTCATAATGAAAAACTACACCTTCATTTATTGCATCCACCGCAATAGCGCTAACTACAGCAACAGGGTCAACGGAGGATGTAGTTGGCGAGAAAAGTGCTCGTTGAAACGTCCTAACATGGGGCTCTATTTCTCTGGCCTCATCTTCATTGACCTCTTGCAATTCAACGTTGTTTATTTTTCCTCGCTGTAGCAGCACGTCCAATGCGGGGAGGTCTGCTGCGGATTGCGTAACTACAAGTTTTCCACACCGATTGATTGGAATATTCTTCTCTAAGCAGTAGTCAGTCAGCAGCCTGTTTCCGTTTCTGGTAAACCTAGCTTTCAGGCTGTCTGCTGTATAGTAAAAACCTGCATGGAGTATTCCGCTATTACGTCCGCTGCTATGTTCAGTGCTTAAGATTTCCTTCTCGATCAAATGAACACTACAGTCTGAATATCTACGCTTCAGCTCACGCGCGATATTAATGCCAACAATGCCTCCGCCTATTACCAAGAAATCCGGGGTCATTTACAGGGCACCGTGTTTGTCGATAATCCATAGCCAGAACCAGCAGATACATAATAGATTTTCATTTTTCGTAATAAGCAACAAATGGTGCGTACGAAAACCTTTCCAGACGGATGCTTCCCACATCCAGAATCTCCTTCAGTGCAGCCGTTTCTCCTGGAAACTTGTCATAATTAAATTCATCCAATGCTACGATTCCACCCTTACACACCAAGGGAAGAAGATTCTGCAAAGCTACTAAGGTAGGCTTGTATAAGTCAAAATCAAGATATAGCAATGAAATAGTCATCTCTGGATGACTTTTTACATATTCGGGAATGGTTTCTACTGCGTCGCCTTTAACAAGTTCGCAGCGGGGCATATGCGAAATTGGTCTATTGAGGTCGTACAAGCCAATTGATTGCTTCAGGTTATCAAATGTGTTCGCGACTTTAAAATCATTCTCAGATATATCGTTTGGATCATGTTGCTCACTTATGGATCGAAAACCTCCAAAACTGTCAAACCCTATGATCTTTCTGTTTATAGCATATGGTTCATGAATGGCTGACAAATGCGAGAACAACATAAAAGAGTTGCCACGATTAACGCCACATTCAACAATATGTCCAGATGTGTTTTTTATCCGCCTAAACAAGTCAATCCGCACCAGATAGTCAGTGATTGACTGTCGTGTCGCAAAAAGAAATGGGTTATTTGCAATATCTAAATTCTTTACACTCTCAATGTATTTCTCTCTCTTGGCGAAATAGTCTTTTTCTTGAGATGTTGTAAATCGTCCTAATTGGTTCATATTTATTGCCCTTACATCAAACGATTATTGAGCCAAGGCGCATCGCCAGTCTCCCAGACAGCCTGTAATGCGTTTCTATCGCGCACCGTATCCATGCATTGCCAGTAGCCAGTGTGTTCAAACGCCATCAATTGCCCATCGCGTACCAGATTTTCTAGTGGAGACTGTTCGAGCACAGTTGTGTCATCAGATATATAATCGAAAATTCCCGGTTCAAACACAAAAAATCCCCCATTTATCCAACCTTCTCCTGACTGTGGCTTCTCTGTAAAGTTAAATACCTGACCATCGCCTATGTTGATTCCACCGAATCTGGCAGATGGCCGAACAGCCGTTACAGTTGCCAGCCTTCCATGCGCTCGATGGAATGTTAATAATGCTGACAAGTCTACATTAGAGACTCCGTCACCGTAGGTGGCCATAAAAGTACCGTCCGGCAGGATGTGCCTTTTTAGCCTAAGCAAACGGCCACCAGTCATGGTGTTGGCACCTGTATCGATCAACGAAACCTTCCAGTTCTCAGATGTGGGATTAGAGTATTCAACCCGTCCGCTCTTGAGCTGAACAGTCAAGTCGCTCTGTCGTGCATGATAATTGAGGAAATAGTCCTTAATTACCTCACCTTTGTAGCCAAGGGCTAACATAAAGTCAGTCAGCCCATGGCTCTCATATATTTTCATGATGTGCCAAAGCATAGGCCTTCCGCCAATTTCTACCATTGGTTTTGGCTTAATCTGCGTTTCTTCAGATAAGCGGGTGCCCAAACCACCACATAGAATAACTACCTTAACTCTATTCATATCAATGCTCACGTCTAGTTATAATATTGCAGACTTATTCTGCGTTCTGTATCACTGTAATTGTTGGGACGTTACAAAGTAATGTGAATACATATGACGCAAACAACGAATGGCATGGAATTGTTTGCTTTACTCTCTGTGTGATGCGCATTGAGATAGAGTTGTCATGTCATTCATATAAACCTGAATCAATCAACCTCACTGTGTGCTGATTATCCCAAGAATCCGCCTTATATACTTGTTGAAGGAAATTTCAAACCGAATAGCGAAATAAGTTTTCGTGAAAGCTCTGGGCGAGGTGAACTAACCATTAAATTATACAACGTATAAACGCCATTTCTTTTGAAGAAAAGACAAAATAGGATTATCAAGAAGTTTAACGGAGCAATTGGTATCTTTGATATTGAACCGGAAACTAGACGCTCCCATCTTGAGCCCTCGAACAAGAGATATTCACTGAATATTTTGTAATTATACTCGCCCATAGCTCTTGATTTTAGCAGGGTGAGGGATCGCCTCCAGGGCTGCTGTGCCACGACGTTATTTCTCACAGCTGCAGGATATTGATTAAATGACCATATTAATTTAGGCCACTTTAAATACCAGATTTCAAAACTTCTGGCTGTCCAGCTACTGTTCCCACTCCGGTATTTAATCAGTGGATCATGCAAGAATAATATTTCATTGATCTTAGAGCTCTCACAAATCACGCCCATATGCACGAAATATGTTCCATAATATTTTCTTCTATTATTTTCGTGCCATAGGCTTCGTTTTATGACCACACATCCTATGTATGACAGGCCGTATCCAACATCAGAAAGAAATTTCCAAAAATCGCCTTTTGAATAAACCATGTCTTCATGAGTGCGGAATAGCTGCTGTTTTAGATCAACACTAAAATCCTTAGTAAAGCACTCGACGTTAAGAACTATTAGGTCATATACGGCATCGAGTTTCTCTAGGATAGTTTCTAATGCGCCCTGTAAAATCAGGTCGTCATCAGTCATAAGCCAGCAATATTCCCCAGACGCAGATTCCACGGCCGCATCATAGCCGTCATCAACGCCTAAACCGATTTCTGAGCGTAAGTACTTTACGAATGGAAACTTGGAAACATACTGCTGCATTACCTGCTGCGTGTTATCTTCCGAGGCCCCGTCTACCACGACAATCTCGATACCGGGTACTATTTGTTCAATAATGGAGTCCAGAGTTTCAGATATTACATTTCCTCTGTTCCTGGTGTTAATGCATATTGACAGCAGAGGATGCGTCATTTTGAGTCTGTACGCTGTGACCATGATGATATTTTGCCACTGTATCCAAAGACGGTTTGGATATAATTCGGTGACGCAAAATAGCAAAGAAACGACAATCGGCGACAGCTTTCCCTAGACATCCTGAAATTCCATGTGCTGGATCAATTTGAATTGATCCTCGTGGTTCATCCGGAACTTCAGGAATTGTAGCTGGTTCTCGGCATATGTTCGGGATTTAATATTTGACAAAAAATCATTTCTGAAATAAGCCGGGTCAACAAAGAATGCATTGACACCATTTCTGTCAACGGTAATGAATCTATAACCGTTTTCTTCAAGTAACTTTCTCCACGCTGCGATTGATACACCGTAATAAAGTTCCGACGAATGCGCGCTGGTGTACACGAAGTTTTTTTCGTACTTGATCGTCTTCGACGCGTGCGGACCGAAGACTGAATTGTACTCCACAACGAAGATTTTCGGTTTGAACCCTCCCGCTAGCAGCGAACGTGCCACGTAGTAGTCTATCCCGTCAATATCCAATGACAGAATATCAGGATCCGGATATTGTGAGGCTGCCTTGATTGCTTTTACGGTGTCTGTATCGACAAACATGTTAAGGCATTGCAAACCCAGGCTGTAATGGGAAATCATTCGCTTTGCACGGGCAACCAGTTCAGGGTCTCCTTCTATCATCATGCCTCTATACTTTTCTGCAATGACAAGCCATGCAGAATTGTTGTCTATTCCATCAGCAGAGCCGATTTCAATAAAATACCTGTTCCTTTGCAGTAACTGCTTTCTCAGTACATCAAGAATACCGTCTTCACCATTCTGGCTAAAGCCTGAGAATTCCCATGTCTCTGGATCTTGATAATTAATATTTCTGTCGTGCATCATTGCGGCGCCCTTGGTAAGGCTGATAAGTATTCTTTGCCTATCTCTAAGGCCGTACATGAAGTTTATAATCTTTGTAATCATCAATCCTTCTTCCTGTGATTCTGAGAAATATTTCTATGTCTTTACAGGTAAAGACGTCAAATACTTCAATAGTGGTTCGAACGGGTTGTTGTTCATGGGTACAGCATTTGTAATATATTTTTCCTGGTATGCCTCGTAACGAGATTCGATAACCGATGAAGCATCAAGTCTCGCCAATTCTCGGCTGTCGAGGTCTTCATCGATTGCCGCCTGGGGACACTGCAATAGCCCCGCGATATAGTTTATTGCAATACCTTGCGGTTGCTTTCTGAGTTGCCTTGAATTAAGAAGCAAAATCGGTTTTCGTAGCAAAACCGGGTATGTTATGGCGCTCGAGTAGTGCGTCATCGCAAAATGGCAGCTCAGCGAAAGCTCGGCGGTCGCGTCGAACAACACCGTTCTTTCGCCAAAACACTCCTTGTAGCCGCGAAACTCTTTGCCATTCGGGTGCGCCGCTACGACAACCGGCATTTTGTATCGTGATTCGAGACGAGAGAAGAATTGTTTCAGAACCGGGAAGTATTCACTTGGTTCAACTATGGGCTTATGCGCACCCAAAACAAAATCGAAGCTCATGGCCAGGCAGTCGTCGACAAACAAGATGTACCCCTCTTTTGGGACACCTGGAATTCCGATCTTGTTGCCGACAGCGGATTTCTGAATACGATTCAGCTCGAAATAACCTGGCGTTGCTGTATAAATTTTTTTCTTCGCCGTTTCTGTCCATGCATTACTGCTTTCAGACCCAGCCAGTAACGCTATATCGGGAGGCAGAGGTCTATCTTCAACAAATTGTCGCAAGATATACCGAAATACCTTATATAGAGTTGCCGCAGGCTCTGAAAGAAATGACCGCCATAAAGTCTTCTGGGAGATCGGATTCGGAAACGGTGTGAGCAAATGTGTAATGTAAAGCGCATTATATTCCCGGCATGTTTCCTGTATTTTCCGGGTAAACTTCCCACGACCGACGAAGTCGAGAACAAAGGATG
>ERZ1292623.3257-Hain-H51-01um-R1-3257-length-13936-cov-21_pt1 | contig 13936 bp, 15 predicted proteins | sample MGYA00564398_ERZ1292623 | MGnify/ENA primary metagenome ERZ1292623 (study PRJEB36523, sample SAMEA6512633) | groundwater metagenome | collected 2019-01-07 | study: AquaDiva: Metagenomics assemblies of 32 groundwater samples
CGACTCCTCTACCCACCGCCAATTGGGAAAATATGGAAAAACCAACGATAGAATACGATACTTGTAAAAACTCATTACATTACATAATATAGAAAAGAGGATGAAGTCATGCACATTAAGGGACTGCGCAATATTAAAACTCACGGTAGCCTTGCTCGTGAAGGACGATTGGCGAACGTAGCCAGAAATATGCGTAAAATAGGAAGCGAAAGCAAGGGCGGAAATATTTCGGATGGTTGGAGCATCGAACAGCACATCTACCCAAAGAAAAAATCGGCCAGGCCCCACCTAACATCTGCGGCATCTCTACATCGCGACCTCTTTTTAGATGATAAGGTGCGCCTGTACCAGATCGAAGTTATTCGCGACTCGCTTAAGGAAATACAAGAAGCAATGGCCGAAAGGATTCCCGTGGTCGCTCATGAAGTTAAAAGACTCAATAGGCAGCTTATGAAATTGTTGCAAAGCTGAAAAGTCGAGTCCCGCCCAAAGACCGTCTCACGAGCAGACGGTCTTTTTAATTGCCACGTTTAGTGTCTTTGAAAAAAAGTTTAAAAAATGTTATTATTTAATTTTATGACCGAAATCGCCGAAAAAACTCAGATTTTTTTCAAGCGGCCACCGATAGTGGTCGTTTTAGGGCACGTTGATCACGGAAAAACGACTTTAATTGATTACCTCCGCAAAACAAAAATAGCCGAAAAAGAGGCTGGCGGAATCACTCAGCATATTGGCGCCTATCAAATTGAGACTAATGGAAAATTTATAACTTTTTTAGACACGCCCGGCCATGAAGCTTTTTCAGCCATCAGAAGCCGCGGAGCCAAAGTAGCTGATATCGCCATATTAATCGTCGCTAGCGATGAAGGGATAAAACCTCAAACCAAAGAAGCGATCAAGCACATTCAAGAGGCAAAAATCCAGGTGATCGTCGCCCTGAACAAAATCGACAAACCTCAAGCCAACCCGGCAATGATCAAACAGCAGTTGGCCGAAGAAGGGATTCTTTTTGAAGGCTGGGGCGGCCAAGTGCCGGCTATCGAAATTTCAGCTAAGACCGGAAAAGGAGTTGATGAACTTTTAGAGCTTGTGCTTTTAACGGCTGAGTTGGAAAATTTGGAATCAAATCCAGATAAACCGGCTGAAGGAGTGGTTATCGAATCGCATCTGGATAAAAAAAGGGGTTGTGTCGCCACCTTGCTTATCCAAGACGGAACTTTAAAAATGGACGATTATGTGGTCAGCGGCAGAAACTTAGCCAAGCTGAAAATGATGGAGGACTTTTCCGGCAAAACCGTAAGTGAAGCCGGTCCTTCAGAACCGGTTTTAACTCTTGGCTGGAACCAAAGTCCGAATGTCGGAGAAAAATTTCAGGCCGTAAAAACTAAAGAAGAAACAGATGAATTATTGAATCAAGCGAATCAGATTCCGGCGCCCGGGACGCCCCTTTTCATAAAAGAATCCGGCCCTCAAAAAGACAATAAAAAAATCCTTAACCTTGTTTTTAAGGCTGACACCCAAAGTTCCCTTGAAGCGGTAGGGGAAGCGGTTAAAAACATTTTTTCAGAAGAAGTTAATTACAATGTCTTGAGCTACGGAGTAGGCAACATTAAAGACAATGATATCAAAACAGTCAGCCCATCTGGAGGCGCAGTTTATGGATTTTATGTCGAAATAGAAAATTCGGCCAAGCGCCTTGCCGAAAAAGAAAAAATCAGAATCAAAACGTTTGATATAATATACGAACTGGTCGAAGAATTGAGAAAAGACTTGTCAAATCTGCTTGAACCGGAAATTAGAAGAACGGTTTTAGGCAAGTTAAAAGTATTGAAAATTTTCAAAAAAGGAGCGGGTCATCAGGTTGTCGGCGGTAAAATTATCTCTGGGCTGGCCCGACGCGGAGCTTTAATTGACGTTTTGAGAAATAATGTTAAAATTGTGTCTGGAAGACTAGCTCAACTGCAGCACAATAAAGTAGATGTGGAAGAAGTAAAAGAGGGTTTAGAGGCCGGAATAAAATTTGATGGCCCGGCAGAAATTCAAGAAGGAGATTTATTGGAAATTTACGAAGAAGAAAAAATAAAAAGAAATATTTAGACGGCGAAACGCTAAGCGTTTCATAAGCCGCGCTAAGCGCGGCGGCATAGCCAAGTAGCAAGGCATGGATCTGCAAAATCCATATACGCGAGTGCAATTCTCGCTGCCGCCTTTAGAAATTCTGCCCGGGTGATGAAACAGGAAGCCATTCGCGACTTAAGATCGCGTGGCCGTAAGGCCGTGCCGGTTCGAATCCGGCCCCGGGCATTTGCTAAATTTACGCCCATGAAAACCACAAAAGAATCTATGCCTTTGCCGTTTATCATCGACCCCGCCGGCCCGATCCGTTAAAACGCTAACGGATCTTCTTAATCTTTACGAAACTAAAACTTTATGATAGAATTTTTTATACCTAAAAATTGAATTTTATGGCTTTAACTCCCAAAGAAAAAACAAAAATCATCCAGCCGCAATCGCTCCACGAAAAAGACACCGGCTCTACCGGAATTCAAGCGGCTCTATTCACCGAAGAAATAAAACGGCTGATTAAACATCTAAAAGACCACCCCAAAGACCACTCTTCCAGACGGGGCCTTTTGAAAGCTGTTTCGAAAAGAAAAAGACTACTTGATCACCTGAAAAAAGACGACCTTAAAAAATACAATTCAATCATTAAAGATCTGGGATTAAAACGTTAAATGGCTTACAAAATAACCGCCATTGCTTCTTCTTTCCCCAAGCTTTTCATAACCTCCAAAAAAAACCAAACTGTGGCCGTGTTCGTGGACGCCCAGAATATGTACCACTCGGCCAGAAACCTTTACACAGCCAAAGTCAACTTCAAAGAGCTTCTAAAATTCGCCGTGGCCGGAAGAAATCTGGTCAAAGCCAACGCTTACGTCATCAAAAGCGACATCCATGAAGAACAAGGGTTTTTTGAAGCTTTGGAACGTTCAGGTTATTACCTGAAAATGAAGGATCTCCAAATTTTTCCGGGCGGAATGAAAAAAGCAGACTGGGACGTCGGAATCGCCATTGACGCCATCAGCATGGCTTCCAAAGCCGAGGTGATGGTTTTTGTCACCGGCGACGGCGACTTCATTCCCCTTTTAGAATATCTGAAGCATCAGGGAATCACCGTGGAAGTGGTGGCTTTCAGAAGAAGCACTTCTTCCAAACTTATTCAAGCTGCTGACAAGTTTTACGATTTGGAAGAAGAAGTCGAGAAATTTTTATTAAGAAAATAATGACTGAAGTCAAAAAATTTTCAACTGAATACGGGGGCAGGGAACTGAAAGTGGAGATAGGCAAACTGGCTGGACAAGCAAACGGCTCTGTTTTTATTAGATACGGCGATACTTCGGTTTTAGTGACAGCGGTGATTAACGAAAATCAAAAAGACGCCGACTATATGCCCCTGACCGTAGACTATGAAGAAAGATACTACGCCGCCGGAAAAATAAAAGGCTCAAGATGGATAAAAAGAGAAACCCGGCCCGGTGAAGAAGCGATTCTCCACGCCCGGATGATTGACCGGACCTTGCGCCCCCGCTTTGACCAAAGAATCAGAAACGACATCCAGATAGTCGCTACCGTCCTCTCTTTTGACGGAGAAAACGACCCGGATATCCCTGCGCTTATCGGCGCTTCTTTAGCTTTGATGATCTCGGATATTCCTTTTTCGGGCCCGGTGGCCGGAGCCAGAGTTTCAGAGGCTGACGGAGAATTAATTTTAAACCCGAATTACACACAAAGGAATAAATCTTCTTTTGATCTGGTTGTCGCCGGAATAGACGAAAAAGTGAACATGCTGGAATTTGAAGGGGATCAGATTCCGGAAGACCGGGTTCTAGAAGCGATTGACTTCGGCCATAAAGAATACAAAAAAATAATTGAGTTTCAAAAAAAAATCGCCGGCGAACTCAAGCCCGAAAAAAGAAAACTGGAAATTTTTGAACCGGAAGAAAAAATAATCGGAGCGATAAAAAATTTCCTAAAAGGCAAATTGGAAAAGGCTCTCTACGAAACCAATGGTAAAACTGAAACCTGGGAAGCTTTGGATGCTTTAAAAAAATCACTGATTGAACGCTTAAAAGAAGACTGCAAAGACAGCCCTAATTTATTCAAAATTTTAAAAGAGCTGGAAAACATCGTTGGCCAAGAATTAGACGAAATAATCCATAAAAATATCCTGGAGAAAGAAAGAAGGTCTGATGGAAGAAAATTAGAAGAGATAAGGCCCTTGAGCATTGAGGCCGGAATTCTGCCCCGGACCCACGGCTCGGCCATTTTCCAGCGGGGTGAAACTCAGATTTTAAACATCCTGACTTTGGGCAGTCCAGGCAAAGAACAATGGATTGAAGAAATGGAAACCGAAAAAAAGAAGTACTTTATGCACCATTATAATTTTCCGCCCTTCTCTGTTGGAGAAACCGGCCGGGTCGGCTTTCCGGGCCGGCGCGAAGTGGGCCACGGCGCCTTGGCTGAAAAATCTCTTGTGCCGGTCATCCCGACTAAAGAAAACTTTCCCTATACCATCCGCCTTGTTTCCGAGGCCCTTTCGTCAAACGGCTCAACTTCAATGGCTTCGGTTTGCGCTTCTTCTATGGCTTTGATGGACGGCGGCGTACCGATTAAAGAACCAGTGGCCGGCATTTCAATCGGCCTGGTTAAATCGCCGGACAGTAAAAAATTCAAGCTTCTAACCGACATCCAGGGCGAAGAAGACAATTATGGCGATATGGATTTCAAAGTGGCCGGAACCAAAAACGGAATCACGGGCATCCAGCTTGACGTCAAAACCGACGGCTTGACCAGAGAGATAACCGAAGCTGCCTTGGAAGAAGCCCGTAAAGCCAGGCTTTACATTCTTGAAGAAATGAAAAAAGTAATCGCATTGCCCAGGCTGGAACTTTCGCCCTTCGCCCCCAGAGTCTACAAAATCCAGATCAACCCGGACAAAATCCGAAATGTCATCGGACCGGGCGGTAAAATTATCAATGAAATCATCGCCCAGACCGGAGTCAATATAGACATCGAGGACTCGGGCTTGGTCTTTGTCACTTCAGAAAAAGAAGAAGGAGCCAAGAAGGCGCTCGAATGGATTAATAATCTGACCAGAGAAGTTAAAGCCGGGGAAATTTTTGAAGGCATCATAGTAAAAATCACTGACTTCGGCGCTTTTGTTAAGCTTTTCCCGAACCAGGATGGCTTGGTTCATATTTCAGAAATCTCGGATAAGCGGGTTGAAAGAGTTTCCGATGTTTTGAAAGTCGGCGACATGGCCAGAGTAAAAGTCAAAAAAATCGACGAACAAGGTCGAGTCAGTTTGACGATGAGATTCTAAATTTAGTTATTCACAGCCGGGTATTTATTAACTCCTTAAAAAAAACGTATAATGTATGCAATGCCAGAAGAACCAAAAAATCCAAGCGACCAAAAGCCTGTTCTTTTGGAACCGTCCAAAGATATTGAAAATCTTTTGAAAGAGTTGCCCAAAATCGATTCTCCCAAGCCCATAGCTCCTTTGCTAAAGCCGCCTCCTGCTCCGCAAATCACCCCTCCTTCGTTTAAAGCTATGGAAGGCACGGCAAAACCGCAAATATCGCCTCCGCCAAAACTCATATCCCCTCCTGTTTCTAATCCTTCACCTCCCCTTCCCCAAGGCGCCAAATCTTTTGTCCGAACAATGGCTGAAGATCTTGAAGCTGCTAAAAAAGGAATAAAGCCGGAACCAAAACCTTTTGAAATCAAGCCGCCGCCAGCCATTCCAAAAATAACTCCCCTGCCTCCCCCTTTAGAAATACCGTCAGCGCCTCAAGCAAAACTCGGGCCGGCTGAAAAAACCAGATCCTTGGAATTGCCAAAAATAGGACCAGCGCCTCTAGCCAGGCCTCCAACCGCCAGAAAATTCGCTTTAAGCCCAAAAAAATTAATCATCATTTTAATTATAATCGCGGCAATTTTTGCCGGAGCCTGGTTTTTCTTAACCAGAGAACCAGAGAAAACAGCAGTCTTTACACCGACCCCTGTCCCGATTCCTAGCCCTAGCCCAACGCCAAAAACTTTTTCCGAACTTATCCCTTCTGCCAGTCAAATCACCATCCCCTCGACCCAAAATTTCCCGACTGCCCTGACCAACAGAGTGAATTCCTTGGCTTTATTCGCCAGCGGCCTAACTCTCTTGAATCTTATCGATGAAAACAGCACTCCGTACTCTATGAACCAAATTTTTGAAAAATTAGGCATTACCCCGCCAAATGGCCTCCTGGAAAATCTGGATTCCAATGAATGGATAATCGCCGCTTACGGCCAAAAAGAATCATTTGACTCAAGAGGCCTGCTAACTTTCAATGAAACACCCAAACCGAAAATAGTTTTTGCCGCCAAGATATTCGACTTGATTCTTTTAAGAAGCGCATTGAACAATTGGGAATCCGCCATGGCCGCAGACCTCAAAAACTTATTCGACTTTGATTCAAAAAAAGCAACCAGTGAAACATTTCTGAATAATATCTACAGCGGAGCCGATATCCGATACCGAAATTTTCCCTTTGCCGATAGCACCATAAATTATGCCCTGGTTAATCTGGCCAAATTCAACACTGACTATTTCATTCTTACCGGCTCCAGAGAAAGCATCTATTCAACCATTGATCTTCTCCAGACCCAGTAGTTTTCTCTTGACCCCGCCAAATACCGCTTTGCGGTAATCCCGACAGTACGGAATTATTTGACGGGGTTGACTAAATAATTTTTATCAGCAAGAATGAAACCAAAAAGCGTCTTACCTTTGAATTTATGATATGACTCCCAAACAACTTGAAGAATTAAAGAAAAGTCTGGCCGGAGAAAAAAAACTAATAGAAAAAGAATTAAGCGAAATCGGCCAAAAAAATCCTAAAACAGAAGGTGATTTTGACGTTCGCTTTCCCCAATACGGCCAAAGTAAGGACGAAAACGCTCAAGAAGTGACTGAATTTGAAAAAATGAAAATCCTTGAAGCTAATTTGGAAAAAAAACTCGGCGAAATAAACAAAACTCTTAAAAAAATTGGAGAAGACGCTTATGGAATCTGCCAAAACTGTTCAGCCGAAATTGAAATGCCACGGCTTAAAGCCATGCCTACGGCTTCGCTTTGCGCAGTATGTGTCAAAAAGAATTAAAAGATGACTTCAAAAGTATATTCTGCCGCCATCATCGGACTTGATGCCATTCCGATTGAAGTTGAAGTTGATACCTCGCGCGGCCTACCCTCTTTCAATATCGTCGGCCTGCCCGACAAAACCGTTCAAGAATCAAAAGACCGGATAAACTCGGCCATAAAAAATTCCGGACTGACCAATCCTAAAAAAGAAAATCTTAAAATAGTGGTTAATCTGGCTCCGGCCGACATAAAAAAGCAGGGGCCGACTTATGACCTGCCTATCGCCGTCTGCTATCTTTTAAACACCAAACAGGTTGAATTTGACAACAAAGAAAAAGTTTTCGCCGGAGAACTGGCTCTGGACGGCTCATTAAGAAGCATAACCGGAGTTTTGTCGATCGCGACAATGGCCAAAGACCATGGATTCAAAGAATTAATCCTGCCTAAACAAAACACCAAAGAAGCGGCCCTAATTAAAGGAATTAAAATCATCGGTCTTAAAAATTTAACCGAACTAGCCGCTTACCTAAACGGCCAGATTTTGATTGAACCGGAAAAACCAGCTGATTTTTCAAAACTTCTAACCAACCCTAATCATGATTTCGATATCTCCGAAATCAAAGGCCAGGAAACAGCCAAAAGAGGCATGGCTATCGCCGCGGCCGGCTTTCACAATATCCTTTTGACCGGGCCGCCGGGCGCCGGAAAAACAATGCTGGCCAAAGCCCTGCCTTCGATCATGCCAGCTCTTTCTCTAAAAGAAGCTCTTGAAGTAACTAAAATCCACAGTGTGGCCAACACCTTAAAATATTCGGAAAAAGAAAACAGACACTTAATTAGCGAAAGACAATTTAGAAACCCTCATCATACCGCTTCGGCCGCGGCTTTGGTCGGCGGCGGAGCCAATCCCAGGCCCGGTGAAATAAGCCTGGCTCACCGGGGCGTCTTGTTTCTGGACGAATTTCCGGAATTCAACCGCGACGTTCTGGAATCTTTGCGCCAGCCTTTAGAAGAAGGAAAAATTTCGGTGTCACGGGCCAGCTACTCAACCACTTATCCAGCCAAGTTTTTATTAATTGCTTCAATGAACCCCTGTCCCTGTGGAAATTATCAAAATCCCCAAAAAGAATGTCTGTGTTCGCCGGGGATGATAATGCGATACCAGAAAAAAATTTCCGGCCCGCTGCTCGATCGATTCGACATTAAATTAAACATACCGCAGGAGGACCCGAGAAAATTAAAAGACGAGCCGAATTACCAAGAATCAAAAAAAATAAGAGAACGGGTGGAAGCAGCCGGGCAAAAACAGCTTGAACGTTTTCAAGAAAGCGGAATTTTTACCAATTCGGAGATGAACAACAAGCAAGTGAGGAAGTTTTGCAAAATTGATTCTAAAACTGAAGAAACTTTAGACAATTACGCAACTGTGAAAAAAATCAGCCATCGGGCTTATTTCAAAATTTTGAAGCTGGCCCGGACTATTGCTGATTTAGAAGGCCGGGAAAATATTTCGGGGCAGGATATAAACGAGGCATTCATCTACAAAAACGACGGTATGCTCGTGACTCTGTAAAAAGGTATTGCTCGGGTATGTCTGATTTCTTCTCTCAAGACTCGCAGACAAATAAGCAAAGCTTAATTTCCTTCACTCGCCTCAAATGAAAATATATTTTCATTTGACGGCTCGCTTGGAAATTTAATCCTCAGAGAGTACCATTCGCAAGTAAGAACTTGACCTCTTTAAAATCTGCCGACAAATAAGGAACCCTCCACCCTATTTGTGATTCGGCAGATTTTCACTCTCTTTCGGTTATTTGTTCCTGCTCCCTTGCAGTTCAGAAATCAAACATACCCTCGCCATACTTTGCCTTCGCAACACCCCAGGTTTAATTCTTTCTTTTTCTTCTGTCTTCGCCGTCTCCAATTCTGATTGGAGACGGAATCTTCTAAGCGGAGGGTATAGCCAATTTCTCTTGCCCGCTGGGCAATGCCTTCTCAGGAACCTCATGAGCCGAGCCGTTAAGAGGAGATACTCTTTGTAGCGAGGCGAGTGAGGAGCAAGGGGTTTATTCTGATAAACAGAGAACCACCTAATTTATTACAAGTTGTATGAGGCCGAGTGTTTCCTGAAAGGCATTGCCCAGGTTAGGGCAAGTGGTAGAAATTGGCTATACCCTCGCTAAATTCTCGCATAAGGATTTCTCGCTCCGTGAACTTCAAAGTGAAGATGGCATCCAGTGGAAAGGCCAGTCGCACCCATTAAACCGATAACTTGACCCCGGGAAACGAATTCTCCGCCTAAAACCAAAAGCCGCGATAAGTGGGCGTATAAAGTATAAATTTCATTGCCATGGGAAATCTTAATATACTTCCCGGCTCCGCCGTTCCAGCCGCTTTCTCTGGCGGCAACAATAGAACCTTCGGCGGCCGAGTAGACCGGCGTGCCGCAAAGATTAGCTATATCAATTCCATTCCGACCGTGGATCCGGCCCCAATTATACCCTTGAACCGGCAAAAAGAAAAATCCGCCCAAATTGGGCAAACGGGCAAAACGTACATTTGAAGTATAAGCGACATACTGGCCGCTAAGTAAAATTTTTCCGTCAGGCACGATGATTTGACGGCTGATTTCCAAAGAGCCGTCTTTAGGCAGGCTATTGAACTCAATAATTTTTTCTTCCTTAGCCGAATACTTCTTGGCGATTGACTGGATCGTATCTCCCTGTTTGACAATGTGAATCACTCCCGAGACCGGCGGAATTTTCAATTCTTGACCCGGGCTTAAATAATCGCTATCTTTTAAATTGTTAGCCCAGATCAAAGAATTGACGCTGATGCCAAAATCATTAGCCACCTGGCCCAAGGTGTCGCCGGGCTGGACAGTATAACTGATAATCTGGTTCCGCTGGCCATTATCGAAAATAGAGGTTAACGATTGATAAGGCAGAAATGATTCCTGAAAAACATTGCGCGACGAATCAATGCTAGTTTGGCTGACTGAAAGTGTTTGGCTCAGAAAAAAATCTTCATCGGCCGGCTCGGCATTTAAGTTGATGAAAGCGGAAGTTTCTTCAATGTAATCTTCCACTGCCAGGCTTAAAAGCGTACCCTGGCCCTGGCCGGATGTGGTTTTGAAGGAAAATAAAATAATGACCGAGGCTATCAAAATAAACAGAACCAACCGGTCATTTTCAGCATAAGATTTGTATTTGGCGAGATTTTTTTTAAAAAATCCGAAAAATGCGATTGCTTCAGGATTTAAAGACATATAGATAAGAATCCATATAATTAGTTCGCTCGGATGAACTGAAATAATTTTCAATCATCCTCGCTCACAATTATAAAAATCCTCTTCCGAGGACTACAAATATTGTACGAAAAATATACCTAATGTCAAATTAAGATATCAACAATTGAACATATGACAGTTCCAAGAAAACACACCACCAAAAGCAGCCAAGGCCAAAGAAGACAGCATTTAAAGCTTAAAAAGCTTGATCTTTTACCCTGCCCCAAATGCGGTAATTTGAAAATGTCTCATAAGATGTGTAAAAATTGTGGTTTTTACAAATAGATATGGCTTCAAGACACCTAGCCCGTTCAATAGCGATCCAATCCCTTTACGAGTGGGATTTTAAAAACTGTGACAATGACTCTCTGCCTGAAATTATCCAAAGAAACATCAAAGAATTCGGGCCGGGGCTTAAAGAAGAAAAATTTGTGGATAGTTTAATCAAGGGGGTTATAGAACATAAAAAAGAACTGGACAACATAATCGAAAAAGCGGCGCCGATGTGGCCGATTGACCAGATTGATATGATTGACCGGAATGTTTTGAGACTGGGTCTTTACGAGCTTTTATATGAAGATAAAGTTGAGGTGCCTCCTAAAGTAGCCATTAACGAAGCCATTGAGCTGGCCAAGAGCTTTGGCGGAGAAAGTTCCGGCAAGTTCATCAACGGCGTTTTAGGAACTGTTTTTAGAGAAATAGAGAAAAAGAATGGAAATAAATAAACTTCAAGAATTGGAACATAGGTTAGACGTACATTTCCACAACCACGATCTATTGCTCGAGGCCCTGACTCACCGTTCTTACTTAAATGAACGGCCCGACTGGCGCTTGAATCAAAACGAACGGCTAGAGTTTCTGGGCGACGCGGTTCTGGAATTGATTGTCACAGAGCGCCTTTTCAAGGACCACAACGAACCGGAAGGAATTTTAACTTCCTGGCGGGCAGCTTTAGTCAACTCCTTAATGCTAGCTGAAATCTCGAAAAAACTGGATTTAAACGAGTATGTCCTTTTATCGCAGGGGGAAAGAAAGGACAATGGCCGGGCCCGACAATATATTTTAGCTAATGCCCTGGAAGCAATAATCGGAGCAATCTATCTTGATCAGGGTTACGAAGAAACAAAAAAATTCATTGAAAAAAACATCCTTGTCGAATTTGCAAGAGTCATAGACCAAAAATTGTATAAAGACGCAAAATCTCTTTTCCAGGAACAAGCCCAGGAAAGGGAAGGGGTTACGCCTTCATACAAAGTTTTGGACCAGTGGGGACCGGATCACGATAAAACTTTCAAAGTTGGAATTTATTTAAATGACGAGTTGGTCGGTGTGGGCTTCGGTCCCTCAAAACAGGAAGCTCAGCAAAAAGCGGCCGAAGACGGCCTTCACAAAAAAAACTGGACTTAAACGTAAAAAGAGGTAACATAGGATTGGTCGAAACAGCTGAATTACCAAAAAATATGGCTGAAAAAAATACTGATCAGGAATTCGTCGAACATATCGTCAAGTCTTTGGTCAACCACCCTGATGAGGTCATAGTTGAGAGAAAAATTGATGAAATGGGGGTCCTTTTAACTCTCAAGGTGAATCCGGCTGATATGGCTTTGGTGATAGGGAAAAAAGGTTCAACTGCCAGAGCGATAAGAATTTTGGCTAGGATAATCGGCTTAAGAAACCACGCCCGGGTTAATTTCAAAATTGAAGAACCGGAAGGCTCGATGAGAATGAAAATGGGTGAGATGGAAGCAGTGGTTGACGAACTTAAATCTTAAAATTTGCGCTTTGACCTAATTACTATATTCCCCAGTTTATTTGACTCTTTTTTAAAAGAGTCTCTTTTGAATAAAGCTCAACGCAAAAAAATAATCAGAATAAACATCCACAACTTGCGCGACTGGGCCAAAGGAAAACATCGGACAATTGATGATTCGCCTTATGGCGGCGGGCCAGGAATGGTATTCAAAATTGAACCTATCTACCGATGTGTTCAATTTTTAAAATCGAAAATTAAAAAGCAAAAAGCAAAAATAATCTTTTTATCGCCGAGGGGAAAGAAATTTACTCAAAAAACCGCCCAGAAATGGGCTAAGAAATTAAAACAGTTAATCATAATTTCCGGACGCTACGAAGGAATCGACGAAAGAGTGAAAAAACTGGCCGACGAAACAATTTCGGTCGGCGATTTTATCACTCTTGGCGGCGAGATTCCGGCGATGGCCATTATTGAAGCGATTGCCAGACTGGTCCCGGGTGTGGTCGGCAAAAAAGAATCAATAGAAAAATTGGATTTTCCCCAATACACCCGGCCCGAACTTTTTCAGCCGAAAAAAAAAATTAAATGGCCAGCGCCAAAAATTCTGCTTTCCGGAAACCATAAAAAAATCGCTGAATGGAGGAAAAAACACTCAGAAAGGATTTAGCCCCGATGAGCACTAAAGAGCTTGGATTCCTAGCCGAAGGAATTGTCCGGTATTACTTAATTAAAAAAGACTACAAAATACTGGCGGCGAATTACAAAATGAGTTTCGGTGAAATTGACATTATCGCCCAAAAGGACAGCACCGTGGTTTTTGTTGAAGTAAAAGCAAATAAAGATGTTGCTCCTGAATTTTCGCCGGAAATAAGAGTTGACTATAAAAAGAAAAATAAACTGATAAATCTGGCAACGGCTTATATGTTAAATGAGAAAATTAAAAATAGAGATTTGGACTGGCAGATAGACATAATTTCAGTTATTTTTGACTCGGAAAACAAAAAAGCCAGAATTAAACATTTCAAAAATGCCGTCAACGATAACTGAAAACCCAAAAGAAACCAAAGAACTTGCCTCGGAACTGGCGGGAAAACTAATTAAAAAAGATCATGAAGCCTTAATTATCGCTTTAGAAGGCGAACTCGGCGCCGGCAAGACGACTTTCATTAAAGGGTTCTCAAAAGCTTTGGGCATTCGTGAAAAAATCCTAAGCCCGACATTTGTATTAATCCACAAACACAAAATAACGAATGACAATTTTAAAAATTTATACCATATAGACGCTTATCGTCTGAATTCTGAAAAAGATCTGCTGAAACTAGGCATAAAGGAGATCTTTATCAATCCGGAAAATATCGTCTTAATCGAATGGGCTGATCAAGTCAAAAAGATTATCCCGAAAACCGCGATTTGGGTTTATTTCAGTCACTTGGAAAAAAATATAAGAAGAATAATAATAAAATAATGAAGACACTTGTTTTAATTGACGCCAATGCTCTGATTCACCGGGCTTTTCATGCTATTCCGCCACTTAAAAATCAGGCGGGAGCGGTGACTAACGCGGTTTATGGCTTTTCTTCAACTTTATTGAAAATGCTCAAAGATCTAGAACCTGATTACATTGCCGCTGCTTATGATTTAGCCGGCCCGACTTTTCGCCACGAAGCTTTTAAAGATTACAAAATCCACCGGGCCAAAGCGCCGAATGAAC
>ERZ1292623.2571-Hain-H51-01um-R1-2571-length-16101-cov-4_pt1 | contig 13930 bp, 14 predicted proteins | sample MGYA00564398_ERZ1292623 | MGnify/ENA primary metagenome ERZ1292623 (study PRJEB36523, sample SAMEA6512633) | groundwater metagenome | collected 2019-01-07 | study: AquaDiva: Metagenomics assemblies of 32 groundwater samples
CAAGTTACTCGCGCTATTGGCACTATAAGCATAAGCAAAAAAAGCAAAGACTGCATCTGCCTCTCCCGAAACTTTCTCGATATAATCACCACAATTCCTACAAAAGCCAAAAACAAAACAATAAGGGGGGTCGTATATAAAATCCATTGAAACGCATATGTGTTTATCCCAAACGGACCAATAAAGTGTTCATCAATGTTCACTGTAGTACCTATCGTTTTATAAAAATCTACAATTTTAAGAGTCTTGCCTATTGGATCTGACCAAAAAAAAGGCCAGGTTCCAATAACAACAGAAACACCCAAGAGCGGGGAGACAATTAGTGCCAAAAGAATCCTAACGTGCTTTTTAAGAAATACCTTAACAGAGAATACCCTGTTATGTTTGGAAGCAAAGTAAAAAGCTAGCCAGGGCAAAATTACAAATATAGAAAAAAGCACATTAAATTTAGTTCCCAAGGCTAATCCAAAAAAAATACCAGATACTATAATCCATTTCCAACTTTTGGCCGTGATACCCTTCCAGAAAGAGAAAAGCATAAACGTATAAAAAACGGTTTCCGGAATATCTTTCTCGTTGTTAAAATGAGATTCTGACCAAAAAAGAGGATATAGAGAAAGAGACAAAGCGGCAATCACTCCAGAAAACTTTCCATACGAGCTTGCAGTCCACCAAAATACTAAACCTACAAGCAGGCTTGAGAGTAAGACTCCATAAACGCGATAGGAGTCTACATCATTTAAAAGACCAAGTTTTTGAAAAAGAACAAAATTGAACACAGCGGAGGAAACATCGCTTATGTGAGGATGGCCATAGTCATAATGCGCCATTACAAATTTAATATCCTTGTCAGCATCCTGATACATGCTTACTCTGGGAATCTCTTTTTTGGGTATATCGGGGTTAAAAAAAATAGTGTCAACCTTTTGAAAATATAGCCTGTATCTTGGCACACTATCCTGTGCGGTTTTTATTCTAACAGCCGCTTCTTTTTCTCGAAACAAATTCCAAAGATCTTGGTCTGTGTAGTCTTTTCTTCCTGTCAGATAATAATGTAAATATGTGTGACCTCTTAGTAAGTGGCTCGGTGCATCCCAATTGATGCCATAATCACTCAAGGTAAAAAGCGCCGCCGCCAAGAATACAATTGGAACCAAAAAAACCAAAAATAAGTCAGCAATTAATAATTTTCTCATATAGCTGCCCCAACTTTCGGCTAATTTTTTTCCATGCATAATTCTCCGTTACAAGCTTTAGTCCATTCTTCGACAGTCTTTCTCTAACTGCCTTGTTTGATAAAACATAAACAATTTTTTTTGCAAGTTCTCTATAATCTTTTTCCTTAAACAAAAACCCTGTTGAGTATCCATCAATCAGATCAATAATTCCCCCTGACCTGCTTGCCACAACAGGTACCCCTGAAGCAAGCGCTTCCAATATAACATTTCCCAGCCCTTCCTTTTCTCCAGTGGAAGTTAAAGTTATAGAGGGCGAAACAAATATGTCACTGGAAGCATAAATATAGGGTAGTCTATCAGATGCAATATGGCCTGGGAAAAATACATTTTTATCTATCTCTAAATTTAATTCCTGGACTAGTCTTTTCAAATTTTTTTCCTCCGGCCCAGATCCTACAATCATAAGCTTTGCTTGAGGGAACTTAACCAAAACATACGGCAGAGACTTTACAAGATATTCAAATCCTTTCCACTTTATTAGCCTACCTACGCCCAAAATAATTTTGGGGTTATCTCCAAATTTTTTCCTCCAACGCTTATCCAACTTAGTTTTCCTAAACAAATTTAGATCAACACCTGGAGGGATAATTTTAATTTTTGAACTTGGGCTAAGTCTGTATGCCGCATCAAAAGTTGCCCTGCTATTGACCGTACAGGCATCAGCGTGTTTTAAAATGAAAGTTTTAATAAAATTAATTTTTTTTAATCCAAAAACATCAACACCATGACCGGTAACAATCACCGGTTTTCTAAATATAAATTTAAGAATAATAGCTACTGCGCCTTGAGGAAAAATCCACTGAGCATGAATAATATCAAAGTTACCTTTTACCAAGGTAAAGAAAGTAGAAAAAAACTCAGTTAGAACAAAAGTAAAAATTTGAATTTTGTTTAACAATCCTCTTCTACCACTGTAAAGTACACCCTCGCCAGTTGTAAGTCTCTGAAGCGAAGGAGGATAGAAATAGACAAATCTTTTAACATTAACTCCGAAAAGTCTTTCATTCGCTTTGGCGCCCGGGGCACTTGGGCCAATAACGGTTACGTCGTATTTCCTCTTATCTAAATTCTTATAAAAATTTAATATCGCCTGCTGCCACCAATCTTTTTTATACCTGGGAAAAGAACTTGTTAAAACAAGTACTTTTATCTTTCGAATCATGATTTTTTCCTCGCAACTACCAAATAATCTAAGGGGAAATAATTAGGATATTTGGTGGTTACTCGCGACGCAGAATTGATAATCACTATTAACAAATTATTAAATAAAATTATGGGTAGGGAAAAAGTTATGGTAAGAGTAAGCAAAACAATAGAAGGAAATTTAAAATTAATCAACATGTCGTTTATACGTTTGACAAGAAAAGTATTTAGCATTTGCAGCCAAAATTCAAAAAAACTTCCTTGTGTTTTTATCTTAACAAGATGGAGTGATGCTCCAGCTATAAAACTCTTTAAGGCAGTACTTGTATACCTTCCCCAATCATAAGGCATATCATGTAGTGGATAAAAGAAAGGTAGCGAAATAATAAGTATTCCGTTGGGTTTCAAAACTCTAGCTGCTTCTTTTATAACTTTATCCGGCGCATCAACATGTTCTAAAACCTGAATCAGTAAAGCAATATCAAAGGAATTATTGCGAAACGGAAGCTCTTTGGCATCTGCCAGTACCTCTGGTTTTACATCTGAGCGGTAAAGCTTAGAAACCCTGGGATGATCAACTCCTATATAAGAATTCACCAAAGGCTCCAATTCTTTCCTGTAAGGCATACGCCCGCAACCAATGTCAATAAGATGCGCCTGCCTGCCGGCAGGCAGGTATTTTTTTGCTTCTTGTATAGCCTCTCTTTGAAATCTTAAGACTGTAAATTGTGGATGGATAACGGTTGTTCCAAGAGTTTCAGTAAATTTATTCCATAATTTTTTAATTAAAACATTACTCATATACTGTTAAAAGTTTTTCTTGCAAATTCTAATTTTTCCAAATTTCCTATATCTACAAAATATCCCTTGGAAATAAACCCAAAAAGATTTTTTTTCGATTTCAGAAGTTCTGGAAATACATCAAATCCAAAATCAGCTTTTTTATCTGGAATAAAGTCAAAAATTTCCGGTTCGAAAATATAGAAGGCTCCATTCGCCCAAATATATTCTTGCTTTTGGGTTTCTTGCTTTGGTCTCTCGATAAATTTTACCACTTTTTTATTCTTATTTATAATAATCATGCTTTTGGCATCCTTACTTAATCTTTTATAAATATTTATAGTGGCAAATGCCTTATTTTTTTTATGAAAGTCAATCATTCTATTTATATCCAAATCTCTTAAAATATCACCATAAGTGACAATGAAAGTATTATCTATTAAGTCCTTGGTAAGTGAAATTGCACCCGCAGTACCCAATGGATTTTGAGAATCCTCATAAGTATAAGCGATATTTACTCCAAATTTTGTTCCATCACCAAAAAATTTGGTTATTACATTCGGTAGAAAACAGAGAGCAATTATAAAATCTTTAATTCCGTATTTTTTAAAGAGATTAATAATATGCAAAAGTATCGGTTTATCATCAACCTCAACCATAGATTTTGGCATACTATTTGTAATAGGCTTTAATCTTTCACCTCTTCCACCAGCAACAATAATAGCTTTCATGAATTTTCCTTAATTATAATTATGTCTGTTACTTCTAGTAACTTATTTACAGTAAAATCAGGCTTTACTTTATATTCTAATAAATAATTTTTTTCAGAATTTTCAGGGTCAATAAGAATCGTTCTGACGCCAGCAAGATTACCTGCTTTTATATCTCTTGCTCTATCTCCAATAATAAATGACTTCAAGGGATCGATTTTATAATCATGAATCGCTTTTAAAAGCATACCTGGTTTTGGCTTTCTACAATCACAATTTTTCTGATACTTTTTTATAACGCCTCGCGGGTGATGAAAACAATAATAAATACCTACAGAAATGTTATTTTCTCTAAGAAGTTCTCGAAATTTTTTAAGCAGAGCTTTTTTTACATTTTCATTTATTTTTCCAAGTGCTACATCAGGCTGGTTGGAAATCACAAAAATACTATACCCTTTTTGCTGTAGTTTCTTCATAATTGGGACTGACTCTAGATTTAACTTTAGATCCTCTGCTTTTTTGGGAGCTTCACCATCAACATTTTTTACAATTACTCCATCCCTATCAATAAAAATAGCTTTTTTCATAGTGGTATTATATGTTCTTGACCTTTTTTAGGAAATACCCTAAAATTTGGTTCATGAAAAGGAAAAGTATGAGAAAGGCCATTGGAGTTTTGGGCCTTTGGCACTTAGGTTGTGTCTACGCGGCATCTTTAGCAGCAAGGGGTTTTGAGATAGTTGGATTTGATTTTGATAAAGATTTAATAAGTAATCTTAAAAAAAATATTCCACCCCTATTTGAACCTAAGCTTGAAAAAACTTTAAAAAAGTTTAACAACAGAACCCTTCATTTCACCACATCAGAGAAAGAATTATTTCAAGAAAAAGACTATATTTTTATTACTTATGATGTACCCGTTGATGATAATGATAATATCCAGCTGGAAATAATTAATAAAACATTTGTATCACTACCTAAATATGTATCCTCTGATACCACAATTGTAATCTCCAGCCAAGTTCCTGTTGGAACCTCAAGAAGATTAGTGAACCTACTTAAAAAAAATAATATTGAAAACCCTAAAGTAATCTATTTTCCGGAGAATTTAAGATTGGGGCAAGCATTTACTTCTTTCCTGACCCCCGACAGGATAGTTTTAGGCTCGGATAGTGCTGAAGCTTTAAATAATTTTAAGAAAGATTTTTCTTTTTTCAACTGTCCATTTATTACTATGAGTTTAGAAAGCGCTGAGATGGTGAAACATGCTCTAAACAGCTACCTTGCAACCTGCATTTCTTTTAGCAGTGAGCTATCTGACTTAGCAGAAAAAAACGGGGCGAATATGTTAGATGTAGTTGAAGCTTTAAAAAAAGATAAAAGGGTCAGTCGATTCGCTCCAATTAATCCCGGATTAGGTTTTGCCGGAGGAACCTTAGGTAGAGACATTCAGTCTCTTCGAAAAATGGCAAAGGGTGTAAATTACCAACCAAAACTGTTAAATGCCGTATATTCTGTTAACCAAGACAGGCTACCAATATTGATATCAAAAATTCACTCAATTTATCCTTCTTTAAAGGCAAAAACAATAGGAATTTTAGGATTAACATATAGACCTAATACTGATACTTTACGAAGATCGATGTCGCTTGAGCTTATAAGTAAACTTAAAAGTAGTGGTTGTAAGATTAAAGCCTTTGACCCAGCCATTAAAAATCAAGCTAAAGATTATACTTTTGTTGAAATTAGCAAAAGTATAAAAACTTTTTTTAAAGATTTAGACATGGTAATTTTAATGACAGACTGGCCCGAATTTAAAAATATAGATCCAAAGTTAGTTGCTAATCGAGTGAATCAAAAAATTATTATTGATACTAAAAACTTTTTAGATAAGCAAATATATGAAGAAAATGGATTTATTATTTTGAGAATGGGAGAAGGTAAATGAATGTTGCAATTATAGGAGCTGGTTTAATAGGTAGAAAAAGGGCAAATGCACTACCTAAAGGAGTAAATTTATCTACCGTTTGCGACATAGACCAACAAAAGGTCAAAGAGTTAGCCCATGATTTTAAATGTGAAAGTGAAATCAATTGGAGAAAAGTTGTGAAGGATCCAAAAATTCAAGCCTTAATAGTTTCAACTATAAATAAATATCTCTTGCCAATCACTAGAGAAGCAATATTAGCAGGCAAGCATGTCTTGATAGAAAAACCAGGAGCTAGAAATTTAGAGGAACTAGAGAAAATTGCCAAAGCTTTCAATAAGAGAAAAACAGTGGTGATGTTTGGTTATAATCATCGCTACCATCCAAGTATAATCATGGCTAAAAAAATAGTAGATTCTAAAAAATACGGAAAGATTCTGTTTATTAGAGCAAAATATGGTCATGGAGGAAGATTGGGATATGAGAAAGAATGGAGGTTTAATAAGGTTTTGGCAGGAGGAGGAGAATTACTGGATCAAGGTACACATCTAATTGATTTAGTGAATCATTTCTGTGGAGAAATGACCGAAGTTTACGGTTTAATCGGCTACTTGTACTGGAGATCTAAACTTGAAGATAGCGCTTTTTTCATTCTAAAGAATAAAAAAGGACAGATTGCCCACCTTTCTGCAACCTGTGTTGAATGGAAGAATCTTTTTTGCTTTGAGGTAATGATGCAGAGAGCAAAAATTCAAATAGATGGACTCGGAGGAAATTATGGGAGAGAAAAACTTACACTTTATAAAATGAAGCCAGAGATGGGACCCCCAGAAGTGCAAGAATTTTTATTTAATGAAAAGGATACCTCTTGGCAAGATGAAACAAAAAATTTCTTTGATCGTATTAGTAAAAAGATATTTACTGATAAAAGCATAAAAGATGCATTGTATATCTTGAGTATAGTTGAAAAAATATACGGAAGGAATTCTTTATGATTTATCTGGTGACAGGAGGAGCGGGATTTATCGGCTCTCATATCGTTGATGAACTTCTAAAAAAAGACAACAAAGTTATAGTTTATGATAATTTCTCAACAGGAAAAGAGTTATTTATTAATCATAATTTGGCTAATAAAAACTTTAAATTAATCAAAGATGATGTTTTAAATACTAAGAAGTTAATACAGGCAATGAATGGAGTTGATTTTGTGATGCATTTGGCAGCGCATGCAGATGCGAAGGGTGGGTTTAATGATCATAGAATAGATCATGTGCAGAATTTGGAAGGAACCCATTCAGTCTTAGAGGCAATGTATGAAAATGGGGTAAAAAAAATTGCTTTTGCCTCTACATCATCAGTTTATGGAGATGCCACAGTCCATCCTACCCCTGAAGACTATCCTTTTGAACCAACATCATTATATGGCGCAACAAAAGCAGCTTGTGAAAGTTACATTTATACCTATGCAAGTTATTACAGTTGGCAAGCTTACATTTTTCGTTTTGTTTCATTTGTTGGTGAAAGATATACCCATGGCATTGCTTTTGATATTTTAAAAAAAGTTAAAAAAAAACCCAAAGTTTTAGAGCTTTTATCCGACGGCACACCTAAAAAATCATCTATTTATGTAAAAGACGGAGTAAAGGCAATTCTTAAAGTTATTCATTCATTTTCAACTCAAATAAATATTTATAATATCGGGCATGATGATGTTTTAACTGTTGATGAAATAGTAGATACTATTTTGGCAGCTGCCAATATTAAGATTAAAAAAAAATATCTGGGGGGGGATAAAGGCTGGATGGGTGACAATAATTTTGTTTACCTTGATAATAAAAAGTTAAAAAAATTAGGATGGAAACCTAAATATAGTTTTAAGGAGGGAATTAGAAAAACAGTTGCATATCTACAAAAAAATCAACAACTATTAAAATGAACAAGTTTATTACTTCGTAATAAATTAAATAACCGTTTCGTAAAACATTTTGTTATCAACTCTACGTAGGCGATAAGAATTCTGGGTGAATTTGCTTTTGTCTTTTAAATCTTCAATTGGATCCCATTTAGCACTTAATAATCGACCAGTAATATGATTAGCATTTTTTGAAGCTAAAAAAGCTACCAGTTTTGCCGCCAACTCCGGCGGAGTACCACCCTCATTTTGAAGTTGTTTAGAGGTTTGATACATATCTTCCCCTACCTGAGATTGATCCATTTTGAGTAGGCTTAACATCAATTCGGAAGCAACAGCTCCCGGTGCAATAGCGTTAACTTGAATATTTTCCCCTTCTAGCTCTACTGCCAGGGTTTCAGTAAAACTGACAACTGCCGCTTTAGAAGTATAATAAGCACTAAATCTTGGTAGTGATCTCACTCCGCCCACGCCAGCACCGGCAAGATTAATAATTTTACCACTCCCCTGCTTTTTCATATAAGGTATTACCAATATGCTGCAATATACTGCTCCCAGCAGATTTATTTCCAAAGCCTTTTTCCAAGCTTCGGGATCATTTGTTTCCAGTAATCCAACTGGTCCAAAAATACCGGCGTTGTTTACCAGAATATCAATCCTTCCTGTTAAAGAATAAGCATAATCACTAAGCCTTTGACAGTCTGTAAATTGAGATACATCGGCTACTATCCCAAAGACTTTTCTTTTAGAATTAGAAAGTTTATCCACCGCCAAATTTAGCTCTTTTTCTGTACGCGAACATAAAATGACAGTTGCACCAAGACTTGAGAGTTCTTCTGTAATTGCAAACCCAATTCCTTTTGATCCCCCAGTAACTATAGCTGTTTTACCTTCAAGCATTGATATATTATAGCATACAAAAATGTGTTAAAATCTGGAGTATCTTATGATTATAACCAGAGCTCCATTTCGAATACCACTGGGAGGAGGAGGAACAGACCTCCCTTCATATTATTCAAAATTCGGAGGTAAACTTATCTCTGTTGCCATCGATAAATACATAGTGACAACATTAAATACACCCGTAATTGATAGCTTAATAAGATTAAAATATTCAAATTCTGAAACAGTTGAATCCATCAGTCAAATCCAACATACCTTTATTAAGGAAGCCTTAAAACTTACAGGTATTAAAAACGGCATTGAGTTGTCGTTTATTGCAGATATACCTGATAAAACCGGGATGGGGTCATCGGGAAGTTTTCTGGTATCAATGCTTAAGGCACTTCATGTATTCAAAAAAGAAGAGGTAACTACAAGTCATATAGCCGAAGAAGCTTGTCATATAGAAATTAGCAGGTTGAAAAATCCGGTAGGCAAACAGGATCAATATATAGCTGCATTTGGTGGTATTACACAATTGATAATAGATAAAAAAGGACAGGTTGAAGTTGTGCGTCTAAAAATTGCCCAGTCAACTATAGAAGATTTAGAAGATAGCTTGCTGCTATTTTTTACTGGTATACAGCGCTCCAGTACAAAAGTTTTGAGCTTACAAAATAATGCTATTAAGTCAGGGGATAAAAAAGTCCTGGAAAGTTTACACTTTATAAAAGAGATCGGTGAAGATATAACCAAATGTTTAAAAAAGGGAGATATCAAAAAATTTGGTAAATTACTAAATACCCACTGGGCATATAAACAGCGATTATCCAGTAAGGTCTCAAATGACAAAATAAATAGATGGTATCAAAAGGGTATCTCTGCAGGTGCCTTAGGAGGTAAACTAATAGGAGCTGGGGGTGGAGGATTTTTACTTTTTTGTTGCCCCGGGGATAAAAATAAATTAAGAAAAGTCATGAAGGATGACGGACTTACAGAGGTATTCTTCCACTTTGATTTTGATGGGGTTAAACTACTGGGAAATTTTTAGAACAATATAACAATGTCTATTCTTAATCGTTTTTCCGCTTTTCTCTTCCCATTATTCTTCTTGGTCATTGGACTCCTCACCTTATACGACTATGGTATAAACTGGGATTCCCCAATCCACTTTGCCCGAGGTCAAGCATACCTGCGATACATGCTAACAGGCAAAACCAATTACAACGGCTTGCCGATTTATTGTATGAATGCAGAAAACTTAAATTCTCGTGTTGATGTAAAAAGCGGACAAGTCTGCGATAGACATCGCAAAGTGCGGGTTAGTGAATATGAAAGCAATCTACTTGACTTTAACTGGGCAATAAAAAATGTATACGGCCACCCAGCCTTTAGCAATATAATGCTGGCCGCAAGCAACGGTGTATTCTTTAAAATCTTAGGTTGGGTGGAAGATATAGACAGCTACCACCTTTACAGTCTGTTTACAACTTTCTTACTAGCCTTGGTTGTTTCTGTTTGGACAAAACAAACTTTCGGAGCATTCGCATCTATCATTGCAGTCTTAACAATCTATACCTTCCCCCTTCTCTCGGGAGAACAGCATTTTAATATCAAAGATCCACCTATGGCAGCATTTTTTACTATTGCTTTGTATTTCTTCTGGTTATCACTTACAAAGAAAAAAGCCTCATACCTTCTTTTATCTGCGCTTGCTGGAGGAGCATCGCTTGGCACAAAGTTCAATTTTGTCTTTGCTCCTTTTATTCTTCTTCCATGGATTATGGCTTACGGATCAACTCTCCTGCGCACAAAGATGATTCGGGCTGTGCTCACAACAAAAATGCTCTTTGCCTTTAGTCTATATCCAATAATCATCTTTTTAGTCTTCTTTTTAAGTTGGCCGGCTATGTGGGTAGACCCACTGAAAAATATCCCCCAAGTTTTCAGGTTTTATCAGGACATCGGCTCCTCTTCCTGTGAATACTCTCGTTTTACTTATCCATGGTTAACGCAATGTACTCAACTAACCACCCTTAAATATTTTATTTATACAGTTCCACCTCTCTCTCTTTTTTTATTCGCAATCGGTTTTATAATAAGCATGGTGCGATTTAAGGAAAAAAGTTACGTTGCTGTACTCTGGCTGTCGTTCTACATTGTTACAATAGCGCGAGTTACACTTCCGATATCAAACATATATGGAGGCCTAAGACAAATTTTGGAATTTATCGGCCCCATGGCAATGATTGCTGGAATAGGGGCCTATTTTTTAAGGGATTTCATATTAAAAGTTCTATCTAAACTCTCCTTTGTCAGGAAATTCAGTAAAGAGACTATCACATTGAGTGTGTCTCTTTTGTTCATTTTAGGCTACATCCCAATTGCTGCAGAGATGATAAGGTTACATCCCAACCAAAATGTTTACTTTAACTTCGCTTTAGGCGGGTTAAAAGGAGCTGCTGAAAAAAACTTTTCCGGATATGGGAATACTTACGGCAACGCATACCTACAGGGCACAGAATGGCTAAATCAGCACGCCGAACCGAACTCTAAATTGGCATTGGTTTCAGGAAATATGCAAAACATTCCCAGAGGAATAATAAGAGAAGACATCTCTTTTGCTAATGGCTATCGGAGCGGCTATAACCAAGCAGGTGAATACTTGATGTCGTTAATAATAGGTCAGGACCAATTTAGTGAGACATTCCGATATCAGTATTTAAACACATATCTTAATCCAGTATATGATTTAAAGATTGACGGTGTTTCCATCCTTAAAATATGGAAAAATGACAAAGATCATACAAAAAATGGAGTAAACTTAAATGAGACAAGAGAGCGGATTGAGACAAGGGAAAATGAGAAAGAAAAAATAACAATCAGGCTTGATGAAAACCAAAACCTCAAAGCGTTAGGTTTCACATTCCCTAGTATGGAGTGTAAAGATGAGATGGTTGGCACAAAAATCTACGTATCAGTCGATGGTAAGGAGTATTTACAAAAAGCTGATGAGATAAATGGTTTTACGGAAGAAGAAATACAGCGGTTTGATGCAGACTTTGTTTATTTATTTGCAGGAGATAAAGCACAGTATATAAAGATTATTCCTCCAGCCAATTACTCTTGCAAGTTATCAGATATTGACTTTTCCGTTTTTACTTTTATACAATTACACAACTTGAATCAATAGTTTTTAAACAATGCAATCAAAAAAATTCGGTAATCAAAAAATTGATTATGTTAACTCTTTTCTGGAAGGGATAGTGGATATTTGTAAAAAAATTTCTCAACAAGATATAGATAAAGTTATTGCTATACTTTTTGAAGCTTGGCGGCAACAAAATAACATATTCGTGATTGGAAACGGCGGCTCGGCGGGCGCTGCTCAACATTTCGTGGCAGATTTAAACAATGTGACTACAAAAATTAACGGTGTTCATACCATACGCGCGTTAAGCTTTAATGATAATATTGTTAGATTTAGTGCTTTAGTTAATGATCAAGGCTGGGAAAATGTTTACGTTGAACAGTTAAAAAACTACTTCAGGCCCAGAGATATAGTTTTTGCAATATCTGTCCATGGTGGAACCGGCAAAGACATGGCAAAGGCTTGGTCGCAAAATTTAGTTAAAGCGCTGAAATACGCGCAAGATAATAGAGGAAAAGCATTAGCACTTGTTGGTTTTGATGGCGGGATAATGAGAAAAATATGCGACTCATGCATAGTAATTCCCTACTACACAACTCCTCATGTTGAAGGTTTCTATGGAGTGGTTCATCATTTAATTACTGAAAGGTTGACTGAAAAAATCAAAACAGCAACAAAGGTTTATAAAAAATGACAGAAAATCAACTACAGTTTCCACAATTTTTTGCAGATACATCAGATTTATCTGAATTAGAAAAACTTGTAAAATTGGATATTATTACTGGCATTACCACTAATCCGGTCATTGTAGCCAAAGATGTCCAAGGCGGTGATCCCATAAACGGCTATAAACAATTGGCAACACGTTTCCCGGAATATCCAATAAGCATCCAGCTATTGGACGAGTGTGAAGAAGAATTATTTGAACATGCCAAACAGTTTACGGCGATAGGACCAAATATTGTTGTCAAAATACCTATGTTCGGGGATGGCCGTGGATTAAAGCTTCTACCTAGGCTTATTGCAGAGGGAATTAACACCAACGTCACAGGACTGATGTCTGCCGAGCAAATTCTGACAGTTCTACAAGCAGGACGGGGCAAGGGACCAACTTATGTTTCACTTTTTTTCAATCGTATTAAAGATGGAGGCGGAGATCCTGGCAGTGAAATCAACCGCTCCCGCCACTTGATTGAACATTTAGATTCCAAAACAAGAATTATCACCGGTTCTATTAGAAATCCATCTGATGTTTTAGATGCAGTAATGGCAGGGACAAATATAGTTACTATAACTCCCCCAATTTTTTGGGCAATGATTAACCATCCAAAGTCCGTTGAGTTTATAGCCCAATCACAGGCTGCTTGGGAGGAAATGATTAAATTAAGGTAGATAGTCTCTAAGTATCACGTCTGCCTTTTCTTTGACGGTATCTAGTCTTGGATAGGTTTCTTGCGGAGAAACAGTCATTAGGTAATCAATCAAACGCTTTACATGAATTAATCTATCTCTTCTGATTTCTCCTGTCGAAAGTTTCCCTTTTGAAGCTGCCTCTTTTATATAACTATAAGCGGAAGAGAATTGAGAATTAGCTCTATCCAATGCCTTGAGCGCAGGATTGGTCTTACTTTCCTTTAGAAGCTTCTCTGCCTCTAAAACCCGTTTTGTCCCCAAAACAACTGCATAATCAGCCTTCTTTGTATCACCAAAAACTAACCAACCTCTAAGTTGCTCATTGAAAAGCTTTAAGAAGTAGAGAGAATCACCCTCTGTTTTTCCAGCAGTAAGTGGCCAAAAAAGATCATACGAATTGACAATGGAAGCTGAAGGCGTTGAAGAAGGTTCGTCAGAAAGATTACCTTCTTGAGCATTAGCATTAGTAAAAGTTACAAAAAAAATAGAGAATAGACCTAAGATAAGTATAGTTGTAGTTAAAAATACACGCATAATAGTCAACTAAGCCATATTTCCAATTAATTTCAAGCTCTGGGCTCTTGCTTTCGCCCACGAGAATTGCTTACTCCAAAAAATAGCAGTTGTGCTAATTTTAGCAAGGCGTTTAGTATTAGTCAATAGACTATATAGTGCTTCTGCCATAGCTTGCGGAGTTTTCTCTCTACAAAAAATACCACTTACTCCGTCATTAACAGAATCCACCAATCCCGCTGATTTATAGGCAACTACGGG
>ERZ1292623.3260-Hain-H51-01um-R1-3260-length-13928-cov-6_pt1 | contig 13928 bp, 14 predicted proteins | sample MGYA00564398_ERZ1292623 | MGnify/ENA primary metagenome ERZ1292623 (study PRJEB36523, sample SAMEA6512633) | groundwater metagenome | collected 2019-01-07 | study: AquaDiva: Metagenomics assemblies of 32 groundwater samples
ATTTTTTCCTGTCCCGAACTTGTCGAATGGGTTTCCGGGTTCATATTTTCTTATTCGCGCGAATTAGAAAGTAGTGAGAGAAGTGGCTTGACGGCGGCGGGCAGGGGCGAGGCAAGTCGATAATATACTGTGAGCGATTCCTGCCGACGATCGAGGATATCCAGCTGGCGAAGGAGCGCGAGATGTTTCGATGTCGAAGTGAACGAAAGATCAATGGCACGGGCAATGTCTGCAACCGAAAGCTCCTTGTGTTTTGTAAGAATCCTGATAACGGCCAGCCGACGCCGGTTCGCCAGTCCCTTGAAAATCCGCTCAAGCTGTTTCATGTTCGATCTTCCATAGATTTAACGCCTATCATAGATATATTACAACATCTCGCACCCATCTTCATATTCCATATTTTCTTATTCGCGCGAATAAGAAAATATGGAAACGCAAGGCACAGAACCCTATATGGTCTTGTTGGCCAGCTCAATGTGACGGAGGGTGTATTTCAAAAGCGCCGCCGCCTGTCCGGCGGTTATTTTCTCGCAGGGCACGCTCCAATGAATAGAAACGAGATCGCCGGGCGTGAGTTGTTCGATATCATAGGTCGCCTCAAGCTTCCGGTTTATTTTCTTCTGCACCTCCTCGCCCAAGTAAAGTTTGCCGTCGGCGTAGAGCAACGGCCTAGTCGAAACTGTAATGCTTGGCCCGGAGGCGGCCGTCACGGTGCCCCAGCTCACCCGGCACTCGTCCATGCTCTCTAGGGTGTGAGCCAAAGCGATGTGGCCGGTGCGCTTCCAGATATCAAGCACGTGAAACGAGTGATGAGGAACGGCACCTTGGGAGATCTTGCCCTCCACCACTCCGAACGATTTTGCCCCGAGTTTTTTCTTGAGTTTCAAGCCGTCGAGAAGGTGATGATAAAATTTCTTTTTTTCGATGGTTTCGAGAAGTTCGTTTCCGACCCAATAGGCCTCCACGACGCGGTCATCAAACGGGTCTTTAATGTGATTTGCCTCCGCGATGTGGCGTAGATAGGGATACATCGTTTCGAACTGCCCCAAAAGATGCGTGAGGCCAGCGTCCTTGGCGCCCTTAGCCAAGTAGGCGCCGATCTCGCGATTGGCATCGGGGCCGCAATAATGGAGGCGGTTCGGGCCAAAAGCGTAGCGGGTGCACCGAAGGATACCGTCCATAATTTTAGGGGTTAGCAACTAGTCACTAGCCGGATAGCAGGTTAGATAGCGACGGAAGCTGGCGTAGGCTGCTCTGCCGCGTCACGCGTAAAGGAGATGACGAGCCCGATGCCCAGGAGGAACAGTCCAGCGCTCAAGGCATCGGTTAGCGTGTAGGCGTGGGTGATGAATATCGCCGACAACACGTTTGTAACAAGCGTAGCGGGCACGAGGAGAATGGCCACATAAGTTGCCGGAGCGAGTTTCAGAGCGGAGTACCAGGTGAGCACGTAGCCAGCGAGGAACGCGCTAAGAAGTAGCGTCCAGCCCCACTGCGTCCCCGAGAGAGAAAATATCGGCGCGAAACCGCTCCGAAAATAAGTGAAGCCCAGAAGAACAAAAGAGCCCAAAACCATTCGCGCCGACGCGACCGTCAAGCTCGAAAGCTCGCGCAAAACTACTTTGGCAATAATATTTTCGATCGCCCACAAAATTGTTGCGCCGAGGATCATGAGTTCGCCAATGTTATATTTGAACCCGGCAAAACCGCCGATAACCACGTTCCCGGCGAATATCAGGGCGACGCCGACCATCTGCCAGCGGGTCACTCGCTCCTTGAGAAGCGGGATGGCAAAAAGCAACACCCAAAGAAAAAGAGTTTTATGGATAAGCGCGCCATTCAAGGCGCTCGTCATCGAGAGACCGGTGAAAAAAAGAGCAAAAGGAATCGAGCCGCCGATGAGGCCGATGGCGCCTAATTGGATAACCTGCTTTTTAGTGAGCGCTTTGATCTCCGGCCAACGCTTCAGCACAAAGTAAAGACCGATGAGGAAGAGCGCCACAGCGCTATTTTTGAGCGTGGTGAAAATAATCGGGTCTTTAACAGCCGTGACTGCGGTTTTCGAGAGAAAGTTCGAGAAACCGGAAATGAGTGCCGTGCCGAGAGCTAGAAGCGTCGCCCGAGAAAGTATTTTTTTCATATTCCACTATTGTACCACCACCCAAAAGAAGGCGCACATTCCCCCGCCGGGGCACGACCTAGCGCAAGCCGAGCTCCCGAAGTACGGCCCGATTGTTGGGCTCGCGGCCCAAAAAATTCCGCACCAAGGTATTTTCATCCATGCTCGCTCCTTTCTCCAGCACCAACGTCCGGTACGCACCGCCGGTTTTGGGATTCAATATCCCCTCACGCTCAAAGCGAGTGAACATATCGGCGCCGTAGACGCGCGACCACATGTAGCCATAGTAGCCGGCATCATATTCCACCATGTGCGTCCAACCGGCGGCGAAGAGCTGGCTCTTCGGCACGCGAATGCCGGTATAGCGTTCCACGAGCTTGGCGTAGAGCCCGATGATGTTTTTCTTCCCGCCGCCGTGGAGCTCCTGGTCGTAGAGCGCCATAACGAGCTGGCGCACGGCCCAATAGCCGATCATATGCCGCCGGGAAGCGATAAGTTTCTTGGCCAGCGCCGGCGGGATCTTCTTTTTGGGCGCATCCGCCCGGCCAGAAAACAGCGCGAGTGTTTTTTCGTCCCAAACCCACGATTCGAACATCTGCGAAGGCGCCTCCACGAAATCGAGAGCAGTCGAGAAGCCAGTTTGAGAAGCGAAGGTTGTCTTCGAGAGCGTACTGTGCATGATATGGCCGAACTCGTGAAAAAATGTTTCCACTTCGTCGTGGGTGAGACAGCTTTGTCTCTCCGGCGTCGATTTCGGAAAATTAGCCGCCACGACCGAGATCGGCGGCAGGCGATGCCCGGCCCCCGGTCCCTGAAGCGGCACGTGGCTCGTCAAGGCCGGGAAAACGGCGGCGTGGCCGTACTTCCCGTCGCGCGGGTGAAGATCGAGAGCGAAATACCCCGTGAGTGCTCCGGTTTTTTCTCGGATCTCGTAGAGCTCGGCGTCCTGGTGCCACAGGCGCCAGGGCAAGCGGCGAAAACGAATCGAGAAGAGCTGCTCGTAGATCGCGAAGGTCCCCTTCTTCACCGCTTCAAGAGAAAAATACTCGCGCACTTTTTCATTATCGATGCCGTAACGCTTCTGTTTCAGGTGGTTGCTGTAAAAAGAAATGTCGGATGATTCGAGACGCGCCCGTTGATTCTTCAAGCGCCGGCGCTTCATAACGGTTAGCTCGCGAAGCTCCCGCCGCAATTTCGGATCGAGGCGCCGCAGGATGTCGAGGATCATCTTGCGCACATGCTCCGGGTTTTTCGCCATGCGGATCTCCGTCTGGAAGGCGGCGTGGCTCGCATAACCTAAAAGACGGGCGTTCGCATCGCGGAGCGCGATCATTTTTTCAAGGAGCTCGATGCCCTTCGGCCCGCCCCGGCGGAGCGCTTTTTCTCCCAGCTCGGCGCGCTTCGCATCGCTTTCTGCATTTTCCATAAAGGGAAAGAGGTCTGGATAGCGCAGAGAAACATGGTGCGTGGCCCTAGGCCCGCGCTCAAGGCGGGCAATATAGCTTTCGGGCAAACCGGCAAGCTCATTGCGCGAAACGGTAATATGGTCTTTATAGTCGTTCAGATTCTTACTGTAGGCGGTCTGAAGCTTCGCGAGCACCTGGAGATTTTCCTTCAGTTCCGCCCGGCGCCCCAGAGGAAGCTCAAGCCCCATTCGTCGGTAATCGCGCAAAATGTCGTGCAAGAGCTTCGTCGGCTCTGGGTCGAGGTGTTCCTTTCGGCTGGCATAGGCGCGGACGGCCAGATAGACGCCCTCATCGTAGGCGAGTTCGATCATCGTCTTCTGAAGCATCTCAATCGCCTTTTGCGCCGCTTCGCGAACGCGGCGCTCGGGACTCACGTTTAAAAGAACGTGGAGCACATTCGCCCGCCAGCCCGCCTCGGTCGAGGCGCGTTCGAGAGCGTAAACTGTGTTCATGAATGTCTGAAGCGCATGGGGAATGCCTTTTACCGTCTCGTGCGCCCGACGCCGAATGGCGATCGCTTCAAGAGCGGTCGCATGGATCTTCTCTTGGTCCCAGCGCGCCCAAGAAATGTCTTCTTCGGTGTACGGAGCGACTTCTGGCTCAATTCTCACCATAGGAAACAGTATACGATACTGCGCCGTTTCGAGCGAAAACGACCCGCGAAGGGGCACTTTTTATCTCGTCGCTATTTCTTGCTTTCTCTATCCTCTAACTCGCGCGAATATGCGCATGGAGAAAACGAGGACGAATTCGTCCCTAATCCCTAATCAAAAATACTAATGAGATACGGATCGATATCGGCCTGGGGTAGGTTGTAAAAGAGTATCCCTTGGTCGTGGAGGCGCGTCGCGAGGGCCACGCCCACGAACCGCCAATGCCACGGCTCATACTGATAGTAATTGTTCTCCTTCGGGTACGAGAGGATGAAGCCGTAATGATGGGCATTTTGCGTAAGCCATTGATAGCTGGGCGTTGCGTTAAACTTCACCGAGAGACCATCTATCTCGGGAACGGTGAGGTCGACCGCCGTGCCAAGCTGGTGTTCCGAATATCCCTGATCTGCCGAGAACCGGTTCGCGCCCGAGCCGTAAAGCACTTTGTAGCCGGTCTTCACGTTCTCCTGCTCATAGAACGAGCGGTAGGCCGAAACAACTTCAAGCGGCTTGCCATCGGCTTTTGCCGCCGCCAACATATTCAAAAGGAAGTTTCGCACGGAACCGAAAATAAGCTGGGTGCGCGCGGGCTCAAAGAGATACTGCGAATCTATCGCTTCAAGCGGCATCGGCGCGTAGTTCTCGTTCAAAAAATAAACCTTCGAATATTTTTTGAGGAGTTCCGGCGGCGTCTTGCTCAACTTGTCGAGTTTCCCCACCGTGCCGGAGATCTGCTGGATCTGCGACGAGAACATCTGATTCTTGTCTTGCTCCGAACGGAGCGATGCGCTTAAGCTTTGATTCTGGTTGCGCTCGTTCTCTAGGTTGAGCGTGAGGTCGTCGCGCGTTTTTTGAAGCATACTAACACTCTCCTCAAGGGCGCGTTTTTCGTATCCGAGTTTTTGATACGCGAAGAAGCCGTAGGCCGAGGCGGCGGCAAGTCCCGCGAGGGCGGTTATGGCCGCGAGGGCGAAAGCGACATACTTGAGGTGCGGTAATACTTTTTTGGTCACGATGATAATTGTACTAAAATTCTGATATTTATGTTTGTTTGACGGATTGAGGGGGGGCCATCTTTTTACCATTCGCCCATTCGCGCGAATGGGCGAATGGGGTGTCGCGGCACCCGGGGATATGCGGCCCCCTGGGGATATTATAGATGAGGTTCGGCCAGAAACGTTTTGAGCGGTCGCCTCCGGCGACCGCTCGATGTTTTTCTAGTTGTTACCGTCAGGCCCAGTGGCCGGGGAACTCCGGCGTTTCCGGGTTACGAGGAACCCAGTTCAGGCAGTAGGTGCGCCGTTTCCTGATGTCGGGCCAGGCGGAGTACGGACGCCAGGATCGCCGGTCAATCGCGCGGTACACCTGAATCTTCACCGCGTTCCTGTTGGGGTAGCAGAAGATGACGTCACGAACCCCACACTCTTTCCCGTTGAAGATTGTGATCATTCCGGAGACCACCTCCGAGAAATCGAGGCGGTCGATGAACCCCGCCCAGCGGGAGGCGGTGGACGTGAAATATGCCTTATTTTTTCTACCCCGCCACAGGGTTGACAAATGACGAGCGTTCGCTACAATTAGGGCAATCACTACGAAAAAAACCCTTGCGTGGTTCCGTCCGCGCCGGGGGTTTTTTCTTTTTAGCGAACAGGGCTGCTTATTGGTTCAGCCAATCCTTTTTTGATATACCGGACTGCGCAATAATACTTTTTAGCGTTCTCGGATCAATGGCCCTACTGCCATGAAAAGGAACACAAACCTGCCGGAAACTTCCAGCATGGCTTCCGACGTAAAAATAATGACTCCCCTCAACGTGATTGAGGGTGAAACGATAATCCTTGAGAAAGCGCGTAACGTCGCTGAATGTCCAGTTGAAAATCCCCCTGGGCATCTTCGTCGTGATTATGCCGCCGCGAGCGCCCTTTGCCCAAAAGTATACACGGACGAAATATCTCGCGAACTCTTCCGCTCGCTGTGAAGGGTGCGCCACAGCCCCTCGTATTCAGAATCGGAAACTTGGTTAAGAATGTGCGGCCGCGCTTTTATTTTGCGAGCAGAATTAACATATCCCTGAATGGCCTCAAAGAGCGAGAGCAGAACTTCCCGAGGGTCGTCGCCAGCCTCGACGATATTGAACTCTAAACCAACGGCATACCACCGCTTATTCTCCTTAAAAACTATATAGCGAACCGAGCCGCGTTGTAGGGTATTTTTCCAAGCCATTTTAAAGAAATTATTTAATCTTATGGTATCACACGGCTGGGTAGCTGACAAACAAACCTGCTTTTAGGGTAAAATACCCTCGATGGATTCACGGAAATTCGACGAAGCCTACGCGAACCTGAACCCCGCCCAGCGGGAGGCGGTCGACGCCATCGAAGGCCCCGTGATGGTCGTGGCCGGCCCGGGCACGGGGAAGACGCAGATCCTCACGCTCCGCATCGCGAACATCCTCGCAAAAACAGACACCGCGCCGGAAAATATTTTGGCCCTCACTTTCACCGAGTCCGGGGTGGCGGCCATGCGGCGGCGCCTTTCGGAACTCATCGGCTCCCCTGCCTATTCAGTGGTCATCAACACCTTCCACGGTTTCTGCAACGACGTTATCAAAAATTATCCCGAAGAATTCCCGCGCATCATCGGCTCCGCGAATATCACCGAGGTCGACCAGATCCGCATCCTTGAGGAAATCATTGCCGAGGGCAAGTTTAAAGAACTCCGGCCCTTCGGCGACCCTCTCTATTACATACGCGACATCTTGGCGGCGGTGAATAACCTGAAGCGCGAGGGCGTGGACCCGAAAGCGTTCAGTAAGATCATGAAGGAAGAGCGCCGAAGGTTCGAGGCCGCGCCCGACCTTTATCACGAAAAAGGCGCCTATGCGGGACGGATGAAGGCGGATTACCAAAAGCTTTTGAAACAGCTCGGCAAGAACGACGAACTCGCGGCGCTCTATAAAACATACGAAGAAACGCTCCGCGAGCGGAAGCTCTACGACTACAGCGACATGATCATGGAGGTTTTGCGCGAACTTGAAACGAACAAAGACCTGCTCCTCATCCTTCAAGAGGAACATCAATATATTTTAGTCGACGAGCATCAGGACACGAACAACGCCCAGAACCGCGTCTTGGAACGACTGGCGAGCTTTCACCCGAACCCGAATCTTTTCGTCGTGGGCGACGAGAAGCAGGCCATCTTTCGCTTTCAGGGAGCATCGCTTGAAAACTTCCTCTACTTTGAGAAGCTCTATCCGGAGGCGAAACTTGTCATTTTGACCGACAATTACCGCTCCACCCAAACGGTCTTGGACGCCGCGCACGGTATCTTGGCCTCCTCCTTCGTTTCCGCCGGGGGCGGATCCTCCTCCGGAGGAAAAACTACGGAGGACAAGGGGGAAAAACCGCTCCAGGCGAAGGCCGCGCACCCTGAAAAGAAAATCACGCTTCTCGCGTTCTCGAAGCCGGAGGTGGAGTGCTGGGCGGTGGGGAAAGACGTGAAGCGCAAACTCAAAGCGGGCGTGCCGGCCGAAGAGATCGCCATCCTCTACCGTGACAACAAGGACGCCATGCCCTTTGCGGCCATTTTTGAGCGCCTGGGCGTGCCTTTCGCTATCGAATCGGACCAGGACGTGATGGCCGACGAAGACATCAAAAAACTCATCCTCATCCTTCGCACCGTCGCCGAGCATGGCAGGCCGGAGCGTCTCTTGGAGGCCCTGCACGTGGACTTCCTTGGCATCCCCTCACTCGACATTTACAAAATTATTAATGCCGCGAATGCCAAGCGCCGCTCGCCCTACGAGATAGTGCGCCAGGAAGCTCTTTTGACCGAAGCAGGCGTCGAAGCGCCGGACGCGCTCATCGCGCTTTCGAAGAAACTCGCCGGGTGGGCGAAGGCGGCCAAGAACACCGACCTCGTGAACTTCTTCGAGATAGTGGTGCGCGAATCGGGGTTTTTGAACCATATTCTCGGCAAACCCGAGGTGGTGGAAAAAATGGCGAAGCTCTCCGGTCTTTTTGACGAGGTGAAAACGCTCGTCGAGAAACACAAAGATTACGATCTCAAGGACTTCCTCGAATACCTCGCGACGCTCGCCGCTCACAATCTGCTCGTCAAAAAAAGCTTAACCCAGAGCGCCCATTCGGCGAGCTCAGGGCAAGCGGGCCACGCCGTGCGCCTTATGACCGCCCACCGAGCGAAGGGTCAGGAGTTCGCGGAGGTGTATATCGTGAACGCCGCCGACGGCCATTGGGGCAACAAGCGGCGGCCAAAACTATTGCCGCTCCCCTCGGCCGTCTATTCCCTCTCCGGCTTTGAGCTCACGCCCGAAGCGGCGAACGACGACGAGCGGCGGCTCTTTTATGTGGCGCTCACGAGAGCGAAGCGGCACGTGACAATAACCTATGCGCGCCTAGGCGCCACGAAGCGCGAACAACTCTCCTCGCAGTTTGTGACGGAGCTCGCCCCCACGCTTGTCGAAGAAGGCGACGCCGCCATCTTCGAGGCCGAATACGAAACAAAAAAAGATCTCGCCTTTGCGCCCCGACTTTCGACGGGCGCGAAGATTGCCGACACGGACTTTATCAGCGCGCTTTTCAAAGAGCGCGGTCTGGCCGTCACGGCGCTCAACAACTACTTGGAGTGCCCGTGGAAATATTTCTATACGAACCTGCTGCGTATCCCCAAGGCGCCCGAAAAACACCAGATGTACGGCATTGCCGTGCACGCGGCCCTCAAGGACTTTTTTGACGCTTTTCACGACCGCAAGCCCGATCGGAAGTTCCTGCTCATGAAGTTCGACTACTACCTAAATGAACAGCCGCTCACCAAGGGCGAATTCGAAGAGGTGAAGACGCGAGGGCGATTGGCGCTCGGCGGTTGGTTTGATACCTACCAAGGCGCCTGGCGGACGCGCACCGTGACGGAGGTCGCCATTCCGGCGGTGTTTCTGGGCGATGATGTTCGCCTCACGGGTAAGCTCGATAAGGTGGAGTTTATCGGCGAAGGCGTGGCAGTAAATGTGGTGGACTACAAAACGGGCCGGCCGAAGAGCCGGAACGAGATCGAGGGCAAGACCCAGAGCTCGGCGGGCGACATCAAACGCCAGCTCGTTTTTTACAATATTCTTTTGAACGGCTACGATGGCGGCCGGCGGTTCAAGATGGCCTCGGGCGAGATAGACTTCGTGGAGCCGAACGAGCGGGGCAAATACATCAAGGAGTCCTTCCTCGTGACAAAGGATGAGATCGAAGAACTTATTGAGGTTATTAAGCAGACAGCCAAGGAGATCACGACGCTCGCCTTCTGGGACAAGCGCTGTGACGAACCGAAGTGCGAGTATTGCGCGCTCCGGGAGATGATGAATGAAGCGAGGTAATAGAAAAAATACGCCTCGGCACTGGAAGTTGTACCGCCGGAGCGCAATTTAAGCCCTGTGGATTACTTGGTGAATGAAAGACGATATACTTGCCTCCATGAACATCCATCCTGCCTTCGTTCACTTCCCCATCGCGCTCCTCACCATCTACGCAGTTTTAGAACTTGCGCGTTTCCGCTTCTTCACGGCTCGGCCCTACTGGTTCCACCTCAAACGGCAAAAGGAACCCGAACCATTGATCTGATCTGCTTGAACCAAAAACCCCCTCGAACGAGGGGGTTTTCTTAGCCGTTTTTTGGAGCGGCAGCTACATCGTGCCCCCCTTTCTCCTCTTGGCGAACACGAAGAGATAGATGATTTCGAGGAGGCCGAGGGTATTAACGAGGAGGAGCGCTATGAACCAGCCGAGTTCTTTTCTTTGGGCCGCTCGCCAGAGCGCCGCGCCCTTCCAGGCCATCGCCCAGATGACAAGCGGGATGAATAGCGCCGGATTAGCGAGAAAACCGGGCATCATTCCCCAGCCACCACCGAGCTGGCCCCAACTACTCACGAATTGCTGCATCATGGATTTGTGAAAATGGTTATTTTGGTCGGCCTTTGTCGGTATGGACGCTAAGCAAAGCAACTAACGGTTACGCTCCCGCCAGGGATGAAGATGGGCCGCAATACCCATGGCGAGCGCGATGATGACGAGATTTTTAATGATGTACTGGCCTTCAAGCGTGGGGGTCAAAAACCCCTGCCAAGTCACGGCGGGTAAAAGAACGAGTGGCCCCGCGGTGGTTATCATGTGCGGCACAAGAAGAGCGACGGCGATCCGCTCAAGGCCCGGCACGAGGAACGCGAGTCCAATGATCATTTCGTAGGTGCCGAGGAATAAGATGAACTGCTCGAAAGTGATAAGGGGCAATGTGCGCCCTAGAAGCTCCGCGACGAGCGGGTTGGCGGGACTCGTGTCGAGAAGTTTTAAAAATCCGAACCAGAAAAAGACGACAAAAAGAGCGAGGCGCGCCGCAGGCAAGGACGCCCGCCGGAAAAAAGCGATCAGTGAATCGTCTGTTTTGCCGATAATATCCATCTCCTGATCCAATCTTAGCACAATGAACCGTGATATAATGAATGAGTTCCATGAAACGCCCTTATGCCATCATCGGAATCGTCTTGATGCTCGTTACCCTCGCGGCAGGGCTTGGTTTTTGGCTGAATCAGAATATTACGATAACAACGCCGACATCAGGCGAACCAGCCGGTGAAACGATCGCCCTTCCTGATCCAATCATGCAATTTTTTGCCGGCGGTTCACTGAAACGCCCGACCTTCGTCTTGCGCTGGTCAAATCTCCCGGCAAACACGGCGCAAATAAAAATCTTTCGCGCTAAAGCCGACGGTAAGCAGCAACTCTGGAAAGTGGTGGCGGTAAACGGCCAAATAAGCGGCGCCGTTGAAATCGTCCTTCGGCCCGGGGAGAACGCACTCGCGTATTCATACTCCGTCTCGGTGGTCAACCAAACCGGGGACACGACCTGGACGTCATCTTCAACGGCGCCAAGCACCTCGACGCCGCCTGATATTGTCATCTCGACATCAACGGTCGTGAGCGATCCACCGCCGCCGAGTACGGAGAGCGGCACGCCAACATCAACGCCCGCCTCAACACCGACCTCGACGAACGAAACGGCCACGACGACGCCGACTTCGACCCCCACCTCAACGACCCAAAGCTCGTCGACAACGAGCACCACGCCCTCCGGTATTCCCTACTACACGCCCCAAGGAACGATCTCGGGCTATGGCCAGCCGGAAACCGGTAGTTTCTGGGTGAAGCACATCAATGACTCCATCGAACTTGGCTGGCAAAATCTCTCGACCTCCACCGACCGCCTCATCGTTTCCCGCGCCCCGGATGCGGATGGACCATGGACGGCGCTTCTCACCCAAACTAATCCCGACGCCATCGGACCATACACCATTCGACTGGTCGACAACACGATCGGCACGCCCCACTACTACAAGCTTGATACTTTTGTCGGAACAACATTCATCTACGGATACGGCCCGCTTCTCCTTCAATAAAGCCCCACGGGCAAGCCCATGGTAGGCGAAGAAAAATCCTATCGACGCGTTGCGATACGAATAGGAATGTCCGCTTAACGAATCAAAAGGAACCCGCCGGCGAGCATGATCGCGCAGGCGATGCTTTTACGCAGAATGTGATGCTCGTGGAATATTTCACCACCGACAATGGTCGTGATGAGAGTCGAGAGGCGTTTCAGGGCAAGCACGAGGCCAACGGCGGGCGCCGTTTGGATGGCAAAGGTATCGGCCATCCGGTAGCCGATGGTGAGAAACGCCACAATGAACGTCCAAAAGCCGCCGCTCCGAAAGCCGGCGGCAATGCCCGGAAAACCGCCGCCTGCCCAAGCCATGGCCACGCCAAAGTTCACCGCCAAAAAAAGATGCATGACACCGAGATAGGCCACCGGCTGAATGCCGACGCCGTTTAAGAGAAAACGGTCGAGAAGCGAAGTGCCGGCGTAGAGCAAGAGCGCCCAAAGAATGAAGTGCACGTACTTCGAGCTCCAAAGCGTGCGAAATGGTTCGAGCATCGATTCTCCTTTCCGGGCCTCGAGCACGTACGAACCAATTATCATAAAAACAATGCCCGCCGATTGAAATCTGGTGAGGGCCTCACCCAGCACGATGAACGCCAAAATTGATGCGATAGCCGGACTAAAAATGAGGAGGGACGAGGCCACGCTCACCTCCATATGCCGCAAGGCCTTGGTAAGCAGTAAAAATCCCGCCGCGGAAGCGATGGAGGCCAGATACATTGCCGTCACAATTCTCGGCGTGAAATGCGCCCAGTCGGCAAAGAATATGAACGGAAGCGAAAAGAGCGCGGCGACGAAGGCGAGTGTCGCCGCAAACGGCAGGGCGTGCTCACGGAGGAGGGTTTTCTTTTCGGCCAGAGTCGAGGCCGAGGCAAGGACGGCAGATAAAAGGATGAAGGCGATCCAGGACATAGAAGATGAGGGGGTCAGAAACGCAGAGAATCAGAGAAACAGAAGGACGGAGAACCGGAGAGACGGAGAATCAGAAAATTAAAAGGCTAAAGATACTGGAGAGCCAGAAATTACAGACGGATGACGTCGCGAACGGTGATGACCGCCATGAGCGCGAGGAGAAGCAGGAAGCCGGCGCCGTTTATCCAGGCCTCGGCGGTTACCGAAATCGGCTTCCCGCGTAATTTTTCGACAAGAATGAGAGCGAAGCGGCCGCCGTCGAGCGCCGGAAAGGGCATGAGGTTTAAGACGGCGAGATTCAGCGAGATGAAGGCGAAGAGTTGAACGAGGTGAACCAGGCCAAGCTTGCCGGCCTCCTGGGCGACAGCGAAGATGCCCACGGGCCCGGAAACGCCTTCGGGGATAGAGCCGTGGAGGATGATACCTTTGATGATTATGCCGAAGGAAACGACCATGGCGCGGAAGATATCTCCGGCTTCAATGAGGCCGGTCCAGAGCGCACGAAAAAATCCGAGGCGCGGCACGCCGCTTTCGGCGAGAAAGACGCCAAGCGCGCCCTCGTCGGCTTTTGTTTCTCTGCGGGGCACGACGGAAATCTCGAGGCGTTCGCCGTCACGAAGTACGGCCACCGTCACCTCTTCGCCGCGATGAGCGTTCACGAAAGCGATGAAGTCTTCCGAGGTCTTGAAATCTTCGATGAGGTCTCCCCCCTTGAAACCGGCAATGGCCGCCGGTGAGCCGGACTGCGTGCCCGAAACGAGGAGAAGTTGGGGCGTGCCGATCATGAAAACGGTCGAAAGCAAAAACCAGCCCGCCACGAAGTTCACGATAACACCGGCGAGAACGACGAATGCCCGCTTCCACGGTTTTTGAAAAAGAAAGAGGTGGCGGCGTTCTTCTTCGGGCAGGCCTTCGAGCTTCTCGGTTTCTCCTAGAATGCGATCGTTCTCGCCGGCGATCTTCACGAAGCCGCCGAAGGGTAGCCAGTTCAAGCTCCATTCGACATCATTCTTCTTTTTCGTCCAGAGCCGCGGCGGGAAGCCGAAGCCGAACTCGTCTATCTTCAACTTAAACAATCGCGCGGCAAAAAAATGACCGGCCTCGTGAGCCAGGATGAGAAACGATAAAGAGAGGAAAACGATGATACCGATGAGCACCAGTCAAATTTACCAGATTGTGGCTAAAAGAACCAGAAAAACAGAATCTACTCCCCGAGCTCTGCGAGCTTCTTTTCAAGAACCTGTTCGATGCGCTTATTGGCCTCGTCAACCAATTTTTGCGCTTGCT
>ERZ1292623.3261-Hain-H51-01um-R1-3261-length-13928-cov-5_pt1 | contig 13928 bp, 25 predicted proteins | sample MGYA00564398_ERZ1292623 | MGnify/ENA primary metagenome ERZ1292623 (study PRJEB36523, sample SAMEA6512633) | groundwater metagenome | collected 2019-01-07 | study: AquaDiva: Metagenomics assemblies of 32 groundwater samples
TAAGGAACATCAATACCAAACCACATTAATATCATTCCAATTATCAAAGCAGGAGTTGCAAAAATAGAACTAAAAATTAAAAGTTTTTTTAATCGAGAAATTTCTTGTTTTTTCTTTTTAGCTTCATATTCAAAAGAATTCTTACTATCACTCATTATTCTTGCTTTATAATCTAAACTCTCAATAATTTTAATTATAGAACTCTCTGATGTTTTAATTTCATCAAATTCTACTGTAGCTTTTTCTGTAGTGAGGTTCACATTGCAGTATTTTACTGCAGGGTTTTTTTTAATTGCTTTAGTTAATAATGTTACACAACTTTGGCAATGCATACCAGTTATGTCAAATGTGGTTTTTTTCACCTATGCCTCCTACTCTTTTTTGCACATTTTTTACAATTAATATGAATATCTTTATTAAACTGGCTAAAAGTATCTTTTAAAATGCACCAGCAGAATTTATCAGATAATTCAAAGTATTTTTCTTTACCTTTTTTATTATATATTACAATTCCTAAATCATTTAATTGCTTTAACTGATGTGAAATTGCAGAAAGAGTCATTTTATCTCTCCCAACAAAATCATAGATTTCATTAACTGTTTTTGGATTTTCTGCTATGCTTAACAAAATATGCAATCGTGTTTCATCAGCAAGGCTGGAAAAGAACTGCATAACTTTTTTCTCTGCTTCTTCGTTTTTCATATTAATTGAGTAATTGCTCAACTATTTAAATGTTTCTATTTCTTTTCACAAATACCGAAAAGCTTATATATTAGTATATTCTAATATGATATTATGAATGAAATATATAAAATTCATGCAGAAATGTGTAAGGTATTCTCAAACCCCACCAGGTTAGAGATTCTTAATTTACTTAGGGACAAGGAGATGTCTGTAACAGACTTAATAGAAAAGACAAAATTAAGCCAAGTTAACATCTCTCAGCACCTATCTATCATGAAGTCTAAAGGTATAGTTCTATCTAATCGGATTGGTAAGAATATTTATTATAAACTTTCGAATCCTAAAATCATTAAAGCATTTGATATTATTAGAGAGGTTTTATCTGAGAAGTTAGAAACAGATAGAAAGTCTCTATTTGATCAAAGGAGAAAAAATGAAAGTTAGAGAATCAGGTATGCCTAAAGAGGATATGTGGAAAGAATTTTTTAGTCCAAATGATATTCTTAAAACACTAGGCGTAAATAATGAGGTTAGAACTGTAGCTGAATTTGGTTGCGGCTATGGAACATTTACTATTCCTACAGCAAAAATGATAAGTGGAAAGATTTATGCTCTTGATATAGACCCTGAAATGATAGAGATTACACAAAGAAAAGCAAGAGAAAGTGGATTGAATAATGTGGAGACTATGCTTCGTGATTTTATATCTAATGGCTCTGGTCTTGATGATAAGAGCGTTGATTATGTTATGCTTTTCAATATCCTACATGCTGAAGAGCCAACTAAATTAATAAATGAGGCTTATAGAATCTTAAGACAGAAGGGGAAACTAGGAATTATTCATTGGAATTATGATTCAACTACACCTAGAGGACCCCAAATGAAAATTAGACCAAAACCCGAGCAGTGTATAAAATGGGCTGCGAACTCTGAATTCAACAGCCCAAAAAGATATATTCTAAAACCATATCATTATGGTATTGTAATGGAGAAAAGAAGATGAAAGATAATAATAATTTATTAATTGGAAGAATTATTGCTGTAGCGATATTCTTACTTTTAGGAATATTTGGTTTTGGTGGAAGTATTAGTAGTGGTTATGAAATGATGGGCAATTGGGGATATGGTTTTGGAGGTATGCAGATTTTCGGATTTTTATTTATGACTCTAATTTTAGTAACCTTAGTTTTATTTATTCTATGGCTAATTAAACAATTACAAGAAGATAAAAGATGAAAGATTCGATTATATGCAATGAGATACACAAGAAAATCGGCAGGGTCAATCATGTTTTAGATGTTGGATGTGGAGAAGGTTATTTGGTTAATTGCTTAGCTAAGAAACTCAATAAGAAGATTATCGGGTTTGATCTTTCCACCGAGGGATTTGCCAAATCACATAAAAAATGCAAAGAATTGGGTACATGTTCTCTAATAAAATGTATCCATGGCGATGCTTACAAAATCGATAAATATTTCAAATATAAATTTGATGTAATAATACTTGTTTATACACTTCATCACTTAAAGAAGCCATTAATAGTGTTAAAGAATATAAGAAAAATACTCAAAGATAATGGAAAAATAATTATTGGTGATTTTTGGTTTACAAGCAGAAAGAAGAAACAAGGATGTTACAAATTTACCTCGAATAATATTAAAAAATTATTACAGAAATCAAAGTTTAGATACATCGGAGAAGATAAAATAACTAAAGATTTTGTTTTAATAACTGGAGAAAAATAGAGATTTAAAAAATGAAGATTGGAGTTATAATAAGCACAAATGAACCAGAGGTTATTTGGAATGCTTTTAGATTTGGAAATACATCATTAAAAGCAAATCATAAAGTAAAAGTTTTCTTAATTAATCGGGGTGTTGAGATTGAAAATGTTAAAGATGAAAAATATGGTATTAAAGAACAGATTAATTGTTTTATAAAAGATAAAGGACAAATATTCGCTTGTGGAACTTGTTTAAAATCAAGAGAAAAAGAAGGAAGCAATGTTTGTCCAATCTCAACTATAAAAGATTTATTAAATTTAGTTGAAGAATCTGATAGAGTTTTAACTTTTGGATAAAAATATTTTTGCTAAATTTTACTTTTCTCCAATAGTCATAATCACAAACAAACTCAATCTTTTTTGCTTAATATTCTTAAATACATATTTTTCAAATAATCTGTAAAAATCAGCAGAAGAATTCATCTTGCTGTTTCCAGGTTCAATTTTATGAAAAATCCAATTTAATATTCTTCCAAAATTCAAATCCGCAATTATAAGTTTTCCTTTTTTCTTTAATGCATTATTAAAGTTCTTCATTGCTTTTTTCTGATTTTCATAATGATGAAATGCCTCTGTTGAAAAAATATAATCAAATTTGCAATTATAATTGATTTTCTCTACAGCAACAAGGTTTAATTCAACCTTATTTTTTAATTTTTTTCCAGCAATCTTTAACATTTTAGGAGAAATATCGATCCCATATAATTTAAGTGTTTTATCTTTATTTTCTAATATTTTTAAAAAATTTCCAGTTCCACAACCCGCGTCAAGGACTGCTGAGTTATCTTTAATTTTTACTTCCGTAGTTGCTTTTCTTAAAATTCTATTAAGCCAAATTCCTAAAACCCATTTATCATAATATTTCGCAATTTTATTAAAGAATTTTATGTTATCTTGTGAAAGAGTCATCTCAGATAAATATACCTCTCTTTGCAAGAATAACCAAACTTATGTGCACAACAACAAACAAAAGTGCTAGATAAATAAAGATTTTGTGGAATTTTATCATTTTTTGAGTTATTTTAAAATTACAAAACCAATTTGAATGACAACAGCACCCCAAAAAAGAAAAAAGAAAAAATAGACCAGCTAGAATTCCTGACAAGGAAATTGCTGACTGGCCAAAAATAGTTATCATTTTTATTTATCAAAAACTTTTAGAGTTCCCCAATGACCATTTTGTCTATGTCCTAGTTTAGTGCAATAATACTCAAATGACCCAATTTTATCAGCTACAAATTCAATTATCATTTCCTCATTAAGAGGAGTCTCAGTATATACCCCAAATTCATCAATTTTAAAGTCATGTGTTCCCTTGATATTTGTGATTTTGATTCTCACTAAATCACCCTTATTGACAATTAGTTCATTCGGTGAGAACTGTGGATAATACTTACCATCAATAACTTCTGTAAAAGATTCTATTGAAAATTCTTTAACAGAACTAGCATCAGTTTTAACAACATTACCTGTTGAAGAAAAGCTAAATGTTTTTACAATTGTAAATCCTACAACGATTATAGCTATCAAAACTAGAATACCTAACACAAATTTTTTATTCATTATAACCCCCTTTCACTTTTTAATATTTTTTCCATTTTATTTTTGTAATGGTAACTTTTATATACTATTTATACTTTATTTAGTAAATGGGCTTTATAAATAGTGCAGTATCTATAAGTAAAGTAATATATAAAAAATGGAAAAAGAATGTCCTGTTGCAAAAATTATTGATATTTTAAGCAAAAAATGGAATCTCTTAATTATTCGTCAGTTAAATGGTAATGAAAATACAAAAAAAAGATTTAATGAGTTAATTAAAGAGATAAAAGGATTAAGTTCAAAGACATTATCAAAAAGATTAAAAGAATTAGAAAAAGCTAAAATTATCTGCAAAATAAGATTCAATGAAATTCCTCCAAGAGTTGAATATTCTCTAACAGATTCTGGGAAACATCTTATATTATGTTTTAAGAATCTTAATAATTGGGCGAAGAAGTATGGTTAATAAAAGGTTTTTCGTGATTGTAAATTAAAACTCGCAATCTTTGCAGTCTGTTTCTTTGCATATTTTGTTCTTTTTTACCCACTTTAAACTCCATTTTTTAATATTCTTTATAACATTTATAAAATCTTTTCCTATTTTTGTTAGTCTATATTCAGATTTTATTGGAATTTCAACTGCATTAACTCTATTCTCTATTAAATTTTCTATTTTTAGTTCTTTTAATCTCATAGAAAGAACCTTTGGGGTTATATTATCAAGATTTTTTTTAATCTGAGAAAATCTTTTCCATTCTGATTCTCCTTTATATAACTCTAATAAAATTAACAAAGTCCATCTTTTACCTAAAAAATTAACTGATTTTCTGACACTGCATTCTTCACTCATAGTATACATTTAGAAACTTACAGATATTTAAAGGTATCTTTTTTATACTAAGTATACAAATCTATAAAGATAAAATGGCAAAGACAATAAATCTAGATTTAAGAAAATTAATTCCTTTTGAAAGGCATTCAAAAATATTTGAAAACTGGAATGCTCTAGATAGCGGCGAAACTTTAAAGATAATTAATGACCATGAGCCAAAACCTCTTTATTATATGTTTCAGGCAGAACACAAAGGAGAATTTAAATGGGAATATGAAAAACAAGGTCCAAAAGATTGGATATTTAAGATAACAAAAATATCACAGGACAATAAAAGCGGAAAGATAAAAGAAATTTTAAAAAAACTTCAAAAAGAGGAAGTTTCTGACAAGGTAAAAGAAGAAGCAAAGAGTATGTTAAAAAATATTTCTCCAACAGAATTAGCATTAATAGAGCAGGAAATAATCAAAGAAGGCACAACAAGAAAAGAGATGAGAAAATTATGTGATATTCATTTAGAAATAATGAAAGAGAATTTTAAGAATAAAAATTTAAATTTAAAGCCAGGACACCCAATTCATACTTTAATTGAAGAGCATAAAATGATTCTAGATTTTATAGACAAATTAAAAGAGACTATTAAGAGAATAGGAATTGCCAAAGGGTTTGATGATATTCCTAAAGAATTAGATATGTTAGAGCATATAGCAGAGCATCTTGTTGAAGCTAACAAGCATCATCAACGAGAAGAAGAAGTTTTGTTTCCTGAGATGGAAAAATCAGGAATTACAGAACCTCCTGAAATTATGAGAGAAGAGCATAAAGATATAAAACCAAAAAAGAAAGAGTTATACAAACTTGCAGAAAACTATAAAAAATTATCTTATCAAGATTTTGTAAAAAAAGTTAAAGAAATTGCTGAATTTTTAATTAAAGAACTTCCAGACCACATTTACAAAGAGGATAATATCTTATATCCTATAGCCATTGAAGTCATTAAAGAAGAAAAGAGATGGGAAGAGATAAAAGAAAAATGCGATAAAATAGGGTATTGCTGTTTCACTCCTAAAAATTAAAGATTATAAAAAAGAAATAAAATGCCAACCATCAGTGAGCACTTTGAACTAAGTTTAAAAAGAACTGGAAAAGATTATAGAGAATTACACGAATGGATAGAGGGATTTAATTCTACAAAAGAAGAGAAAGAAGACAGGCATAATATTCTAAAAATACCAAAATTTCTCTCTTTTATTGAAAAAAGATTCAGCAAAGAAGGTGTTCAAGAATATCTTTATCATATAAAAGAAGATTATGAGAAATCAAGAGCATACAAACTTGCTAAGACAATATTAAAAATTAAATTTTGGTAACTATAAACTTTATTTTTGAATTATACAAGAAAAATCAACAGATTATCTTTAATTTTTATTTTACTATTAATTTTCCCTGCATCTGCATATGTCCACCTCCACACATATTAGCACAATACCAAATAAACTCTCCTGTTTTGTCTGCTGTAAACTCTAAAGTTTCATCTCCTCTAACACTCAAGTCAGGGATTATTATCCCATGTAAAGTATCTATATTGTTGATGATAATCTTAACTTTATCTCCTTGATTTATAACAATTTCACTCGGAGTATATCCAAATCTATAAGCATCTATTTTAAATTCTTTTACATCACTATCAACTGATTTACCAGTTGATTGAAAATTACCAAATACAAAAATACCTCCTACTAAAAGTAATGCTACAATTCCAATAACTGCGATTATTTTATTCATTTTTTATTTTACCTCCTTTCAATTTTTATAATCTTTAATTAACAACCTCCTACCATCCCACTTCCCAATGTCCTACTTGCAGTATTAGTTATCTGACTTGCACTCGCAGGATTTCTTAATGAAAAATCAATTAAAACAATAATCAATATTCCAATTATAATCCAGAATATCACTCTTCTGCTAAGCCAGGTAAATTTATTTTTTAAGTTTTCCATTTTAACATCCTCCCACCATTCCTGAACCTCCACTTGTTTTACCTTTTTCTATTCCTCTATATTTATTGCTTGCAAGATTTATATAATCAGCTTTAATCCCTTGTGTTTTAAGAACTTCTGCTTTTGTTTCGTGTATCCCTGGGAAGAAAAGCACTTTCCATTTACCCAATTCTTCTAGAATCCGATCATCTGTGAACTCTGAACCATGATTCTTAATTAAGTATTTTGCTAATCCTCTCATTGCATAAGAATGAGCACACCCACATGCTGGCTGACCATTTTCAAAAATTATAGATTTTGCTCCACAACAATATTCACAAGATATTTGTGTTAGTGTTTGAATATATCTCTGAAGATTCTCACCATCCAAACTTAAAGTTAAATCCAGATTTTTAAGAATAACTATAGTTTGATCTGCTTTTTGAGGATCATTTGGAGATACGTCATCGTATCTTATTCCTAGCTCTTTGCCATATATTGCTGGAATACCCCTAGGAATAATTTCTGAAACTGCATTAGAATTTATCAGAATTTTACTGCTTGATTGAATATCATTACCCCAAACTCTTCCAACATTATAGCTTATTAGCAAAAAAAGAATCAAAATTAGAAATATTTGAATAATAAATTCTTTGTTATATTTAAGTGCATATTCGTTTTTCATATATTATCCAAACCCCGGACTAGCAGATTGGGTTGAAAGAGATTGTGAGCATTCTTCTGGTTCACTATTAAATGCGTCGCAAACAGCTTCTTTTATTGAGTCTGCATTTCTATTAACTTGAACCTGTGCTCTATTAATTACAAAAGTTGGTGAACCTCCAACTCCAAGACTATTTGCTCTTGCATTCTGCTCATCATATACTTTAGAAGCATCTGTCTTCATATATTCTTCAATTTTAGTTTTATCTATTCCTAATTTAGAATATATACTTGGAAGATATTTATCCAAACAAGAATCATCTCCTCTACAAGAACCAATACCAGTATTTGCATCAAATTCTTTTAAGTATGCAAATAATTTAGCTTTATCATATAATTGTTCTATACTTATCTGTCTTAATGATTCTATTTTCTCATATTCACCATGCATGGCTCCAATTGCAACAATTCTAAAATCAGCTTTATCTTTTAATAAATCATAAACTGGGAAAAGAGCTTTTTCAAACTGCAGTCCATAAGGACAATATGAAAAGATAAATGCTTCAACAATGGGCTTATCGGATTTAGGAATATCTTGAGGAGCATTAGCATTTATATTAGAATTTTTAATATTATTTCCCATAACAGGATCTTTTGCAACTAAAATAGTCATAGAACCAGCTAATTGACCGTCTTTAGTAGTATAAATAGGAACAATTGCACCTTGATATTTAAAATTAACTTTGTATAATTCATTTTGCTCTTCAACACTAGAAAGCTCTAAACCTTCAGCACCATTTAATAAATAATAAGAAAGAAGTTTTTTTCCTGCTTCATCTGCTGAAATAATATTTTTAGTTAGTCCAGACTCAGAAAAACTATTGAAAATTAAAATTAAAGCTACAACCCCCAAGATAATTGAAGATAACATCCAAGGATTATTTCTCATACTCTTTATGACTTTATGTTCCTCCTTTTCAATCTCTTTTATTATCTCTTTTTTGTCTATCATTTTTTATTTATGAATTTTATAAATCATGTTTGTATATATATTTTATCTATTGAACGATAACCTCTTTAATGTCTAAAACCCTTAAATTTTAGCTTTAGAATGTTCATAAAGGAATTTTAGACAATTACTTCAATGCCTGTCTTGTAATCTCAAGATTACATGATTTATTCTTTTTACACCATCCCTCGCATCTTTCGGCATTCTTCTTATCTAAATAAAAAAGCTTGCACTCATCACACATATAAACTTAATCATTTTTTCTGTTACCATTTCAAATTTTTAGATATATCGCTAAAGTTTTTCCTTTTTCAATTCTTCTTATAAGCTCTCTTTTTTCTAATTCCTGTAGCACATAACTTAATTTTGCCTTAGACATATTAACTCTCAATCTTAGAGTATTTTGTGTAATGCCCTCTTGTTCTTTTACAGCTTCTATAACTTTTTGTTCAAAGGGGTCTAGTGCTTTCATTAATATTTTAAACTTTATATCTTCAACTTTTAATTCTTTTTCTTTTTCAAGTCTTTCTAATATTGCTTTTTCAGTTTTATTAAAAAATAATAAATAAAAACCCAATGCAAATAAAAACGAAAAGATTCCCATTGCAATATGAGTGATTGACAAACTTTTTTCAATAGTTAAACATTTTTGATTATCAAAACATCCTATTTCATGAGATTGCTTAGAAAGATTAGTCGTAAAATAAATAAAAACTCCGCCAACTATTAATGAAAAAATAATCAACAGAATTCCTAATTTTTTATTTTCCATTTTTTTCTATTTATTCAACAATAATAGTTCCTCTTCCCATTCTCATTCCACATGCAAACTCAAAACTTCCTTTTTTATCTGGAGTAAATTTTATTGTTTGTGAAGAATCTGAAGAATATCCTGATACTCCCAATTCTTTTATATTAAATGAGCGAAAACATCCCCGAACACTATTATCTAAAATAACCTCTACAGGAATTCCTTCTTTTACTTTTATTGTGTCTGGATAATAATTACCTCCTTGAAAACCTATATTAATCTTCTGAATATCTCCACCATTATAATTTCCTGCATTATTAACAATATCTCCAGTACTATTTCCCGAATTAGCAATAAAATAAATTATTCCAACAGCAACAAGGAATATAATACTAAAATAAATAAAACTCTTATCTCCAGATTTATTCATTTTCACATTTTCTTGGTTTAAATGTTTTGCAGAGTTATGCATTGTTAAAGCATCTTGATTAGGAAAATCTCTATTGCATATCTCACATCTTGTTCTTTCTGCCATTTTTTATTCTGCCCTATAACCTGATTGTTTAATCATCTCTTTTATTTCTTTTTCACTTATTTTATTCTCATCAAAATCAATTACCGCTTTTCCAGTTTCATGATTTATAGATATACTTTTTACTTTATCTTTTAGCTCCATTTCAATTATTTTTGAACATGAAACACAATGCATTCCGCTTATCTTAAATATTTTTTTCATCTTCTACCCCCTTTATTAGCATTTTTAATTAACCAATATATTCCTGCTCCCGCTAAAACAATTATTACAATATAAAATATCCAAGATAATATTGCATATCCTGAGTTTCCATATATCATTCCACAAAAGTTTTCATATGTCATTTATCCTCCACATCCACATCCCCCACCAGAACTTCCTCCACATTGCATTCCTGCAGCAGGAGTATTTGCTTTAACCTGTTCTTGTGAAGCTGTTCCAGTTTCAGTTACAATAAAACTTCCTTTTAACATCCCCATTCCACAGCTAAACTGAAATGTTCCAATTTTGTCTGGGGTAAATTCAAATACATTTAATCCACTTTTTAATTTTGCATCGATATTATATTCATTTGAAACAAGCTCAGAATTACATCCTGTTAATTGTTTTACATTAACATTCCATTTAACAGGAATTCCTTTCTTAAGAACAAATGAATTAGGAGAATACCCCCCTGCTCCAACATCCATATTAACTTCCTGAACTCCATTTTTAATTACAACTCCAGTATTTTCTGTTCCAACATTTAATTGATTTACATTGCCTCCAGAAATTCTTTCTTTTAATGAATCAAAACTATAAGAACTTCCCATTAAAGTCAATCCCCTATTAAGCATTATTAATCCAAGTATAAGCACAATTACTGCTGAAACTTTTAATATTTTCGCAGTAGTTTTATGGCTTATTACAGTTGTTAAACTTCCAAAACCAAGCATAACTGGGAGAGTTCCTAATCCAAATGCAAATAAACCAGTAGCTCCCGATATAAAACTTCCCGTTCCCATTGCATATAAATACATTGCTTGTAAAGGACCACATGCAATAAATAACCCATTTAACAAACCAGTTATAAACGGAGCTTTGTAAGGACCCTTAGCAGAACTTCCTGCACTTACTGCTGCATTTGTTAAAAACTTTGGATTAAATTGGAATCTTCTGAAAAATTTAAAACCAAACATGCTTAATGCATAGAATACCATAAATAAACCAGCTAAAACTGCAACCCAACTTCTTAATCCAATTGAAAATGAAATTACTCCACCAATTAATCCAAATATTCCTCCAATAATCGTATAGGAAAGAACTTTACTTCCACCATAAACAAGATGTTGTTTAAAACTTTTATGTCCATTTACTGCATTTTTAGCTGTATAAGATACAACAAATCCACCACACATTGAAACACAATGAAATCCTGTTAAAATTCCAGCAAGAAATAATAATATTAAATTAGTCTTATCCCCTAATTCAGGAATCTTAACTTCTGGAAGTACATAACCAGAAGCAAAGAATTTATACAAAACAAATAATAATAAGAATATTGAACCTATTAAAAATATCCTACCCCAATTAGTACTTGAAGTATTTTCTATATGATTGTTGTCTTTTTCATTTTTTAATTCTCTTATTTCTTTTTCTATCTCTTCTTCCTTTTTTTCTATTTTCTTTTCTATAGATTCTATTTTTTTAACGTAAGACTTTAATTTAGAGATATTTTCCGAGATTCTATCTATTTTTTTATCTTCTTCTATGGATTTTAAAGGCTTTACTTCATATCCTAATTTATTAATTGTATCTATAATCTCTTTTTCGCTTATTTTATTTTCATCAAAATCAATTATAGCTTCTTCTTCATTAAAACTTACATAGATTCTATTTACTTTATCTTTTAGTGCTCTTTCTATTAATTGTGCACAAGAGTTACAATGCATATCTTTAATTAAGTATATTTTTTCCATAGCTTATGCCTTTCCTAAAACTTCCTTAAATTTACTTTTACATGAATTACAACAAAATGTTTTTTCATTAACATCAATAATCATTCCACAAAGTTTGCAATATCTTTTTGCAAGTGCATCACTTATCATCTTTTTATCACATATAATACATGACGCAACTAACTCATTTCCTATTATCATAATTTGCCAAAGAAAATCTCTTATATAATTCCTTTGAAGAAACTAGTTACAAAAGTTTTTTAGAAGAATATTTTTATTTATCTCTTCCTATTAACAAAACAACTATTCCAATTATCAGAGAAACAGCTCCGACAATTATATGAGCTGTATGAGCTAAGCTAAATCCTATTCCAGAAGACATATGAATTGTATGTGGAAGAAGTGCATAAAATCCTCCAATTAATAATAAGATTATTCCAATAATTAAATTTATTTTTTTCATCTTTTTTTACCTCCTTTCAGATTTTTATCAAATTTCTTTATTTTTATTATCTTGAAAACTAATAATGAACTAATTAATAACATGAAAAAATGTAAAAATAGAAACTCAAATATAAAATTCAAATCATATCCTTCTAATGCATATCTAATTTGTAGTAAAACGCTTACTACTAAAGATAAGATTAAACTCTTTGTTAATAATTTCTTATTTTTAATAAATAAATAAGTAATAAAACCAATTATTGTTCCAAAAATAATCTTGTTTCTAAAATAATAATCTGGAACAGCATATTCTGCACTTAAACTATGAACAAAAGAATCAATTAATGCAAAAACTAGAATAATTAAAAAGACAACTAATAAATCTGAAAAATAATTGCTTATCTCAGACCTATCTTTAACATCTTTCTTTTTCATTTGAGTATAAATTAAAGATTATTTATAAATCCTTTTACACAATAGAAGAATATATTCCATAAGCTCTATCAGATTTTTTTACTTCTTTAACAATTTCTTTACCAATAAATTCTGCTAGATTAATTGAATAAGAATCAGACAGAGTTTTATTTTTATCTGTTTTATGGCTTGAATCCGAATACCACTGGACATTGTAACAAGTTGAAAATGGGATTATTTTCATTCCCATCATAGTGCATGCTTTCATTAAATCCGGAGAAACAGAATCACCTTCTTTGCTTACATTAATAAATGCCGCACTTTTTCCATAAAGTCTTTGTTTATACTCCTTTTTTTTATTTTTTGAATAAACTAATGAATTTTTGAGATTTTTACCATCTCCCCATAACTCTTCTACTCCTCCATCTAAAGCACATAATCTTGAGAACATTAATTGCATTAAAGCAGGACGAGAATAATAATTAGTAAATCCAGCAAATATAATCCCATCTGCTTCCATCATTGCTTTGTAAACTATATGCATATCATCTCCTTCATCATAATTTTCCTTACTTGTAATCATTTTTAAAAATTCTTCTTTACTCAAACTATTATATGCTTCATTTAAATCTAATATTTTTCCATTTTTTAAGTAGATTCTAGGAGAATCATTCATATAACAATCACACTTGTTTATCTTTTCATTAAATCTGCATTGAGCAGGACAAGTTGAATAACACTCTTTACATGGTTGAATATGTAAATCTCTTAAATCGACTAATTTTATTTCTGCCCCACTTTTTTCTGCCTCTTTTAAACTTATCTTTAATAATTCTAATGATGTTGGATCTTCTCTTGCACAAGCATGACTGCTTCTATAAGCAGTAGAAATCCCAAGAATTTTTATTTTACCTTTATTAGTTACAACTCCCTCTTTATCCTCTTCTGCAAATCCTCTTTTCATAGTATTATCATAGAAAATAAGTATTTATATCTTATCTTTCAAAACAACAATATTATTCATTCCTCTTCTTTTTCTTTCAATTAATTGTTTTGCTTCTAGTTTGTCTAATAATCGAGTAATTCCAACTTTTCCTGTTCCTAATTTTTCCATAAGAGTTGCTTGGAATATTGCTCCATTTTCTTCTTGAATTAGCTTAATAACTTGTTTTTCTTTTTCATCTAATCCAGATAAATCTAAAGGCTTTTTCTTTTCGGTAATTGTTTTTGTCTTAGTTTGGATAATTATTTTTTCTTTTGGTTTGGAAAATAATAAAAACAAACCAATTGCAAGAATTATTCCTACAATACTTAGACTTATCCAAGTTTGAACTTTTAAATTAGAATACATTTC
>ERZ1292623.2463-Hain-H51-01um-R1-2463-length-16562-cov-3_pt1 | contig 13924 bp, 13 predicted proteins | sample MGYA00564398_ERZ1292623 | MGnify/ENA primary metagenome ERZ1292623 (study PRJEB36523, sample SAMEA6512633) | groundwater metagenome | collected 2019-01-07 | study: AquaDiva: Metagenomics assemblies of 32 groundwater samples
CTGGCGCTGGTGGCGCTGCTGCTGGGCGGGGCGGCCGCCTGGTATGTGGTGGTGCAGCTGTTCAGCTTTGGCTGGGCGCCGGACTGGGGCGTGGTGCTGGCGACGCTGGCAGGCGGAGCGGTGCTGACGCTGGGGATCGGCCTCGCCGGATCGATCCCGCTGATGTCGGTGCGGCCCGCAAGGGCGCTGCGGCAGCTATAGAGGGGATGCCCCGGCGCTATTGCGGGGGCATCTTCATGTAGAGCGTCAGGCTGAGGCTGAGGATGAAGGCCTCGCGCTTCAGCCGGTTGGTGGCGTCGAGTTCCTTGAAGGCGCGCAGGCGGAAGGTCGCGGGCGAGCGGCCCATGGTGACATTGAGCGCGGCCGTGCCGCCGACGCCGACCACCTCGCCCCGGAAGGCGCCGAGCAGGGCGCCGCTGCTCTTGTCATCGCTGATCTGCTTCAGCCAATAGCCCTGGGCACCGATGGAGAATTTCTTCGACAGCGCCTTTTCCACCGATCCTTCGAGGTGGAATTCGTTGCCGCTGTCATATTTTGTATAGTCATTCTTGCCGTTGAAGGTGACGCCGGCCTTGCCGGTCAGATCCCAGCCGCTTTCATCATCATGCAGGCTGAGCGCGAGCGAGGTGTCGACCGCCCAGCGATGCAGCGCCAGATTGGCCAGCTGGTCCTCGCGATAATGGCCGACCGGGATGTTGACCATGCTACTGGCCTGGATGTGGAGCTTGCCCGCCTTCCAGCCGAGCATGGTGTTGAACACCGGATCGCCGACCACCAGCGCGGAATCATGGACGTTGAGGCTGCGCAGATTGCCAAACGGGCCGGTGACGACGGCATTGGCATCGATCATCGGCGCACCGACCGGCACGGTCACGCCCATGGACAGGGTGCCGCCCAGGAAGTTGGTGGAGGGGACGACCAGCGTGGTCAAGAAATCGGCGACTATTGTCGCGTCGAGGCCGGCGACGACATTGCCGCCAACGACGAATTCCTTGCTGGCGCTCGCGCTGCCATTGTAGATGTAGATGGTGTCGTCGAAATAGACACCCTCCAGCGGCGGCATCACGGCGGTCGCGGGGCCGCCGGTGCCGGGAACATAGAGGCTGGCCGCGCCCTCGACGGCCTTCGCCGGGGTGCTGATCGCACCGGCCAGCGGCAGGAGAACGCCCAGCAGGCAGGTCTTCACGTTGCGCATCATCTGTCCCCATTTTCCCTGAAGGCCATGAAGCCCGGTGTCATCATCCATCGGCGCGGCGGGTGGGGCCATCGGGATAATCCCCGACCCGGTTGGGGGACGCTCGCATCGCAGAAAACCCTATGGTCGATGCTAAGATCAGGAAAATGCACGATAACCATGCTTTCTTCTCGCCAAGCAAAGCGGGACATGGCAGATTTTCCGCTGCCAGGCCCCGTGCTTGCCACGACGGAAAGGCGGATATTGGCGGCTTTGCGCGCTGTCGGGGCAATATCGGCCGATGCGGGGGAAAACCCCCATTGTTTCAGGCGGGCGGGCCGCAAAGATAGGCAGGCTCATCATGGGCGCCATCGGGAGTGGACAGGGGTAAGGGATGAGCAAGCCATTGACGCGGATATTGATTGCCGACGATCATCAGGCCTTGCGCCAGGGGGGTCGGACGTTCCTCGAAACCCAGGATCGCTGGCAGTTCGTCGCCGAGGCATCGGACGGGCATGACGCGCTGAAGGCGGCGCGCGATACCCAGCCGGACATCGCGATCCTGGATTATTCGCTGCCGCTGATGAACGGGCTGGAACTGACCCGCGCGCTCAAGCAGGAATTCCCGCGGATCGAGATATTGATCTATACCATGCATGATCGGGAGGATCTGCTGGTCGAGGTGCTGCGGGCCGGCGCGCGCGGCTATGTGCTCAAGTCCGACAGCGGGCAGCATCTCCAGTCGGCGGTCGAGGCGCTGTCGCTGCGCAAGCCCTATTTCTCGGCGGCGATCTCGGAAACATTGCTCGACCATTATGTGAAGAGCAGCGTAGCCGGCAGCAATGTCGCCACGCTGACCCCGCGCGAGCGCGAGATCGTCCAGTTGATCGCGGAAGGGAAGATCAACAAGCAGATTGCCCATCTGCTCGATATCAGCGTGAAGACGGTCGAAACCCACCGTGCGGCGGCGATGCACAAGCTGAAGCTGGGAACGACGGCGGAACTGGTGCGCTATGCGGTGCGCAACAATATCGTCGAACCCTGATCGACGGGCGATCGGCGGGCGGGGGGCCTGATCCTGCGCCGCTGATCAGGCGAGGTCAGTCGGTCTGGCGGCGGCGCGGTATGGTCGCGGTGACGAGCGTGCCGGCGCCGGTGCGGCGGACTTCCAACTGGCCGGCGAGGGCCACGACGCGCTCTCGCATGCCCGACAGGCCGACGCCGACGATGTCGCGGCCCTGGCCGTTGAGGATATGTTCCGGCACGCCCCGGCCATCATCCTCTATTTCCAGGGTGAAGCTGGTCTGGGTCCGTCGCAGGCGGACGACGGCGTGGCGGGCATCGGCATGTTTGTAGACATTGGCCAGTGCTTCCTGCGCGACGCGATAGAAGGCGATTTCCATGTCCGGATCGCGCTTGATCGGTCCCGAAAGGCAGCGAAATTCGACCTGGAGCCCGGACCGGCGGGCGAAGCCGCGGGTGAAATGGGCGAGGGCCGCCTCGATGCCATCTTCCGCCAGTTCGGGCGGATGGAGCAGATAGCTGAGCGTGCGTACCTGATCTGGATCGCCTTGAGCGCGCTTTCCATCGCCTGATAGGCGTCGTTTGCCTGCGGGCTCATGTCGCTGTTGCGCAGCGCCATGAGGTTGAACTGCATCAGGGCCAGTTGCTGGGCCGTTTCGTCATGCAGCTCGCGGGCGATCCGCTTGCGCTCCTCTTCCTCCGCCTGCAGCATCGAGAGGTGGTAGCGACGGGGATTGGCGGTTTCGCTTTCCGGATCTTCATCGTCGAGATGGCTGAGGATGAACAGATCCTCGGTGCCCGGCAGGCGTTCGCCATGGACGACCATGCGGATGTCCTGCCCGGCGAGCGGGAAGCTGAGTGTCTGGCTGAAGGGCGTGCTGTGCTGGCAGAGGGCGGCGACATGCTCGCTCACGCTGCGGGCATCTGGCGGTGGTGCGGCGAAACGTGCCTTGACGGCGTAATAGCTCTGGCCTGCCACGAGATGCAGGTCGAGGCCGACGGCACGGAGATAGGGTTGGCAGGCGCCATTGATGGCCACGATGCAGGCATCGCGATCTACCACCACGATCTTGACCGGAATGCTGTTGATCAGCCGCTGCAGGTCTGCGCGGGACGTCGTCTGGGGCTGGCTTGGTGGAACCAGGTAGATCGGGGCGGAACCTGCGGCACTGCCACGTTCGTCACCGAAAAACTCCGGATAATAGGGTGCCCCCGCTTGATGTAGTTCGAGCATGACGTCTCCCTCACCAGCTAAAATGCCCTGTATCATTCGACCGGGGCGAAAGTCCCGGCGCGTAAAGATCATCTGCGCGGCAAATGCCGCGTGAAAATGGACTAACTAACGAGCGACCCTGTTATCGGTAAGTATACCGGTGGTGATTCTATGTAGCAATGGTCAAGCCTGTGTAAAAAGCAGAGTTTTTCCTGGCCTTTCGACGCTTTCTGCATTGATGGATGTTTGGCGGGTTGTTGCCACGAAACCTATGTGAAATGGGCGTTTAACAGGGTTAATGGACTAGAGTATGACATTGTATACTTTGAAGAAATGTGGGTTTTATGTATAATTTTAGGTCTAAGGAAATATACGTACTGTAACGCGCGGATGTGGTCGTCGGCCTGCTCGACCCTCCTGAGTCGCGCATGTCGGATGGATGGTTGAGAGGCCCGATTTGACGACCGGGTATTTACCCGGAGAGGGGGGATCGGCCTGCACGATATTTTCCGGCCGCTTTACAGGCCAATTGTGATGGCGACATCGGGTTTACCCCGGCAATATTCTCCGCGCTCCTAGGCAATGACCCCGATGCCCAAGCTCTACGCGAGGGCGCACAAGGGCGCAGGCGGCATGGTCACCATATCAAATGAGCGGCCGCTGGCCACAGGGAGGACGAAATGGCGCGTCACAGCATCAGGCTTGGCGGCATTTGTGTCGTGATGACGTGGGCAGCCGCAGCGCCCGTGCATGCGCAATCGCTCGACGACAAATATTGGATCGAGGTGGGGGCCTATTGGCCATCGGTCAGTTCCCATGTTCGGGTCGCACCCGCGTCCAATCCGGATGGCGGCACGAATATCGACCTGGAATCCGACCTCGATCTCGACAAGCACAAGGCGTTGCCACAGGTCGCGGCGGGGATAAGATTGGGCGGCAACTGGTCGGTGATGGGCGAATATTATTCGCTGAGCCGCAACGGGTCCAAGACGGTGGCGCGCGATATCACATTTGACGATGTCACCTATCCGGCCGGGGTGCGGGTGGAGAGCGGCTTCGATAGCGACGTCTACCGGCTGACCTTCGGCTATGCGTTCGTGAGCACCCCTGATACCCGCGTCGGCGCGGCGCTGGGGCTGCATGCGACCGATTTTACCCTGACGCTCAAGGGCGACGCGAGATTGGGTGAAACGCAGGTGAGCGGGACGCAGCGCCGCCGCAAGGCGCTGGCGCCGCTGCCGACGGTGGGGCTGTTTGCGACGCAGCGGATCGCCACCGACCTGACCCTGGGCGCGCGGGCGGATTATCTGTCGCTTAAGATCGACGATTATAAGGGGCGGCTGCTCAATGCCGAAGCGGCCATGACATGGCGCTTTGCCAAGAATGTCGGGATCGGTGCGATGTGGCGCTACGTCAATTATCGGGTCGATGTCGACAAGGATAACTGGGCCGGGCGGATGAAATATCGGTTCAGCGGCCCGGCGGTCTTCATGCAGGTCGGGTTCTGACAGGAAAGGGCGTCGTGCGGTTCGGCGCGACGCCCCTTCTGCCTGTCAGGCCGCGCGGATCACGCAGCGAAAGCCGATATGGCTGGTCGAGGAGTCGATCGCCTGGGCATGGCGCGCGGCTGGCCGATAGCGCCGGCAATAGCTGGGCGCGCAGAGGTGCGAGCCCCCTTTAAGGACACGGCGCGGGATGAGGATGTGCGGCTGCTGCGGGTCATAGCTGGCTTCGCGCGCCTGGTTGAGCGGGTTGCGCGGCGCGCAGCAGGGGCGCGACAGATCGGCCTGATGCCGAGCGGCGTAGAAATCCTCGGTCCATTCCCAGACATTGCCGATCATGTCGGACAGGCCATAGCCATTGGCGGGGAAGCTGCCGACCGGCGAGGTGCGTTCATAGCCGTCGATCAGCAGATTTTCCGACGGGAAATTGCCTTGCCAGAAATTCGCCATCGCCTTGCCGTCGGGCAACAGTTCGTCGCCCCAGGCAAATTCCTGGCCGTCGACGCCGCCGCGCGCGGCAAATTCCCATTCCGCTTCCGTGGGCAGCGCCTTGCCGGCCCAGGCGGCATAGGCGGTGGCGTCGTCATAGGTGACATGGACCACCGGATGGTCGTCGAGGTCATCGATCGAGGAGTCCGGGCCGAGCGGGTGGCGCCAGTCGGCGTCGAAGACATAGCGCCACCATTGGCTCCAGTCATGCAGCGGTACCGGGCGTTCGGTCGGCGTGAAGACCAAAGAGGCGGGGCGCAGCATGTCCGGCTGGGCGCCGGGATAATCGTCCGGATTGGGGGCGATCTCCGCCGTGGTGCGATGGCCGGTCGCCTCGACGAAGCGGCGGAAGTCGCGATTGGTGACGGGGGTGGCATCGATCCAGAAGGCGTCGACCTCGACCGGATGGGCCGGCGCTTCCTCGGGATAATGATGGTCCGACCCCATGACGAAGCGGCCGCCGGGAATATGGATCATGTTGTCCGGCGCAGTGGCCGCAGGGGCGAGGGGGGATGGCACGGTCAACCGATACTCCTTGTCTGTCGATCCTGTTGATGCGCCTATACGGCGCGCGTCGCAATGGCCGCGAACAGGGCGATGCCGGCCACGCACATGATCAGCGCCATGACCAGCACCGGTCGGCCCAGATGAAACTGGTTGGTCTGCTTGAGGTCGGACAGCGTCATCCAGTAACCCCATGTGCCAAGCAGGATGGCCAGCGTGCCCATGCCGGCGAGGAACAGGCCGATATGCTGCGGGCTCTGGGAATCGCCATGGCCCGTCTTCTCCGTCGCGGCGTCGAGAAATTTGTAGATGGTGAAGCCGAAGCTGAGCATCGAGAGCGAGGTGCGAATCCAGGCCATCAAGGTGCGATCGGCGGCCATGACGGTGCGTTTTGCACCCAGATCGGCTGGCAGATTGGGAATGTCTTCCGTCATGATCGCCGCTCCATCAGCGAGAAATCTTGCAGTGATCCTAAGCGTGCCGTCGGGGATTGGCGATCATGATAAACCCTGGGACGGCACAGTGAGGATCTGTTCCCGGTGCGCGGGCGCAAAGCGGTGCGGAGCGTTGGATAGCAGCATGTTAGGCGCGCGCCGGATGACGGGCATCGGCGCAAAAGGCCGATCAGGGCAAATCCCGACTTGGCCGGCCCCGGCGGCGCTCTAGCTTGATAGCGACAGGACAAGGCCGGGACGGTGCGCAAATGACCACCCGGCAGCAGGGATCGGCCGGGACTACCGGCCCATGAAATGACTGCCACCCATCCCCCCGGGTGTGGTCATGCATCAGGCGGGAAGAAGGACTGCACTTTCCGCCTGATGCTCCGTCAGGCTCAGGCCCTGCTCGGAAAGAAATGCGGCCAAATCGGCAATTATCCCGATGGGCCGTATCGGCGGAACAGCGATAGTCGGCCGCAGCAAGGGAGATGGCGTCCGATGGCTGCATCGCGCATCTCGCCGCGCGTCCGATCCGGGCAGAAGGAGCTTGTGATGAGGTCTAGGATAAAATGTCTCTGTGTGCCGCTGGCGCTGCTGGCCGCATCCACTGCCCATGCGCAGACTGCCGCGCCGGCGGCGGGCGTGGTCGAGCCGGCGGCGATGGACGCGATGGACAAGATGAGCGCCAAGCTGATCGCGCTGCCCGGCTTCGCGCTGAAGGCCGATGTGACGACCGAAGTGGTGCTGGATACCGGGCAGAAGCTGCAGTTCACCGGTGCGCTGGACATTCAGGTCCACAAGCCCGACGCGTTCAAGATCGTCGCCACATCCGACATCCAGAACCGCGAATATTATTTCGGCGGCGGCAAGTTCACGGTGCTGGCGCCGCGCCTGAACTATTATGCCAGCGTGCCGGTGACCGGTTCGATCGGCCAGTCGCTCGACAGCCTGCGCACCACCTATGGTGTCGAACTGCCGCTGGCCGACCTGTTCACCTGGGGCACGGACCAGACGCTGCGCAGCCGCATAAAGTCGGGCTATGTCATCCGCCCCGAGACGATCGATGGCCGTACCTGCACCCATTATGCCTTCCGCCAGGAAAAGGTCGACTGGCAGATATGGATCGAGGACAGCAGCCAGTTGCCCTGCAAGATGGTGATCACCGACACGAATGATCCGTCTATGCCGCAATATAGCGCGCTGATGCGCTGGGACGGCAGCGCGCGCCCTTCGGCGGCTGCCCTCGCCTTCACCGCGCCGGCCGGCGCCAATCCGATCCGCATGGTGGACCTGAGCAAGGGAGAGGCGAAATGAGCATGGAGGCAAAACGGGGCCTGGCCATCATCGCGTCGCTTGCCCTGATGGCCGAACCGGTCGTCATTGGTCGGGTCATGCTGTCATCCGCGGCGCTGGTGCTGGGCATGACCGCTTCGACGGCGGAGGCTGCGCCGCCCCGGAAGCGTGGCAATCGCGGCGGCGGCGGGCGTGCGCGACCGGCGCGACCGTCGGGTGGCGGCCATGCGGCGCGGCCGGGCAAGTCCCATCCGGGGGGGGGGGCCGGGCGTGCGCGGCGGATCGATCAACAATGTCAATCACAACCGGCATCACAACACGGTCAACAATGTCCATGTGAATGTAAATCATGGCGGTGGGCATCATGGTGGCGGTCCGGGCCGCTACGACCATTATGATCATCATCGCCATGACCGGTGGGATGATGATTGGGACGATCACTGGCATCCGGTGGCGACCGCGGCCGCGGTGACGCTGACAGCGGCGGCGATCGGGTCGATCGTGCGCAGCATTCCGCCGGATTGCTCGACCGTGGTGGTCAACGGCATCAGCTATTCGCAGTGCGGCAATAGCTGGTATCAGCCGCAATATGTCGGATCGTCGGTGCAATATGTGGTGGTCAATCCGCCGCGCTGAGGCGCCGGTCGATCAAAGGAAAAAGCGGCCGTCCGAAAGGGCGGCCGCTTTTTTGTGGGGCAGGTGCCGGACGGGCGAGGAGGCCCGTCCGGCAATATGATCAGAACTTGACCGAGGCGTTCACGAAGAAGGCGCGGCCATAGACGTCGTAGGTCGACGGATAGGTGTTCGACTGCTGCTGGTTGTCGCCCATGATGGGCGGCTTCTTGTTGAACATGTTGTTCATGCCCAGCGACCAGCCGAAGGTTTCCGTCGCCTGCACCTGGAGGCCGAGGTCGAACAGATTGTAGGCCTTGATCTTCTCGACGCTATAGGTGGTCGTATCGTCGTCGTCGCGGACGCTCGACAGATAGCGATGGGTCATGCCCAGAGTGATCGGGCCGCTGCTCCAGGTGATGCGGTTGTTGAGCCGCAGCTTGGAATAGGGATCGCCGCAATAGACGCCGAAGCGACCGGCGCAGCTCTGGTTCAGTTCCGGGATCGCCGCGACCGGGTTCAGGTCGTAACGGATCAGACGGGTGCCGGCGACGCGGAAGCTGAGCTTGCCGGTCTTGGCGCCGAACACGCCGAAGTTGAGCGGCAGGCTGTAGTTCATCTCGAAGTCCACGCCCTCGGTCTTGAGGCCGCCGGTGTTGGACAGGAGATTTTCCGCGCCTTCGATCGCATAGCTGTTCTCGTTGCGCGGCAGCAACGAGCAATAGCTGCTGTCATAGGGCGTCCAGCCATTAGACTGATCGCCATAGCAGGCCTTGATGATGTTCGCGGTGCCCGGCGTCGAAATGTAATTGTCGATCTTGATATGGTAATAATCGACCGTCAGGCTGAAGCGCGGCAGGAAGCTGGGCTGGAGCACGACGCCCGCGGTCCAGGTGTCCGACTTTTCCTCACGCAGGTTCGGGTTGCCGCCGGTGATCGAGTCGATCTGCGAGCTGCCACCGTTGATGTCGGTGCCGAGCGCGCTCGACGGAACGCCGGTCGCGACGCAACTGGCCGCCAGGCTGGCATTGGTGGTCGCGTCCTCGGTAGAGCAGGGATCGTTCGCGGTCGGGAAGTCCTGCGACTGGCCCGAATAGAGATCCGCGACGGTCGGCGCACGCACCGCCCGGCTATACTGGCCGCGGAAGGTGACGTCCTTGATCGGCGCATAGATGAGGCCGGCCGAGAAGGTGCCGGCATTCTTGGCTGCGGTCGAGTAATGCGAGAAGCGATAGGCACCGTTGAAGTCGAGCTTGTGGATCAGCGGCAGGTCGGCGAGCAGCGGCACGTCGATTTCGGCGAACAGCTCCTTCACATTATAGCCGCCCGACAGGCCTTCACCGGCGTTGAAGCCGACGACGTCGCCCGAGGACAGGGCATAGTCCGGATCATAGCTGCCATGTTCGGAGCGATATTCCGCACCGAAGGCGATACCGGCCGGACCGGCGCCCAGGTCGAACAGATTGCCGTTAGTGACGGCGAAGCTGGCGACCTGTTCGGTCACGGTGCTGACATTCTTGACCGGGATCGAGATGAAGGCGGCGGCTTCGCTGCTGATATTGCCTTCGCCGAAGATGTTCAGCGGGACGCAGCCATTGCTGGTGTCGGAACAGACCAGATTGCCGTCGCTGTCATAGGTGGTCTTGAGCGCCTGCTCCACGCGGCTGCGCGACACGTTGCCGGTCTGAGTTTCGACCTGCTTGGTGCGCGAATAGCTGTAATAGCCGTCATAGTTCCAGTCGCCGGCAATCTGGCCTTTGGCACCGATCAGGGTGCGATAAGCGGTGTTGTCGACATTGGAGATGCGGGCGCCGACCTCGTTGAGGCGGCGATAGATGGCGGCGGTGGCATAGCCGTCGCCATCGGTGTCCGCTGCCGACAGCAGCGCCTGGGATTCCGGCGAAAGGAAGGAGGAGTCGACGTCGAGCGAGACCGAGCCGGTGAACGGCGTGGACGCGAGGCGGTTCTTCACCCGGTTGTTGATGAACTGACCCTCGGCATAGACGGTCAGGTGATCGTTGACGTCATAATGGGTCTGGGCGCTCAGCAGGATGCGCTTCTGGGGCACCTGCAGATAATTGTCCGGTGCATAGTTGTAGGCGTCGGTCGTTGCGTCATAGGCCGAATAGCTGCCGTCCTGATTGAACTTATACTGGGTGCCGGACAGGGCGAAGCGGGTGCCGGGGATCGAGCCCGAGCCGCCGGCGGCCAGGCCGCCATCGCCGTCATCGGTATAGGCCTGCTTGGTGTAGCTGCGGGCCGACTGCTGGACGGCGTCGCGCTTCGTGTAGTCGATATAGAAGGTGGCGTTGCCGCGACCGTCGGCGAAATTGCCGCCCATCAGCAGGTTGGTGTTGAAGGTGCCGCCGTCGCCGGCCTGGTTGATGCGATAATTGGCGTTTGCTTCGACGCCGGAAAAGTCGCGCTTGGTCACGAAGTTGATGACGCCGGCGATCGCGTCCGAACCATAGACGGCGGAACGGCCGCCCGACACGACTTCGACATGGTCGATCAGGCCCGCCGGAACGGTGTTGAGATCGACGATCTGGTTGGAGTCATAGGAGACGTAGCGACGCCCATCGACCAGCACCAGGGTGCGGTTGGCACCCAGGCCGCGCAGGTCGGCCGTCGACACGCCGCCGCCCGGATTATTGGATGCCGCCGTCGTGCTGGGGATCAGCTGGGGCAGGTCATTGATGATCGATTCGACGTTGACCTTGCCGCTGAGCTTCAATTCCTGCGCGCTGACGATCGCGATCGGCGATGCCTGCTGCAGGTCGGGGCGAGCGATGCGCGAACCGGTGACGACGATGGTGTCGCTGGTCGCGCCATCATCCGCCGCGTTGGTCTGCGCGAAGGCCGGGGTCGCCAGGCCGAGCAGGATGGTCGACGCCGAAAGGCGCCGCATGATGTGAGACGGCATGAAAATAATCTCCCTTGGGATATTTTATCCCGGTCCGCGCCCTGTTGGTTTTGTCCTTGGGGTGACGCGAGCCGATGGAGAGATTTGTATGCGTGCGACGAAGTGCGTCAACGCGATTTGCCGTGTTTCACAAAGGTTTAACAAAGCTGTTGCCAATAAAAAACAGATACGACGATAGTTTGTATTATGTTGTGAAATGTTTCGTATGTTTCACGGAATTTCATGATTTATGAAATGTTGTAATTATATTTGATTTATGACGAAAAAATCCCCGCATATTTTCATATGCGGGGTAATGGATCTGATTTTGATTGTGATCAGTTGGCGGCGTTGCCAGCCGTGACGGGGTGGACGAAGATATAGCCTTCGTTGCGCACGGTGCGGATCGTCTGTCCCTTGAGGCCGCCAGCCGACAATTTGCGACGCAGACGGCACAGCTGGACATCGATGGCGCGGTCATAATGGTCGCTCGACGCGCCATAGACCTGATCGAGCAGCTGGTGGCGGTTGAGCACCTGGCGCGCATTGGCCACGAAGACGCGCAGCAGCTGATATTCGCCCTCGGACAGCGAGATGGTGCCGCCGCTCGGATCGAACAACTGGCGGGTGGTGAGGTCGAAGCGCCAGCCCTGGAAGGCGACCCAGCTATTGTCGCGCGGGGCCGTAGCCATGGTGCCGGCATCGGCCTGGCGGCGACGGGCGCGCAGCGCCGCATTGGCGCGGGCGAGCAGTTCGCGGGCGTTGCAGGGCTTGGTCAGATAATCTTCCGCGCCCATTTCCAGGCCCAGGATGCGATCAATGTCGCTGCTGGCGCGGCTGTGGATGATGACCGGAATGCGCCGCTCGAACGCAAATTCGCGCAGCAGGCCGGCAGTATGCTGGCCCGGCATCATCGGTTCGGCGATCAACAGGTCATAATGACCTTCTTCCGAAAGGCGGCGCATGTCGGCGAGATTGGCGGCGGTGTCGACGTCGAAGCCATAGCGGCCGAAATAGTCCGACAGCGACGTCAGCAGTGCTGCGTCATCGTCGGCAAGGAGGATGTGGCTGTTCTGCATGATCGAGCATAGGACGGCGCCGTTGCGCCCATCCCGTCGCGTGATTTCGCGTCGCGGCATGTCTGTTGTTCCAGTCGGTCGGCAATGGCGGCCTCGCCATGCCGATAATAGTCGTTGAAATGGGCGATGGCGCCCTCGTCCAATATGTCGCGCATGCGCAGCGGGCGGCCGAAGCGGCCCGAGGCATTGGCGCGGCGGAGCAGCTTGCGGCTGAGCCCATACCAGCCGGGCAGATGGAGCAGGCAGTCCTTGTCCGCGACGGCGCGCCGGGTGAAGAGATTGGCCGCGCGAAAGGCCCAGAGCAGCAGCCGGCCGGGGGAGGGGTTGCGTGTGCCCCAGTCCAGCCGGTCGAGCGCGACATCCAGCCCGAAACGGGCGGCATAGGCGGCGGCGAAGCCGCGCGGATCGGCGCGAAAATCCTCATAGCGGAAGACATGGACATTGTCCGCGCCGAACAGCCGATCATAATGAGCGATCAGCCGGGCATAGTCGAAATGTTCACGGCGGAAGCCAGGCGCCTCGTCCCGCTCAGGCGCCACCGGGCCGAGCCGGTCGCGACCGAACAGATAGCGATGGATGCCGAAGGTGCCGCCGCCCTTCACATATTGGAGATAGGCGGACGCGATGGCCGAGCAGGGATCGCGCACGAAGATGACGATCTGCGCGCCGGGCAGCGTATCGCGGATGCGGCCGGCGACATCCTTGGAAAGATTGCCGGCCAGTCCGCCATTATGTAGCCCGCCGCTCAGATTTTCCTCGCACAGGATGATGTCGTCGCGGTCCTGGCCCAGTCTGTGGCGGGCCTGGTCAGGCTCGAAATGGAGCGCGCCGGCCTCCAGAAAGGCGGCCCGCGCAACGGCGCGGGGCAGGTAGCGACGATTGCGGACGGCGGGGTAGAAAATATCCTGGAACCAGGTGGTTCCGGTCTTGTGATAGCCGATATGGATGATGGGTCCCCTGTAGTTGCGCATCCTATCCTCCTTCGGTCAGTACGGGCGTGCTGCGAGACGGGGCGGGGCGACGGGTCGGCAGTTCGTGCAGGACGAGGCGACAATGCCGTTCCCACGACAGATTGTTCGCGGCCCAGATCCGCGCCTGATCGCCCAGCCGGCGGCAGAGGGCGGGATCGCGCGCCAGCAGCGCGAGCGCCGCGCGCAATGCGCTGGGGGAATTGCCATCGACGACCAGGCCGGTGACGCCGTCGCGGACCAGTTCGGCCGGGCCGCCATCCACGCCGACGATGCAGGCCAGCCCCTGTGCCATGGCATCGGCGACGCTGAGGCCGAAGCCCTCCACCTCGGCGCCATCCTCCAGCGCGATCTGGGGGTGGAGGAAAATGTCGGCATCGCGATATTGCGCGGCCAGCTCCGCGTCGGAGACGTAACCAGCCAGCCGGACATGATCCTCCAGTTGGTGGCGGCGCACGGTTTGCTGGATGCGGATGCCATCCACGCCGCGGCCGACGATGGTGTAGTGGAGTGAGGCCTCCTCGCGCAGGCAGGCGGCTGCGGCGTCGATCGCGGCCGGAATATTCTTGCGCGCGACCAGGCGGCAGACGGTCAGTATCTGAGCCGGCGCGTCGCCATTCTGGAACTCGGTGGTGGGGCGGTCGGCCGGCATGCGCACCCCGTTCCAGGCGACGATGGTGCGCGCGGCAAGATCGGGCAGGCGCTGCACCAGCAGGTCGCGGGTGACG
>ERZ1292623.3262-Hain-H51-01um-R1-3262-length-13922-cov-8_pt1 | contig 13922 bp, 19 predicted proteins | sample MGYA00564398_ERZ1292623 | MGnify/ENA primary metagenome ERZ1292623 (study PRJEB36523, sample SAMEA6512633) | groundwater metagenome | collected 2019-01-07 | study: AquaDiva: Metagenomics assemblies of 32 groundwater samples
ATATTCCGGTTTTTCCGGGACAAGGGCGAACTCAGCGATGAGGGCTAAGTTGTAAATTTGTTGCAACCTACAGAAGTAATTTTGTAGATAAATCTCGCTGTATCGGTGAACCCTAAAAACTAATAAAATAGGTTCATGGGAATACCGAGGGAACCCCAAGAGAAGTCGAGGGGACTCCGTAGAGACTACACGCGAGCGCCGCAAATTTCTAAAGCTTATTTGTTGGGTTTATTACACGACGCAACTGAAAGGAAAACTACTTTTCGGATAGCTCAAAAGAACAAAACATATTTGGACTTTATTAAGTCTGAACTTGAAATTCTTGGAGCTAAATCTTGGATTTATAAAGAGGGTAAAGACAGAAATGTTTGGATTTTGGAATTTTCTAAAAAATTCTTAAATAATACCCAAATTGTTTCCATCCAGGACAAAATCGATTATCTTTGTGGATATTTCGATGCCGAAGGCGGGATTGCCAAATCTTCTAAAGTCAGATTCTATTTGTATTACTGTCAAAAAAACTTTGATGAGTTAGTGCAACTAAAGAATTATTTAGAAGAGTTAAAAATCAGTTGTGGAGTGATACATAATCCAAGCAGAAAACACGATCCCAATTTTTGGAGATTTTATATAGCCGCAAAAAGCTATGCTAAATTTGCCACAATAATTGGGTCAAAACATCCAGATAAGTCAGAAATTTTACGGATGAAGATATAGTCCAAGCCCCATGAAAATCGGGGACCAACTTGAACAAGGTATCCCTAGCCGAAGCTGGGGATGGATCACCTCCTTTCTAGGAGATGAAAATCACCCAGAGTTTTAGATCAAGGTTCCTCTTAAGATGTAACCTGATCCACACTCGGATTGAAGATCTATCGTCAAAAAATCTTCTTTGCCGCATTCCTATCACTTTTTGAGAAACAAAAAGAAGCTCAAACTCACTTTACAGAATATCCAGATTTTAGAATCGAAGAGGTAATTTCCTTTTCTGAAACCAATTTGTCGTCGTATTCTACACTCAACTCGCTTTTGGCATAGCTAGTTTTAGCCTTCTTTACGCCTTTTAAATCCTCTAAATCTAGATCAATAATACTGGCGCATGAAGCGCAATGCATACCTACTACTTTAAAAGTTTTAGTCGTTAGTTGGTTGTCGGTTACTTGGTTACTTGGCATATTGGTTATTAGTTTAATGGTTGCTTGGTTACTTAGTAAGAGATGATTTTAACGAAGTTAACATTTTTGAAATAATTTCAATTTTATTATACAAATCTTGATAATCGGGTTGACTAATATAGTCAAGATCTTTTGCAATGCTATTGAAACAATTGCTCTTCACTACTAAGTAACCAACTAACTAATAACTAATCAACGATATTTATAGTACCAGTATACATTCCCATACTGCAAGAAAAAGCAAGTCGACCAGTGGAAGTAGGTGTAAAGGTTATATTCTCGCTGCCATTTTCCGGAAGTAATTTAGAGATACCAAGAGAGGGGATAGAAAAAGCCCTGGCACAAGACCGGTTATTTTTGGAATTTATGGTAACTGAAACTGGCTGGTTATTTTTAACCGTAAATTCACGAGGAGAATAACCATATGATGTTGCCGTGATAGTTAGTTGGTTATTGGTTACTTGGTTACTTGGTAGAAATGTCTCTTTGAAAGCGAAAACAAAGTTTTGATATGTATAAGGCGAATCTGCCAGGACCAAAGCGGCATTGAGATTGGAAAGAGCAATAAATATTACCAATACCCCAGCTATCTTAAAAAATCTTGCTCTGAAGTTTTCTGAAAGATGGGTTGTCACAAAACCCAAAGCCATAAAAATAGGAACCGTTCCTAAGGTGTAAATAAACATGGTCAAAGCCCCACTAAAAATATTGCCAGTGGTTATGGCTTGGATTTCCATTGCTTGAGTTACTCCACAGGGAATAAATACTGTGAGAGCTCCCAATAAAAACAGATTGCTTTGTTTACGAAGTAATCTGGCTGCCCATTTGGGTGGAGTAATGACAAAATAGCGAAATATGGGATGGAGATTTAGCATATTGCCTGCAAGACCGAGCATGAGAACTGAAGCACTGACAATAAATATAATTTTGACAGTGTCGGAAAGCTGAAAGGCAGAGCCAAACAAGCCCAAGAACCCACCTAAAATAGTATAGGCAATTACTTTGGCCAGTAAAAATATGGTAGTAGGTAGCCAGTCAGGGGTCTTGTTTTTGTCTTCGGCAGTAGTTGCCAGAGTGGCAGCCAAAAGTCCTCCTTGAAGGGCCAGACACGAAAAACCGCCTGCCGTAAGTCCTGTAAAAAATATGGTCCAATAATTCATAATATCTTTAAGTTTCATAAAGTATAATCAAGTTATGCGGATTTTGATAGTGGAAGATGAAGTGCGACTAGCAGAAGTTATTAAAAATGGCTTAATCGAGGAGGGATTTGCCGTGGACATGGCCCACGATGGTGAAGATGGGCAGTATCTGGCTGAGTCTGAAAAATATGATCTGATCATGCTTGACATAATGCTTCCAAAACTGGACGGTATTACTTTGTGCAAAAATTTGCGCGCCCAAAAAATAACTACTCCAATTTTGATGTTGACGGCAAAGACTACCCTGGAAGATAAAATCGTGGGTTTGGATAGTGGAGCCGACGATTATTTGGCCAAACCTTTTGCTTTTTTGGAACTTCGTTCGCGAATTAATGCCCTAATACGACGAAGTAATAATAATATTTCATCAACTTTAATCTTTGATGATCTGACATTGGATCCGCTCAAACATACATGTATTAGAAATAAAAAAAACATTTCTTTAACCCCAAAAGAATTTTCTATTTTAGAATTTCTGCTGCGCCATCCAAATGAAGTTGTAACTAGAACCATGCTGACGGAACATGTCTGGGACTACAATTTTGATGGTATGAGTAATGTAGTCGATGTCTTTGTAGCAAGTCTTCGTAAAAAGATTAATTTGAATTCAGCTGTTAAATTAATTCAGACAATACATGGAGTGGGCTACAAAATATAAGGGCTTACGTTTTCAATTGACCGCCTGGAATATTGCAGCCTTTCTCGTTGTCACCTTTTTGGCTTTTTCTGGATTTTATATTGTAACAAAACAAATCTTATCAACTCATACTGACAATTTACTGATTTCACATAGCGCTGGAGTAATCAACCTAGTCACTGGAAATACCATTGGGATTCATAGCATGTTGACCCAAGAAGCATTTAATAGAGAGTTTAGCGAGATACCTGGAATGTTAATTGTTGCCATGGATAATAAAGGACAAATTTTTAATGCTTCAGCAACATTGAATCGTAGTGCTGATGTATTTGGAGAATTATTTTCTCGGATTTATAAGGAGGAGAAACAGTTCTTTGCTAACAAGAATATAAATGGATCGCAAATGAGATTCTTGGCCACTCCAATATATGACAAGGATCAATTGCAAGGTGTAATTTTGGTTGCGCACCCGATAGATATTATTCAAAAATCACTCGACAGCTTACTTTTGGTCTTGGGTGTTTCGTTTTTAATTTTAATTATCCCTATCTTTTTGGGAGGATACTTTTTGGTAAAAAAAGCTTTTGGACCAGTCACAACCATGTCTGATAAACTGAAAAAGATAAGCGCTGAAAATTTGGATGAAAGAATTGACAATCCCAAAACTGAAGATGAATTATCTGAATTGGCAGACACTTTTAATTTACTTTTAGACCGTCTCCATCAAGCGTTCTTACGTGAACGACAATTTATAGGCGATGTGGCCCATGAGTTGAAAACGCCTCTTTCGACAATTCGCACGACAATAGAAATTGCCCAGTCAAAACCTAGATCAACTTCTCAATACAAACAAACGCTAAACGAAGTTTTGATAGACAACAATAAATTGGCAACTACCCTTAATAATATTCTTGATCTGGCTTGGTCAGAATCGCAAACAGCAAACATAAACGAAATCGTTAATTTGTCTCAAATCGTTGTCGATCTCAAAGATATTGCAGTTAAATTAGCAGCCCCCAAGCATATCTCTGTTAAAAGTCGGATTGCACCCAATATTCAAGTTTTGGGTAAATCAGACAAATTGGGTCGGGCAATCCTAAATATTATAGACAATGCTATTAAATTTACACCCGAGAGAGGAAATGTTTTGTTGACTTTATCGTCAATCAACGATCGTGCAGTTTTACATATTAAAGATACTGGAACTGGAATTAACCCACTGGATATAAATAAAGTGTTTGATCGATTTTATCGAGGAGCAAGATCAAATAAAACTTTGGGGTCTGGATTGGGATTGGCAATTGCTCAATCAATCATTAAAGCATTTCATGGACAAATTGAAGTAGAAAGTAAAGTGGGCCAGGGGACTACCTTTATAGTTATGTTACCCCTCATAAAATCTTCATAATTTATTTATTAGAATACCTTTATGAATAGAAATCTTTTTGTAGTTACTTTTTTCTTGATAGGTCTGGCTTTTTATTTGGGAACAAAATATCAGCCTTCAAAACCAAAAGTTGCACCTAGCCCAACACCGCTAGCCCAACAAAACATATTGCCAGACAGTGTCGACTTGCAGGTGTCGTTTGGAGATATAATCGTCAAAATGGTTAAAGGGGGAGCGATAGATAAAGAAAAATTTTTAAAACGGCATCCTGAGGCCGACCAACTTCTCAGTGCAACTAGTAATAGTAATATTGTTGTTACTTCTCAAAATTCAGCTCTGATTTTGAACTTGCTTTGGCCACTGGGGATTTCTAACAAAGCCAAAGTACTTTCCGAAGGGATCATGGGGACACAATATAAAGATAAAATTGGAAGCTTTGCTTCTACCGGCGGTTGGACATTGGGAGCGCGCGAAGGGGGAAAGCTATTTGATAGCCAAAGCTTGATCAAACTAACTTCAGAACAAGAGGAATTGGTCAAAAATATTTCTGCCAATATTTATAGACCATGTTGTGGCAACTCAACCGCCTTTCCTGACTGCAATCATGGAGCGGGAATGCTCGGATTTGTGGAAATGGCAGTGGCTTCGGGTATGCCTGAGAACGAAATCTACAAAAAGGCTCTAGCTCTAAATTCATATTGGTTTCCTCAGACCTATACAGAACTGGCAGTCTTTTTTAAGGCCAAGAAAAATATCGATTGGAAGAATGTAGACCCCAAAGAGATTTTGGGGGAAAGTTATTCCAGTGGCCGGGGATATGGAGCTGTCAGTCAGCAACTTCAAAATGAAGGATTAACACCCCAAGTTAAATCCGGAGGAGGCTGTGGGGTATGATGATAAAATTTATAATTGCAATAGTTGTGGTTACAGGTATCGGTATCTGGTTTCTGACCAGAAACCAAAATCCAGTCGTAATTCCAGACGCCAATACCTTTTCCAAAATCGAAGCCCTGGAAACTGCTTACGATCTTGGAGAAATGAAAGTGGCCGACGTTAAGTATAAAGACTTTACGATTAAAAATGTCGGAACCAATCCTTTACAGATTACTAGTTTGTCGAGTAGTTGTAATTGTACATTTGGGCAAATTATTTACAAAGGTCAAACTAGTCGTGAATATGGCATGCATGCCCCAGGAAAATTTGTGAGTGAAATTGCAGTGGGAGACAGTGCTGTGATCCGCATAACATATAAACCCTATATTATGCCTGTTTATGGGCCAATATCTCGAGATGTGTTTGTAGGAACTAATGACCCGGCTAACCCCAGGCTTACTTTTACAGTTAAAACAATAGTTAAATGATGCTTTTTGGAGCATCATTAGTCGCTTCCTTTTTGGCAGGATCACTGGCTCTGTTTGCCCCGTGTTGTATCACTTTTCTATTCCCCTCATATCTTGGGACAATTTTTAGAGATCGAGCCAAGGTAATTTATTACACTTTAATATTTGCTTCTGGTTTAGCAGTAGTCCTGGTTCCGGTGGCACTTGGTTTTAGGTTTGCCATTTCATTTCTCGATGCCTACCACAAAGGTATTTATTATGTGGGAGCTGTGGTCATGATTGCTATGGGAATAATGACTGTTAAACCATTCTTCAAAATGCCAAAGTTTTTTACTATGCCAAAATTCAACCCCGAGATAAATACCGGCAGTGTCTTTGGTCTGGGAGTCATGTCTGGACTAACATCGTCTTGCTGTGCACCGGTCTTGCTGGCGGCAGTGACTCTCATTTCACTATCTCCATCTACACTGCAAGCCCTAGTAGTTGCGCTTTCTTATGTCATGGGTATTGTGGCACCGCTTTTTATTATGTCTGTTCTCTATCAAAAAATTACCGATAAAATAGAAGGTCCAAACCAAAGAAAGATTTCCCAAATTCTGAAAATTATTGGCGCCAGTATATTTATAATCACTGGGGTTTTGATGGCAATTTTCAATTATTTTGACCAAATTAAAATGAACCAGATGGAACCCCTGACCCGACCTCTTCGCCTCTTGGTCTTTGAAATATCAAAATTGTTCCAAAACTCCTGGCTGGATTTGGGGGTATTTATTTTGATAATTTTATCAGTAATCTTAATGTTTCATTCACTAAAGTCTAATGACCAATGAAATAAAATTAGCAGTCTATGGGATGCTGCCATTATGCAAACAAAAGTCCACCTAAAATATTCATTAACCGAAAGTAAATGCGAAAAGCTCAGCATTATTATCATCAAACTCAAGGCGGAGAATGTGCTGTCCCGGGGATGAAAGATTAATTAATTTGTAAAGTTGGTCGTTATTTACTGTTATTGTGCCGTACTTTTTGTCATCTAGGTAAATTACTACAGTAGCAGTTTCTTTTTTTGAACGCATGACCAAAAATACTTCTTTAGAATCAAAGTTGAGAGTAAGTTTTGCCCCTTTTTGAGGATTGGCATATTCCTCCATTAGATTCCAATTGCCAATAAGCGTAAACCCTGTTTTAGACGGATTTCTCCCCGATCCCAAATACGTCTCTGGACTTTTTGCATAGTTTGAAGAGGTCGGATTGTTAATATCAGAAGTTATTCCCAATAATTCTTGAATTTTCTTTTCGGTTTCATCGTAGGCTCCTTCACCAAAATGGGTATAGCGAATATATCCTTCTTTATCAATAAGGTATTTGGCTGGCCAGTAACGGTTGTTATAAGCTCTCCAGGTAGCAAAATTATTATCCTGAACAATTGGATAAGGAAGCTTAAAATCGGCAATTGCCCGGGCAAGATTCTTTTCACTTTTTTCAAATTCAAATTCCGGGGAATGGACACCAATAATTACCAGCCCTTGGTCTTTGTACTTTTCGTGCCATTGTTTCAGATATGGAAACGTTCTTTGACAGTTGATACAGGTATAGGTCCAGAAATCTATAATAACGACTTTGCCTTTTAACTGTGAAAGCGTAAGCGGATCACTGTTAAACCATACGCCTCCAGGAATAAGTTCAGGTGCTTGGAGTTTGTTCATATCTTCTTTTTTTATTTTCCCACCGCTCTTTTTATCAAGTTGTTTTCTGATCATTTCGTTATCTTCAAATTGAGTGAGCCCAGCGCCGTACTGGGGAAATGTATTTAAAATATATGTCTGAAACCGCCTGTCAACATTGAAGTAAATACCTATGGCAGTAATAATCATTAAAATTCCAAAAGCTTTTTGAATCTTTCCAGTATTTGCCAAAAGCCATGGAACCCTTCTGAGTGCATTTTGTCCACCAAGGATGATTAAAAACATTGGAATTGCTGTGCCTAAAGAATACGCAAGCGTTATAAGAAATGCGTCAAAAGTAACAGTTCCGGTAATAGCAAGGGATATGACTGAAGCTAGTATTGGACCCACACAAGGAGTCCAGAGAAGCCCAACTGAAAATCCAATCAGTAGCCCTCCACCAAATCCGGTTCTACCTTGGCTGTTTGGCACAAGTCCTGCCAACTTAGAAAAAAGCCGTTCAACAAGTACTTGAAATTGCGGTAGAAGAAGCGATAAACCAAAAAGAGCAATGACGGCTACTGATATAAATCTCAGAGCATCAGCTGAAATACCACTTATCTGAACAATCGTTGAAAGAAAAAGCGTAAAAATAGTAAAACTTAAGATAAATCCTGTAACGACACCAAGTGGACGCGACTTTCCAGTATTTTTACCTCCGATAGTTGAAGAAAGAATAATCGGTAAGATAGGTAAAATACACGGCGAAAGTATCGTGACCACTCCTGCCAAAAATGCAAATGCAATTAAAATTATCATAATTTTTTGTTAACTAATCTCTGATATGGTTTTTTTAAAAAAACCACACCACAGACTACTTAATATTAGCTACAAGTTCATCTGTATCTCCACCGTTCCATTTGGTAATCTGGTTTCCTTGAGCATCAATTTGGACGAATGTATGCTGGTAGGTAATACCATATTTTTTTGCCAGATCTTTTTCTTCGGCATCGGTATTTGGATCGTTGTAATTAGTTCGCATGACAACAACGTCCTCCGGTATTTTATTTGGATTAGCCGTAAAATCTTCATTGGCGGCTTTACAGGAAGGACACCATGTTGCGTAGAAATACAGCACTCGACGCTTATTTGCTGCCTGATCAAGTGAGGTCTTTGAATATTCAACGTAGCGGGAACTACTCTTATCAATCATCACAACTTTTTCCTGAGCCATTTTTGTCTCACTTGCTTTTTGGGATTGCTGATTTGCAATAAACAACCCACCACCCGCAACCACAATCGCCACAACGACAAAAATTATTTTTGGGTTTTTCATATATTTTGATTCACCTCCGATCTTTATTTATCTATCCTAGTCAATCAAAACATAGATGTCAAGTGGACTTTACATTTTGAAGTGCGAATAAATTCGAGAAAGTAGTTTGGAGAAAACCATGGCACAAAGTGCAATCACAAGCCACTGGTCAATATCGTGCTTTAGTGCTTGGAAAATAATCCCGACTATTAATGTACCTACCCCGACAAGATAGGAAATTCTTCCCGCCGTGAGAACATGTACGGATTCCCGTTCATCCGCGGATTTTTCTCTAAAAAGATAAGCAGCAAAAGTCAAAAAAGAAACAATGAGTCCGATAATAAGCATAGACTGCATATTGTCTGGCATAGTGAGATGTCCCGGGTTTAAAAACAGAATTGCAATTCCGAGTATGGCAATAGCGCTAATAGTTTCAATAATCATAATTATCTTTCTATTGTAAACAATTTTTCCACTGTCGTGCGAAAGTATTTTGCAATTTTTAAAGCAAGTAGTACAGACGGCGTATAGTTGCTTTTTTCAATTGCAATGATTGTCTGGCGGGTCACCCCAACAGCTTTCCCAAGCTCTTCTTGGGTGACTTTGTTTTTATTACGATAGTCTTGTACAAAATTACCAACATGTTGACCCATATAGTTGGTATTGTACAAGATAAGTGGTTTTTAGTGTATGGTTATACACAAGTCTCACATTTGTCAGACGGGATGATTGATTGGAAAAAGAATGGTTATGATATTATAAACAAATGAAAAGAGAATCGATTCTCTATGGCATCATCGGTATATTGGTAGGTAGTTTGCTGACCTTTTGGTTGGTGAGCTTGCGTCAAGATGTTGGTACCCCATCTATGGCCAGCAGTCTCGATAAACATTTTATTGAACAAATGATTCCGCATCATGAAGGAGCTGTTGAGATGGCTAAACTTGCTCAAGAACGTTCAAAACATCCGGAGATTCTGACACTTGCCAAGGTGATTATTCAAAGTCAAACCCAAGAAATTACTCAGATGCGGACTTGGTACAAAAATTGGTATAAAGTTGAGGTACCAGTCAACGTAAATGCTGGAATGGGTATGGGGCGGGGAATGATGCATGGGGGCATGATGGGAGGGAAAACCGCTAATTTTGACGAAGCGTTCTTGCAAGAAATGATTCCCCATCATCAGATGGCAGTAATGATGGCCCAAATGCTTCTCTCGGGTACCAGCCGTCTAGAAATGAAGCAGCTCGCTCAGGATATTGTTACTGCTCAAGAAGCAGAAATTACCCAAATGCGCTCTTGGCTTGAACAGACAGATTTTCCAAATTGAGTTATAAAAAACTATTTTCTAAAATTGGTTTTAGATATTTCTTGGGTAATACCGGACTTTATACTTACCATAGGTTTGCGTTGGGATGTTCCACCTCTTAGGTGGAACAAACTTGAAAAAACCTATTTAATCAACTTTTGTTGGCCTGGCCTTAGTTTTTTGATGTGTGAATGAGGTGGTAGATTCTCTGGTAGGATCCCGCCTATATCGTGAATAGTTTCTCGAACTTTTTTTCCGACCACAAAATGAGCGACATTGGCTTTGCCTTGGCCCTTAATTTCCTCGCGCCTGATTTTGTCTCCATTTTGAGCGATAAGATAACAAGCATATCTTGATAACTTATAGTCTTTGATGTTTCTTCCACTTCCGGAACCCAAATCGACCATTTTGTTGGTTTCAACAAAATGGCTTATAATATCTTGATTGCTTTTCCGATTCCAAACAAAAGCCCACCCGGATTCTATATAATAGAAGGATATGCAAACAGCAACAATTTTTGAGGGCCAAAAAATCCGCCGGGTGTGGGATAAAAAAACCGAAGCATGGTTTTTTTCGGTAGTGGACATTGTTCAAGCACTTACCGATAGTATTAACCCTACGGATTATTTGAAAAAATTAAGAAAAAGAGATTTAGAACTTGCTCGTTACATAGGGACAAATTGTCCCCAGGTAGAAATGATTACAGGAGGTGGAAAAAACAGAAAAACATTAGCTGGTAACCCTGAGCACATTTTTAGGATTATTCAGTCTATTCCAAGCAAAAAAGCTGAGCCGATAAAACTTTGGTTGGCAAAAGTAGGCTACGAAAGAATTCAAGAAATATCTGACCCCGAAAAAGCCTTAAATCGATCAAGATCATATTGGCAAAGAATGGGCCGAAGCGATAAATGGATTCAACAGCGGATGATGGGGCAGGAAATCAGAAACAAGCTGACCGATTACTGGAAAGATAATGAAGTAAGAGAGCAAGATGAATACGCTATTTTGACCAGTATTATTCATCATGAATGGAGTGATTTATCGGTCAGAGAACACAAAAGATTCAAGGGCTTGAAAACCCAAAACCTACGCGATCATATGACGGACGCGGAACTGGTTTTTACAGCCTTGGCCGAGCTTTCCACCCGCCAAATTGCCGAAACCATGGAAACAAAAGGACTGGAAGAAAATAAGATCCCGGCCAGAAAAGGGGGGAGAATAGCCAGAAATGCCAGAATAGAATTAGAACAAAAAACCGGTAAAAAAGTAGTCACCGGATCAAATTATCTTCCAAGACTAGGCAAAAAATATGAATATGCAAACAAAAACTAGTTTAACCTGTCCGAAATGTGGAGCAATACAGAAAGTAACCATGCCCACAGATGCTTGTCAATTTTTTTACAAATGTCAGAAATGCGGTGAAACGCTCAAACCAAAACCTGGTGATTGCTGTGTCTTTTGCTCGTATGCTGATATGAAGTGTCCTTCAAAACAAATATAGAGTTCAGATTTTACAAACTTGTTTGGTTTTTGTTTTTAGCAAAAGATAAAAAGAAATTAAAAGCATAAAGACCGCGAGGTATGATAAACCAAAACCCAAAGCCCCCAAGGATCCGCCTATCCCCAGCAATGCCAATATCGGTAGCCCGCAAGCTGCGCAACCACTGCTTACAATACCCAAGATAGAACTTCCACCCACAACCAGGCGTAGAGGTCCTTGGTCTCTGAGATCTTTTATTTTCTCCAGCAAAAGAGAAAGATTGGCACCGGTCAAAACGGAAGTGATAATTAGGATCGCAAAACCCGTCCCGGTCATAGAAGTCCACATCCCCTGTAATAAAGATATCAATATTTGGGCTTTATATCCCAGTCCATAATTACCCAAGAAAGTGTCACGGGCTAAGCCACTATTCATCAGCAGTGTAACAAATAATAGATAGACGGCGGAGATTATTAGAGTACTACTTAAGTTTTTCATCAATAATTGCTTTGAAGGCGCTAAAAGGTTGAGCGCCAACAATCTTTATTCCGTCGATTACACCATCTGCTGTCGAGCGTCCAATAAAAAATGTCGGGGTTCCAGTCGCGCCAACTTTAGCCGCATCAGCCAGATCTTTTTCTACTTCATTTTTAAATTCTCCCGAGTCCAGACATTGTTGAAATTGATCGACGTTTAGTTTTAAGTCTTTGGCGATAATGGGTAATTGCTCAAGGGCCAGACCCGTACCGTTGGAAGTGGTCTTGGTAAAGATTTGATCGTGATATTGGAAATAGACAGCATCGCCACCTTGTTTTCTGGCACACTCAGCTGCTTCTGCTTCACGGGCGGCATTGGCATGAAAATTCAGAGGCAGATCACGGAAGACCATTTTTACTTTTCCCGTGTCGATATAATCTTTTTTGAGTTGGGGATAGGTATCGGTAAAATGACGTTTGCAAAATGGACATTCGTAATCAGAGAAGTCAATTAATGTTATCTTCGCATTTTTATCTCCCAAAACCGGATCATCGTCTACCGATACTTTAATAGGAGCGCCGTTATCGCTGGGTGCTTGAGCCACATTATTGGTTGGTAACGGCGGTTGGTTTTTTGTTTTTTCCAAATATTGAACCTTGGTCCAGAGAGAGCCAATTACAAAAGCCCCAAGAATAAGAAGGACGATCTTTATTTTTTCTCCAGACATGTTGATATAATATAGTAATGAATAGCAAATTGATAGGTGTGTTTGTGGCCGTGACATTGATACTAATGGTGGGTGGGGTATGGCTAATGAGTGCCACGGGTACAAAAAAACCACTTATGGGTGAAGAAATTGTCAGTCAGGGTTCAACACACGTTGCTCTTGGCCAGGATCATCCAGCATATAATTCTAATCCGCCCACATCCGGCTGGCATTCCGGAACCGGAACAGCAGGACCTGGAATTAAAGATCAACTGGTGTCAGATGAATTGATTCTTCATAGTATGGAGCATGGGGCGGTTGTTGTTTGGTATAAAGACGATTTGTCAGAAAGCGAAGTTGAACGGATTAAAAAGACATTTAACAAAGCATTTGGTAAAAAAATTATGCTCCCCCGCAAAAACTTAGATGTTCCGGTTGCCCTCACTTCGTGGGGAAGGCTATTAAAATTACAATCAGTAGACGAGACAACAATTAAAGAATTTATAGAAACAAACAATGATCGGGCTCCGGAGAAAGCAATGATATGATGTTGTAAGGTCTTCATTAAATATTCATAAAAAACTGCTAATATAAAAATATGGATAAACTTTTGTGGATAGCCCCATTTCATGATAAAATTAAAGAAGATGAAAAAAAGTAATTCTCTCGCTATTGCCAACACAACTGCGGTTACCACGGCCATAATTTTTGTAGTCTGCCGAGTTGGGATAGGGCTATTTCCTGATTTGTCATTTACATTGGCCCAATCTTGGTTTCATGGTATTGAATTGACCAAGCTTGGGTCTTGGAATTTAACGACCGAATCATTTATTCTAGGTCTGGTTTCAGCGACAGTTGGAGCTTGGTTGGTAGGCTATCTATTTGCCAGCCTCTACAATTTCTTTTTGAAGAAATGATTGTTTCACTTAAGAAGTATATCCTGGGCCAATATGTTTTAGGAGTTTAAAATTTTTTCCCCGATAGTTTCCAACCTGAATGGCAATTGAACCTGATTTAGTTTTTACCCGTCGGATACTGCCGTAGTGCGGTTTCACCCTTTATTTTTACCAAATTTAGCTTCAATTGAAAATAGTTTACAAAAGGAAAAACTCAAAAGAACACTTTTTTGTCAAAAGTACTTGACTTTTAAAATAAAATGGAATATACTAGGCATATTAATTACAAATTAATGTAATTTAATAGATATATGGTAATAACAAGAATTAAAGCAAG
>ERZ1292623.3264-Hain-H51-01um-R1-3264-length-13920-cov-8_pt1 | contig 13920 bp, 10 predicted proteins | sample MGYA00564398_ERZ1292623 | MGnify/ENA primary metagenome ERZ1292623 (study PRJEB36523, sample SAMEA6512633) | groundwater metagenome | collected 2019-01-07 | study: AquaDiva: Metagenomics assemblies of 32 groundwater samples
AATACCTTGCCGTCATTGGCCAAGGAATCTGTTTTTTCAAGGGCGATTAATGCCATTGGATTGTCGCACAAAGAATTCATTAAGCATATATTGACAAACATATAATTTAATGCTATTATTAAAATGGCTTTAAAAACTTAATATAAAAAATCTAAAAGGAGGTAGGGAATGAAAGCATTAAGATTTTTGATGATTTTTATTTTATTTTTGTTGGGAGGTTGTGCGCCTATTTTGAGTGAACTGGACTGGAGTTTACACGAGGGTCCGGAGATCAGAAAAAAAATAGACGAGCAGAATAGGCGTATGGATAGTATGTACGGTAAAATTTTAAAAACCGAATATATTGTCCAGCAAAATGAACAAAAAGTTTCTGAGATTTTTATTCGCCAGGAGCAACAGGCACAGGTTGTGATTCCAAAGGTTGAGGAATCACAAGGATATCAGATGCTGGAAAAAAAAGTTGAAAAGATTGATCAAAAGGTTGACATTACAAACAGAAAAGTAGATCAAATAAGAAACGAACAAGATTTTCTTAAGGAGAAGACTGCACAAAACGAAGAGAATATCAATTTGAATTCTCAAAAATACTATGCCTGGATCTCGGGCTTTGAGAAAAACTCTTCCATTCTCAATAAGAGACAAGAAGAAGAGATTAAAACTCTGGCCCAATGGGTCAGAGAGAAAAAAGTGAAAATCGAAAGACCAATAGAAGGTTTTTCGAGTAAAGACGAAGATTCTTCTATGGCTCTTAGAAGGGCAAAAGAAGTGAAGGCGGAATTTATGGATAATTTGGGTGCTTTGCTTCCAGTGCCATGGCTAGGCGACGTTCTCTGGCTTGATTATTTAAATAGTCAATCAGGAGGAGTTACTGACAAATATGGCAGTCCGAGCCGGAATCGTAGGATTCGGTTCACAATAATAAAAAGAGATTAATAGTTTCAAATCCCCGACGTGCAAGCGCCGGGGATTTTCATTGATTTAATTTTTTCTCTCTGCTAATATCCAAGCAGAAATCTTTAAAAACTAAATAAAAAATATAGGAGGTTCTGTATGAATAAGATAGGAATTTGTATTGGCGCATCCACTATAAGTATTATTGTTCTAACCGTAGACAAAGAAACAAAAGTTTTCCAAAAAAGGCACGGAGGAAACACAGAAAAAGTTCTTAGAGACCTTATTGAAGAGATTGGCATTCACAACAATGTCTGTTTTGCATTTACGGGTAGGCAGGAGAATTATCAACCATTTTTATGCGAAGCAGAAGCAGTACAATGTGCGATTGATGAACTTTTTCAAAAGGGCAATGAATTGCCTGACGCTGTGGTAAGCATAGGGGGTCAGACAGTAATTATGTACGAATTAGACAGGAGAGGTAAAATAATTAAAGCGCACGTATCCAATAAATGCGGTTCAGGCACTGGAGAATTTTTTTTCCAGCAGATTAAGCGGCTCGGCTTTGACGATGTTGAAAAAGCAGCCAAGGTAGCATTAGAAAAAGAATCATTTGACAATCCTTATGTTCCTTCAAGCAGGTGTTCGGTTTTTTGCAAATCGGACATCACGCATGCCTGCAACGAGAAAAAAGCCACAGAGGGAGAAATAGTTGCCGGCATATGCAAGATGGTGGCAGAGAAAAGGATTTATGATCTTGCCGCAAAAATAGGAACGAAAAGTATCTGGCTAATAGGAGGCGGTTCTAGGATAGAAGTTTTGACAAAATTTTTGCAAGAAATGGACATGAAAGTTGAAATTCCGCCTTATGCAGTATGTTTTGAGGCATGGGGCGCAAGCCTAACTAGTAAAGAAAACAACAAGTCCTTAAAGGACGTACTTAATGTCATTAATAAGCAAGAGTTTTTTAGCAAGTTGCCTCCACTCAGCAATTTCAGGAAGAATATTGATTTTAAAGAAATTCCAAGATCTTCTGCGCGCAATGGAGACAAATATATTCTAGCCATAGACGTTGGGTCTACAACAACCAAACTCGTTGTTGTTAAAGAAGAAGATTCTAGTATTGTTGCTTCCTATTATGGATATACATTAGGTAAGCCGCATATAGCCACTCTCATAGGCCTAGAGGAAATAAAGAAAAATTTAGGCGCAGAGATAGAAATTATTGGAATTGTGGTTACTGGCTCTGGCCGATATTTGGTTGAAGTGTTTCTTGCGGATTATGAAAAAGACACAAAGAACCAAATCTTGGTCAAGAATGAGATAATCTGTCATGCAACAGCGGCAGAACATTTTAATCCCGGAGTTAAAACGATTTTGGAAATAGGCGGGCAAGATGCCAAATACACTTATCTTCAAGGAGGCGTTCCTGTAGATTTTGTTATGAATGAGGCGTGTTCTGCAGGCACAGGATCTTTTTTAGCTGAGGTGGTAAAAGAAACTTTCAATATAAAGAATCCAGAAGAGATTGCGCCTGTTGCTTTAGAAAGTTCGTCTCCTTTGAAATTTGGCGAGCAGTGTTCTGCTTTTATTGAAGCTGATATAAACATAGCTCTGGTTGAAAAAAGTTCTAAGGAAGATATTGTTGCCGGTCTTTGTTATTCCATCTGTTTCAATTATATCAACCGCGTGGTTGGCAACAGGCCCATTATTGGTCCAATATCTCTCCAAGGAGGCACAGCTTACAATGAGGCGTTTTGTTTAGCTATGGCAGGTGTCTTAAAATTAAATAATATCCTTCAGGATGGCGAGAAGATTGTTGTTTCAAAAGATGCAGGATTAATGGGGGCTATAGGCGCAGCATTAAACCTGAAGTCAAAAATGAGGAACGGCGAATTTAAGCCAATTAACACTACAATTGAAAGACTTCTGAAAAAGAGCTTAAAAGAATCAGGTTCTTTTGAATGCGCTGGGTTCGGTGATTGTGATTACAGATGTAAGATAAAGAAGTTTGAGATAGACGGGAAGAAAATTCCTTTTGGCGGTTTTTGCAGGAGATGGGATCTTATCAGAAAAGGCGAGAGGGCAATTAATTCTTCTGATTTTGATCTCACAATAAAGAAGGATAAGATGCTTTTTAAAGAATTTTCCAATATGGGAGATGATTCTTCAAGGACTGTCGGATTGCTAGGAAATTTATTGGATTTAAACTATCTCCCCTTTTTTACAAATCTATTTGCCGGTCTTGGTTTTAAAACGATTCTGGCAGACAATGCTGAAGATGCCGATGGATTAAGAAAGCAGGGAGCTGCTTTTTGCTGGCCTGTGGAAAGGTCTCACGGGATGATGGCAAATCTGATTAAAAAGAATCCTGACATAATTTTCCTTCCTCATATTAAAGGAACGGAAAACAATCTACACTCAACAAAGACCAATGAATGTTGTCCATTTATCCAGGCGCAGCCGTATTTTCTCTCAAGAGCATTCCCGGAATTTGACCCTGGTAGAATAATCAGTCCTTACATTGATTTTTCTGCTCCCCTTGAAGATGTTGTTAAAGATTTGATTATTCCCGCGCTAAGATTGGGAATTACTCTTACTGAGTTGGAAGAATCTTTTTATAAGGCATGGCAGAAGCAGATTGATTTTAAAAATTCGTTGAAGATGGAAGGAAGGAAGGTCTTGAATTGGCTGGAAGAGGATGAAGAGCGCATGGCCGTTGTTGTCTTTGGAAGACCATACAATAGTTTATCTTCCCATTTAAAAGCTAATAAGGGCATCACGCGGAAAATTTCTTCTATGGGAGTGCATTTGATACCCTATGACTTTTTGCCTTATGAGAATGAAGAGGAAGAGGCAGGTATGTATTGGCCATCGGGGCAATCAATTCTTCGGGCATCGCGTTTTGTTGCGAAGCATCCCCAATTGTTTGGTATGTATCTAACTAATTTCAGCTGCGGTCCAGATTCTTTCATCATCCACAAGTTTAGGCATTACATGGCTAATAAACCTTTTCTCACCTTGGAATTTGACCAGCACACAGCCAATGCCGGATTTGATACGCGCTCAGAGGCCTTTCTGGATATAGTAGATGGATACAGGAAAGTAAATAAGAAGATTGCCAAAGTTTCTAAATGCTCGATTCCTTTTGAGCCAGCGCGCGTAGAGGTAAACGGAGATGAAAGATTCTATATTGATTCTGACGGAAATAAATTGGTTCTAGATAATCCTTTTGTAAAGATGGTTTATGTGGATATGGGAAGATATAGCACCCAAGCTATTGCTGAGGTAACCAGTAATCTTGGTGTAAAGAGTATTGCCTTAAAGCCTGCAGATGAGAAGTGCATGCAATTAGGAAGAAAATATTCCAGTTGCAAAGAATGCTTACCTTACAATCTTATGTTAGGTAGCATACTTCTCTATCTTGAAAAAAGACAGAGCGATGAGAGAACAATATTTTTTATGCCTGATGCTTCTGGTCCTTGTCGGTTCGGCCAATACAACATTTTTATGAGGTTGGTTGTAAATAATCTCAAGTTAAAAAATGTTGCTTTTATGGTTTTGTCAGCAAAAAATAGGTATTCTGGCTTTGGGACAAAATTCAGCAAAAGGGCTTGGATTTCCATTGTGACTTCAGGGATCATGGATAATATTCACAATGCCTTGGAAGTGCTTGCAGAAGATCCTATTTCAGCGCAGGATATTTTTTCTAAGTGTTGGGAGAAGATAAAAAATGCAATAAGAGAATATAAAAGTTTTAGCGGATACAAAAAGATCTTAAAACAGGTGGCAGAAGATCTCAGAAAAATTCCTTTAAAAAAGCATTTGCGCGAGGCGCCAAAGATTCTCATCACAGGCGAGATATATGTGAGGTGGGCTGATTTTACAACTAAGCAGATAATGGAAGAGCTGATAAAAAAAGGATTTGTGCTTATAAGATCACCTATCAGTGAATGGTTAAAATACCACAACCTCCTTATTAAGAGGAGGATAAACAGGGATTATGCTCAAGAGTACACAGATCGTCTCGTTTTTTCTTTAAAGACGAGGTTTGAGAAGATGTATGAAAAAGAGATTACTGAAATACTGAGCAGTTCCGGCCTTGCAGATAGTCACATAGACAATGTTGATGAATTTGTTAATGTGGCTGAAAAATATATGAGTCCATTGATGAAGGGCGAGGCGATTCTAACTATTGGCAGTTCTCTTAAGGAAGTTTTTGAGAGATTTGCCGGTATAGTGGTAATTGGGCCATTTGGATGTATGCCTACGCGCATAGCCCAGAGCATTTTGGCATATACAATGAATTCTCAAGAAAAAACAAGAATCAGCCGGTATGATAAGCAGGTTGATGAATTATCAGAAGAGTTTAGCAAATGCCCGATATTCTTTATTGAGGTAGATGGCAGTCCAATGCCTCCTATAACAAAATCTCAATTTGAGGTTTTTATAATGACTTCAAAAAAAGTGGGAGAGAAGATGACAGTTATGGCTACTCATTAATTATTAATTAAATCCCGATACTTACGAGCATCGGGATTTTTATGTGGTGTTTGTTGGAAAAAGTCAGAACCCATTTTCAAGAAAACCCCGACGACGACTTCTGATAAATTTCCGCTCGGGCGGGGCGGAATTCCACCCCACACCCCTCTTCTGTCTCGCCCCTGTCTGCCGACAGGCAGGCTCGATTCAGACGGCGATTTTTCAAAAGTAAATATCTCTTTCTCCATTTTCTATTCTCTTAAGACGGCTTTCCGTTTCCTGTTTGATATCAGAACTTGGGATTTTATCAAGGTATTGATTTATAATTTTTAGTCCTAATTTTTTGACTTGTTCTGAAGCATAATCTTCAAGGTATTCTTTAAAAGTTAAAATTGCGTTGGGTCGACAAAGATTGTGAATCTTGCCAGCTTTCAGTAATTTCATAATAGTTTCACCGGTTCGACCCAATCTATAGCAGGCGGTGCAAAAACTGGGCAATAGCCTTTGTTTGAGAATTGATTTTAGGACTTCTTCTACGCTACGGTGATCTTGTAAAGAAAATTGTTGCAAGGCCTCTTTCGTTCCATATCCTCCGGGAGTCGTTCTGGAAGCGGCGCTGGTTTGGGAAATGCCAATTTGGAATGCTTTTGCTCTTATCTTCGGCCTTTCCCGGGTGCTAATTATCATTCCAGTGTAGGGAACAGCCATTCTTAGAATGGAGATGGCTTTAAGTAATTGGCCTTCGCTCACTTTGTGTGGCAAATCCATATTCACTGTTGGCGCTGGTTGAAATCTTGGAACCGAAAGAGTATGTGGCCCGACATTGTATTTTCTATCGAGATATTGAGAATGAGATACTAAAGCTAAAGTATCAAATTTATAATCAAACAAACCATAAAGCACTCCCAATCCAACATCATCAATACCTGCCTTGAAGGCTCTATCGTGGGCAAACAATTGCCGCTCATAATCTGCCTTGGAACCATGATGCAGTTTCTTATAAGTTTCCCAATGATAAGTTTCCTGAAAAAGCTGATAAGTGCCAATACCGGCCGCTTTTAGCTTATGATAATTTTCTACGGTCGTAGCGGCTATATTAACATTAACTCGTCTTATTTCACCCTTGCCAGATTTGGTCTTATAAATTGTTTTGATAACATCTACCGCATAATCAATCGGATTTTCAATCGGATGTTCCCCAAACTCCAAAAGCAGTCTTTTGTGCCCCATATCTTCAAGAATTTTTACTTGCTCTTCTACTTCTTCTAAAGTCAATTTTTTGCGCAGAGCCGGATTTCTGCGATGAAAACCACAGTAATCACAATCATTGACGCAGAAATTTGAAAGATACAATGGGGCAAAAAATACCAGACGTTCACCATAAATTTCATTTTTTATTCTACCCGATGTGGCAAACATTTGCTCTATTAGCTCCGGTTTTTCTGTATGGAGTAAATAGCCAACCTCTTTCAAGTTTAGACCCTTTTTCTTTAGAGCTTTTTTAAGAATTTTTAAAATTTGTCGAGGAGTTGGCTTTTGAGTTTTTTCTAAAATATTAAATATTTTTTGTTCGTCGATAACGTCTTTAATGTTTGGCATAAATTTTATTTGTTTTTTAATTCTTCTTGCATTCTTTCTTCCAACATTTTATAGCTTTCCTCATATTTAAACAAACCGTATTTCTGCCAGATGGTTTCTTTTTGAAAAAATTTGTCAGGGTAAATTTTATAAAACGGTCGATATTTATCCGGCGTAAGATTAAACATTAAAGAATTGGCGCCAGCTTGAAGCGCCTTTTTCCGGCCGCCTTCGCCAGATAAGGTTTCCAAAGCTGTAACAACCGGGATACGGCTGCTTTTTATCAATAATCTCAAAATGGCAATTATTTTTAAATTCATTTCCACATCACCATGCGGAAAATTATTCAAAGGTGTATTATCGCATGGCACAAAAGGACCAGTAGATACCATATGCGCCCATTTCTTGGTAGTTAAAATATCCTCGGCTAAATCCTCAATTGTCTGGCCGGGTAGACCGACAATAGAACCTGTGGCAATAAAATATCCTAACTCTTTCATAAATCTTAAATGCTCAAAACGTCTTTTCAAATCTTTGCCCCGAGGGTGAAGATTCTTAAATAGTACAGAATTTGCTGTTTCAAAACGAAATAATACTCCTGAAGCACCAGCTTTTTTCAGTCTTTTATAGCATTGATATCCCCTTTCTCCTATGCTGATAAAAATAAACACACGGCTTTTTTCCTTAATTTTTTTTATTATTTCCTCCAGTATGTCATTGGTATAAAAATAATCCTCTCCTGATTGAAGTACTAGTAGTTTATACCCCATTTCCTTTACTGCTTTATAGGCAGTATTAACTATCTCCTCAACATCCATTCTATAACGCGGTAAGGTTTGGTTTTCTTTTCGTAAACCGCAATAAAAACAGTCGTTTTTGCAAAAATTAGAAAACTCAATAATGCCGTGAATGCAGATAAAATCTTTTATATAGATCTTGCGGACAAGGTTGGCTTCTGAAAAAAGAGCTTCTTGTTCCAATCCTTTTGTTTGTAGTAAATAAACGATTTCTTCTTTGATTAAATCCCTGGATTTAGATGTTTGGATAATATTTTTGAATTTTTCGCTTAATTTTGAAATATCTATCTTTTGATAAGGCACTTCTAATAGTTCTAAAATCTCTTTTGCCTCCTTTTTGGGTATTCTTTTTAAAGCTAAATCGTTAATATATAAAATCCAGTCCCCAACTTTCAAATTGGGAACTAAGGAAATTTGAATCTGCTTGAATCTGTCATTCTCTCGGACAATAGCTTTACCTTTTTCCAGTTTCGTAATTTGGGCCGGTATCGTTAAACACATAAATTTATTAGTTAATAATTTTTTACAACCTTACTTATGATTAAAAATTTTCTTTTCCCACTTCAACTTCGTTCAGTACAGGCAAAATTAAAATGTAGTTCGGGCTGATGTTTATGGACCTAGGCAGAATCGGACTGCCGCCTCCTCATTGCAAATGAGGTGTTCTACCACTAGACTATAGGCCCCGTTAGAAGTTTTAATAAATCACATTATCTTTTTTAAACCCGCCCCGAACTTCTAACGGGGCGGGCCCGTTGCCTAGAAAATTATTCTAGGCAGATTTTTATTTTTGCTCCCTCCACCATTCTGGATCCTCTTTTTTTCTTTTTTCTTCTTCTTCTATTTCTTTTGGAGTTTTTATATTGCCTTGATCATCAGGTATGTACTCTTTTTTTACTGGTTCTTTAATTTTTTCTTCTGGATTTTCTACGTTCATAGATTTTAGATTTAAATGTTTTTAATTTCGACCATTTGACAGAATTTTATTATTATGCTATTCTTTAAAAAGATCTGTAAATTTACATAATAAATATATCAGAAAAGGAGGTATAAATCAATGAGTTTGGAAGAAATGAAGAAAGATATGAAATTAAGGTTTGAGAAAGATTTATTGGAAAAGAGAATTTTGTATCTGATTGATGAAATTGATGATAGCGTAGCAGACCGGTTGAGCGCTGGAATTCTATGGCTTAATGCAAAAAACGACGAAGAGATAACGATGTATATAAATAGTTCAGGCGGTGGTATTGCGGCTGGATTAGATATATTTGACATCATTAATCATTCTAAGGCGCCGATTACTGGTATAGTTTATCGTCAGGCAAATTCTATGGCGATTATAGTGCTTCAGGCATGCAAAACAAGAAAGGCCATGAAGCATAGTGTATTTTCTTTTCATAACATGAGGATAAATATACGTATAGAATGGGATGAATATGAGAAGATAATGGATAAAAGATTGCAGGATATAAAAAAAGATCAAGAAGATTATAATAATATAATTTTTCAGAGATCAGATATTAAAATAGAAACAATAGAACAATGGTGCAAAGAAAAAAAAGTTTTATCCGCAGAGGAATCATTGAGATTTAATCTTATTGATGAAATTATTTAAAGGGGCTCTCGCCCCTTTTTTCTTTAAACTTTATATAGTAAAATGAATATATGGCAAAAGAATTGGTGATATTATTGGTTGATGACGATGGATTATCTCGTGATATATACGCAGAGGTTTTTGCCAATTCAGGCTTTAAGGTGCTTAAAGCAAGCGATGGTGTGGAGGGTTTAGATATTGCCACAAAGGAGAAACCAGACGTCATCTTTACAGGTATTATAATGCCTAGAATGGACGGTTTTTCTCTTATGGAAGAATTAAAGAAAAATGTCTCCACTGCCAATATTCCTGTTGCCATATTCTCTCATTTTGGCAGGAAAGAAGACCAAGAAAGGGCAAAAGAATTGGGAGCCAAGGATTTTATTATTCGTACAGACACTCCTCCCATAAGAGCAGTGGAGAGAATTAAAAACATATTTTTTAAAGAAGAATATTATATTAAATTTGACATTAACTCAATAGAAGCTCATAGATTAATAGATAATTTAAAATTGAAAAACAATCTTCAATGTTCTAAATGTAAAGAACCAGTGTTTATAAAATTGTCTGTTGGAAATGATAATAATTTTATCGCAAAACTTGTTTGTCATGATTGTGGAATAGAAGCAGAATAATATATTATGCCTAAATTAATTTTTGATATTGAGACAATTGGCGAAGATTATAATCTTCTTGATAAGACAACTCAAGAGGTTTTGACCCGCTGGATAAAAAAAGAATCAACAAATGAAGAGGAGTATAGAGTTGCTTTTGAGGATATGAAAAACGATCTGGGCTTTTCTCCTTTAACCGGCGAGATAGTGGCTATAGGTGTTTTAGACGGGGAGAAAGATGAGGGAGCCGTATATTTTCAGGCGCCTGCTTGCCCCGAGATATGTCAAGGGAGCGATATTGAAGAGAATGGCATAAAAATTAAGACCATGAGCGAAAAAGAAATGATAGAGAAGTTTTGGGATTTGACAAAGCGATATGATGAATTCATCAGTTTTAATGGCAGGGGATTTGATGTGCCGTTTTTAATGGCGCGGTCTGCAATTCATGGAATCAGGCCGAGTAAAGATTTAATGTCTAATAGATATTTATATAGCCAGAAATTTGACGCTAAACACGTTGATTTGCTGGACCAATTGACTTTTTACGGGGCTGTTCGTAAAAAAGGGAATCTTCATTTGTGGAGCAGAGCCTTTGGCATTAAGAGTCCGAAATCAGAAGGAGTGACAGGAGATGATGTTGCTAGGTTATACAAAGAGAAAAAATTTCTAGACATTGCCAAATATAATGTCGGCGATCTTCGCGCCACAAAAAAACTCTACGAGTATTGGGATAAGTATATGAGGTTTTAATTAAAACTTATAAATAAATATTGAGGTGCCGGCGCGGGCGACAGGCTCTTTGTTTTTTAGCCATGAATATGTATCCTCGGGTTTTATATAGAATCCTTTTATTTGTTTTGCTTGAGCGCCTTGAAGTTGGTTTATAGATACTGCAAGCCATGAGTTTTCCGGTGGCGTGTCTTTGCTAGACCACCATGGTTCAAATTTTTCTCCAAGATAATACTCAGGTCTTCCGCCGCCAAAATAATCCAATTTTATTTTTTCAATCTTATTTTTCTGGACCCAATCTTTTAATCTCTTTAAATCTTGTCCCCAGTCATAATTGGAATCAGTGGCAATTTTATATCCATTCTCAGTGTTTCCTCCAAAGATATTATAGTAAGAAAGATAATATGGGAATGCAAAAATAGTGGTAAGAAATATAAGTAAAATAGTTGTTATTAATATGACATATCTCTCAAGGGATTTAATAAATTTATGATAAATATAAGAGATCCACTCTGATACATTCCGGGGTTGTTCAATATCTGTATTTCTTATCCATCTTATAATTTGCCTTGCCACAAGAAAATATATAAAAGGCAATGCAGGCAGGATATGTCTTATGCCTATGTTTAAGTTTCCTGTGATTGCCTGAAGAAGATAGATAGAAATAAAGACGATACTTGCTGTTATGGCAAAATTATCTTTCATCCATTCAGCAACTGCTTTTAATTTTTTCTCTTCGGAATCTATAATATTTTTTATGGAAAAAATTATGGCTATAAGAGTCAAAATATGGAAGCCAATATTTTCTTTTGTCGCATAAAGAACAGGGAAGTAAGACGGCCAGGCAGAGGCAGAAACTTCTCCCATAAAATAAGCGCTGTTTCCTGTGGCTGCGCGCCTTATGACCATAAATACTCCAAAAACATATTCTCCCAGACCCTGCATCAGCGGTAGTTCTGATATTTTTGCAGCGATATCTCCGTAGACCTTTGCCTTGTCTGAAGAGAGAATATGGCGAATGTCGCTTATTTGTCTTTCAACTGGATAATTCCAGACATGGAATTGATAATTCGGCCAGACAACAAGAATGCTGATGACCCCAAGTATAATTAATTTGCCGATAATTTTAAAAGATTCCCTGATGATTTTTTTGGATTCAGAATAATTTTCCAAAATGACCCAGAGAATGGCCAAAACAAAATATGTAGGTATAAGTATAATGGCGGAAAATTTTATCAGTTGGCAAATGCCAAAAGCGATTCCAGCGAGAATTAAATTCTTTTTGTTTTGATTGCAGAGAAAATTTATAAATGATGTGAGAGCCAGGAAAATTCCAAAGGCCGCGCCAATATCCGTTGTCACATACCTGGAATGGGCAATAATTGTTGGAGACATGGCATAAAAAAATAAAGTGAGAAGACCAACTTTATTTCCGTAATACTTACTGGCCCATTTGAAAATAAGCCAGCCAAAGATAATAGCCAAAATCATTATGGGAAATCTGGAAAAACGTATGATTTTATCCGGGTCATTGTCTGATTCATATAAAAATATTTTTCCCATATCCCATTGTCTGCCGTTAATGAGTTCTGTCCAAACCGGCGTATCTGTTTTAAAATTTAAATTTAGGAATAAAAGAGGAACAGCAGAAATATCTTTTACGAGCGGAGGATGTTCCGGATTGATGCGGTAGTCCTGCTGTGTCAGATAAGAATATCCTGCGGGAATATGGGCCACCTCATCAAAAGTGGCGGATTCGTTCCACGCAGAAAAAAACATCAGAATAAACATTATTCCCAAAATGAAGAAAGCTGCGATTTTTGTTATTTTAGCCATATTTTTTGCGCGTCTTGCGGGATATTGCCGCTGTCTTTGTATGTTGAGTAAAAAATATTTTTTTCTTTTTGCTGCTGGGGCAAAAATGTTCTGGTTATAAACATTATTGTTTGCAAATCCATGGGGTCGTCGCGAAATATCCTATTTTTGTCTATTATAACATAAACTGGTTTTGTTCTGTTCATAGAATTTATTTGGTAAGCAATGTCAGTATATTCCTTGCTGAATGATTTTGCCACTTCGGGCTTTTTTGCCCAGAATACAAAATATTGGAAGTAAGTAAATACAGGAATAATAATTAATAAAATCGCAAAAATTATAGCGGTTTTTTTTGTAGTAATTTTATTGCCAAAATATTCTGCGCCTAATCCTGCAAATATCATTGCAATAGGCGCAAGTGTGATTGACCTTAGAGAGTGGGGTAGTCCTTCGTTGGAAACAACAACCGGCGCCAGCATAAAAATAAACCACATAGCCAGAAATAAATAAACCAGTGTTAATCCTACGTTTTCTTTTTTGAAGATTTTTTTAATACTGATTAAAATTCCTACAAAAAACATTACGGCCACGACAGGAAAAAGCTGGGGGAATCCCGCGTAATTGTGCCGCCAGTTGAAGTCGCCCGCAAAGAAAAACATTTGCAAAGTAATTAAAGTGTTTTTTATGAGATTAAAGATAGGGGACTGAGAAGCAAAAATAGATATTTGCGTGGTTCTGCCCATAAAATCCTGCGGGTGATTTAAAAAATAAAGGCCTAGAGGAAGGATTGCGATGAACGCGCCGATTAAAAACAGCGCTATTAATTTTATTTTTTTATTTTTTAACAATAATATAAAGGGCGGTATAAGCAGGATAGGCGCGACTCTGTACGCAATGTAAGAATGAAAGCCTAAACCGAAAATGAATCCCGCAAAAATTGGCAATAACCAACTTTGAAAATTGTTTTTGGTTTGGTTTATAATCTTAAACAAAAAATAAAATGACCAAACTAAAAAAAACGGCGCCATAATCGCGCGGAATCCAATACGGGAAAAATTAATATGCCAAAACGATGTGGCAAGAAAAAAACTTGATAAAAGAGCGACAGATTCTTTGTTGAATAATTGTTTAGTGAGTAAGTAAAGTCCTAGCACAGTGAGTGTGCCAAATATACCGCTGATTATTCTTAGAGCCCATGGCTTGGTGCCAAAAGCTTTTACAGATAAGGCCTGGATGTTTATGAATAATCCCTCTCTGCCGTTGTTTTCTTGATAAAAAACTTTGTATTCTCCCGTATCTATTGCTTCAACGGCATTGGATCCATTCATTGCTTCGTCTGTGAATAATCCTGGCGGGATGCTTGCGATATGCCAAAACCTAAAAAATACGGCCAGGGCCAATATTATAGCCAAAAACAATT
>ERZ1292623.3265-Hain-H51-01um-R1-3265-length-13919-cov-4_pt1 | contig 13919 bp, 14 predicted proteins | sample MGYA00564398_ERZ1292623 | MGnify/ENA primary metagenome ERZ1292623 (study PRJEB36523, sample SAMEA6512633) | groundwater metagenome | collected 2019-01-07 | study: AquaDiva: Metagenomics assemblies of 32 groundwater samples
GCTTTGATGTCTCGTTTGACACAGGCACAGTGATCTGACCAGCGAGTTTTGTTGAAGTCGGGAAGGATTTCTGGGAAGGCTGCGTGCAGACGGGAATTGGATTCCCATTCAGACTTGATTTTGTTAATCATCTTAGCTGCGTTGTCAATGACGTTTGAGGCTATGAGGATGCGAACGTCTGCGCCTTTGTAGGGATAGATGCCTTTATACATCCCCTCTTCATCGGGGAGGGTTAGCCAGATGGATTTACCGACTGTCCAGACCCAGGTTTTAAACCAGGAGCGTGGGAGGCAGGCTTGACGATAACGGCCATAAGAGGGGTTGGTGGCAAAGTCGCAGAGAGGGTATGGCTGTAATTACTGCTTCATGGTTATTTTATACAGCGCCCATGGGGTGTTTGGAGTATTATGTTGGTGGGTTAAATAACGAAGAAATTGTAAAGTCTCGTGTTGTCGCTGGAGGATTTCAGATAATTGCAAGCCCTTTAGTTGAAAAAGCTCGGCGTTATATTGGAGATAATATTGAAGTTCATGAAGGTAGTTCTAGACTTAAGAAAGCAGTTGCGAACGCAGGAGGTGTTCTTATGATGCAGCCTTTTGTTTACAATGGGGTTCTTTTTACTTCTGATGCTTTATCTAACATGACTATAGGGGAATACAGCTCATCTCTTTTAGGAGGTCTAGGAATTGCATTAGCTACTGCTCCGCTATATTGCTCATTCTCTGATTGGTGGAGAAAGAAGTTATTCAAATTACCTTCTGTTTTTAGGAAAAAACCTAATATAGAAGAAATTAGAAGATGAAATTTATAAAGCTTAATGATAATCTATTTTTATGAATAAAATTGGGGGGTTTTTTGCTAACTTTGTTTTGTTTTTACTGTTTGTAGCTTTAGGAGTAGCAGGTTATTATCTTTATGAAATGTGGCCTCGAGAGCCTATTGCTTTGGACAGGCTGAATATTGATGAACCTTCAATTACAGTGTTAAACGATATTCCAAGCAAGCAGTTTTATCCCAGAATGAGATATGCAGATAAGATTATTTCATATTCGATAGCTTCTTCATGCTCAGAGGAGCGTGTAGATTCCATGGAAGAAGCTTTCTCAAATATAGAAGAGATAAGTATCTTAGGATTTGTGGAGTCAACAAACTCCGAGATCAAAATACTTTGCTCTGATGTTGCCCCAGAAGCTGGACAGGAGAATTATTTTGTTGCTGGTGAGGGTGGACCATCAAGAGTCCTAAACTCCACATATTACTCAGTTATTCTTGAGGGAAAGATTGCGTTGTATAGGGATGATTCTTGTTCCGGCGCTAAAGTTGCGACACACGAGCTTTTGCATGCTTTGGGCTTTGACCATAACAATAAGGCAAATAGTATTTTGTATCCAACTTTAAGATGCGATCAGACAATTGACCCAGAAATTGTTGACAGTATAAATGAGCTTTATGCTGCTCCTAGCTTGCCTGACTTGTCTATATACTCTGTAAATGCAACTAAGGCTGGTAAATACTTAAACTTCCATATTGAGGTTTTGAATCAGGGGCTTGTAACATCTGATTCTTTAAGTCTCGGAATTTACTCCGGAACTACTTTGATAGATACTTTTGATGTTGGAGCTGTAAGCGTTGGAGCACGAAAGATTCTCGACGTAGAGAACCTCAAAGTCCCTTCTGGCGCTGAATCTATAATCTTTTTTGCAGACTACGACAATTCCATTAATGAGATTGATGAAACTAATAATAAGGCTACTTTGAGAATTGTGCAGCAATAGGCTGTTTTGTACCAGAGATATATTTTAATAAGCAGTTTATAACTTATTTTTATGGCTCTTTGTGTGCACAATTATTCTGCTAGAGGATATTTTGATAAATTATTTGAAGATGTGGAAGTCAGAGAACTATCTTCTCATTCAGAACCAGAGAGAGGGTTTGGGAGAGTTTCTGACGTTGTGTTTGCCGAAGGAATATCAGAGAAGTCATTTAGAACAGGCTTTTTCACAAGTCGCATTATTGATTTGGGTTTGAATACATATTTGAATTCTATTCTCAATGGAATTAATGCATCTATTTGGGATTGGTGTGATGTACCTGTAGGCATGGGGAGAGATGGTCAGAGATTATTTAGAGCTGAGAGCGATCATATCTTAAGATATGGGATAGATTACATAGACAGATGGATAATGTATAATAAACTATTTGGTTCCATATCGGCTGTTTCTGTTTAAGCAAACTTTATAATCTTTCAATGATTTGTTAGTTTATGGTGATGGTGTGTAAGAATTATATTGGCGGACGCTGGGTTTCAAGCAGTTCTTGCAAGACTCTCTTGAGCAGTAATCCAGCTGACGATACTGTTTTAGGCAATTTCCAAGCTTCTACTCGAGATGATATTCGCCATGCGATTGCCTCTGCTGAAATTGCTTTTCATTCATGGCGCGATACTCCTGCGCCAGAGCGCGCTAAGTATTTGTTTAATATGAGAGATTTACTTGTGAAAAATAAAGAGAGACTTGCTCGCTTGATTGTTTTGGAGATGGGAAAAGTTATTTCTGAAGCTCGCGGAGACGTGCAAGAGGCTATTGATATATTTGAGTATATGGCTGGAGAGGGCAGGCGCATGTTTGGACATACCACGCCATCTGAACTTAAAGATAAATTTGCGATGACTATCCGTTTGCCTATTGGAGTTGTTGGTCTTATCACTCCTTGGAACTTTCCCATCGCTATTCCTGCTTGGAAGTCAGCAGCAGCTTTGATTTGCGGAAATACTATTGTTTGGAAACCAAGTTCCGATACTCCTTTATGTGCTGTTGAATTTACAAAGTTAATTGCTGAAGCTGGTCTTCCTCATGGAGTCTTTAATATGGTTACTGGTTCTGGAGAAGAATTAGGAGATGAACTTGTAAAGAATCAGCTTGTTCGCGCTATTTCTTTTACAGGCTCTCGAGACGTTGGAGAGAGAATTATTCGTTCTAGTGGAATTAAAAGAGTTGGTTTAGAACTTGGAGGGAAGAACGCAATTATTGTAATGGATGATGCTGATTTAGATTTGGCTGTTGACGGAATTGTTTGGGGAGCATTTGGTACAAGTGGGCAGAGATGCACGGCTGCTTCAAGAGTCATAGTGCACGAGCGTGTTAAAAAAATTCTTGAGAAGAAATTAGTTGATCGCGCTAAGAAATTAACTGTTGGTGAAGGAATGCATCATGATGTTGGGCCTTTGATAAACAGTTCTGCTGTGGAGAAATGTGTTAGGTATATTGGGATAGGACATATTGAGCAGGCTAAATTGATATGGGGTGGAAAACATGTCTTAATAAAAGGGAAAGGCAATTTCTTTCAGCCAACTATATTTACTAATTGCAAACCAGGTATGAGAATATGTCAGGATGAAATTTTTGGGCCTATTTTATCAATTATACCTGTAAAGAATTTCGGTGAAGCTATTGCCGTAGCTAATGGTGTGGGATATGGATTAAGTTCTGCAATTTACACAACTGATATGGCTAAGGCTTTTCATGCTATCAATAAACTAGAGGCAGGGCTCACTTATGTTAACTCTTCAACTATTGGAAGTGAGTGCCATTTGCCGTTTGGAGGGGTTAAAGGGACTGGGAATGGCACGCGAGAGGCTGGAATTAAAGGTATTGATGAATTCTCTGAGATAAAAACCGTTTATTTTGATTATTCTGGCAAGTTGCAGAAAGCGACGATAGATGATTAAAATAAATTAGCCACGTAAAATCTTAGCTATTTCTTTATCTTTGAGAACTGTAACCATATACTTAAATTTTTTATTAGCAAACTGTTCGTGCATCTTAGCAAAGTCTATTTTTGACACATCTGATTTTTCATAAATAGCATCCCATTCCTTAAGTGATTCAATATGTGGAATTTTATATACCTCTAAAATATAGTCATTATTTATAATTGTAAATATATTAGATATATTTGGGTTGTTCTCTACTTCTACGCCAAGTTTTCTCCAAAAATCAGCAAACAACTGGTCCAATGGGGTCCAAGTTTTACTTATCATCTTCCATTTTACCTTGCTCTTTATTTTTTCCAATAGTTCTGCTTCTTTTCGAGTTATCGCATTTGGAAATGGTACATGGCGGGTTAAAAATACAATATTTACTTTTCCTTCTTCTTTAACAATTTTTTCAATTAGCTCAAAGTGAAATTTGATAAAATCATCGTGTTTTTCAAAATGCAATTTTTGAATTGTATTTGTCTCTATTTTTTGATGCATATCCTCTAACTCACTTTCTATTTTTTGTGAAAACTCTCCGATATTTTTTATCCATTCCTTGCTTATCTGATATCCTTCTTTTGTTTTTTCTAATATTTTGTTCTGAATAAGCTCTTGGAGTGATTTGTGGACTGCCTGATATGTTATGGATATACTCTTTGAAACATTATGAAATATTTTCTTAGCTGTTAAAGGCCATTCGCTTGACAGCAATTCTATTATTTTTTCTTTGGTTGGGCTATTGCTTAGGGAAGGTATTGTCATAATTGTTTTATGAGCTTTTAGGATTATAAACTTTTAGGTTGATTTCATTTCTACCGTGGGTATATTATAGGTTATTTTAGTTAGGAGATATGGAAACTGAAAGAATTAGATATTTTGAAGATAAAGTATTTGCAATAGTTAATTTATTTAGAAATAAGGGGTATTTAACTACTGAAATTGATTGGCACAATTCTGGAAGGTCTGTGCCACGTCTGAAGAATTTTGTTACAGATGGTGAAGTATTTACTCATCGCACTTATGGGATTTATCATATTGGTATCGTAATTCCGATACAAGAAAGTTCTTTCGATAAATTCCGAAGAAAATTATTTTATACATCTGATTCTCCTTATGTTGTAATAGCAGATGCATCTAATTCATCTATTCTTGGCTTGTTTCATTTGGATGTTTATGGCAGACGTTATGTTCCTTATATGCAAGATATGGCCTCAGAAATTATTGGTGTAGGATGGAATGATGTTTCTATTGAGTTGAAGAGCGAGGAGACTCCACAATTAGCATGGTAGATAATGAAAGAATAGAATTTAGAGAAGGGTCAATATCTAAGTTACTTGGATTAGTTAGGAGCAATGGATATTTACCAGTCCATATTAATAGTTTAGTTCACACTGGTCATAGTTTTAAGTGGGATTCTCATTTGGATTATATTATCTTCAATAGTAATAGGATTCATCATCGTAATGATTTTATTTTGGGTATTTTTGATAGATCGAGTGAACTTCGTCCGATTAATCCTGCTTCGTTTTTTAGCGGGAAAACTTATTTATTGATAGGAGAATTAGATACAAAATCTGTTTTAGACCAAGACACTTTATCCATTTATATTCATGGCAGAGGGAATGTTAGAAAAGTGGAGGATTTAGCGAGGGAAATTGGATTTCTTTTTCCTGAAAAAAAGATTAATCTTGAATTAAAGAGCGAATATAATATTGAACCATATTATTATAGAGATTTTAGCTCTGAAGTTGAAAGAATTTATTATGAAAATTTGAGATTAAAAAATGAAAGGAGGTCTGAATAATAATGGGAAGAAATGAAGATGAATACAATGCAAGTTATAACGCTGCTAGATCTGGTGGTTTTTGGGACGATGTAGCTGAAGGATTCGGCAATCATGAAACTATAAATCACAAAGGATATCTTGATGGAGCAAGAGATAGAGAAAAATATGGTCGAAGAGATAATCCTAATAGTCTTTTTAAGAACAAACCTAATTCAGATACTTCAAGAAGTAGAGAAGTAGATGACGATGATAGAGATTCTATGTTAGAAGCTCTCGCTCACAAAATAGTCGAAGATCGTAAGATAGATGAACTTGTTAGAGATGCTACGCGTGCTTCTCCAGAAGTACAAAGAAGGTTTTTAAGAAAAACTATCGCCTGTACAATGATTAAAGATTATTCTGCTGATTGTGATAAATGTAATGATACATTAGATAGAGCTGTAAATAGAGGGTTAGCACTTACAGATAATAAAGAAGAAATTTATTCTACTATTTTAAGAGCGTATTTGAATAAGAGGTCTGATGGATAAATGGAAGAGCTATTTTTATTTTTTTATTTTTTTTAAAGGAGATTAATATGGAAAACAGCACGGTAATAATTATAAAGGATGTAAAATCTAGAAAGAATATGAGATTTAGAAAGTCTTCTATGGTTTATTTTATGCTTTTGTTTGCTGTGGCTTTGTCTGTTTTTGTTTTTGCTCAAGATAATCTTTTTAAGACAGATGACAAACTTGAGTTGAATGAAAAATCTTTAAGTGATATTTTCGGGAAAAATGTTAAAGATGCAGTTTTTGATGAATTTATCGATGACCGAGATAAAATTGTGAACGAATTTGAGAATAATGATAAATTAGAAGTTATAATCTGGCTTAAAAATAATGACTTTACTTCTCCAGCATATCAAGATGATTTAGATAAAAAACGAGAAGAAATTGGAAAATTGCAAGATGAAGCTTTGGCTTTGTTTGGTGAAGATGAATTTAAACTAAAATATAAGTATATTATTACGAATGGTTTTGCTGGTTCTATCACAAAAGAAGGATTTCAAAAGTTAATAGATGATGATTTAATTGGAGAAATTTATTTAGATGGAACTGTTTATTTGAATCTTGCGGAGAGCAGGAGCTTGATTAACGCAACAAATGTTGAGCCGATGGGTTATGGAGGGCAAGGCGTTACTGTTTGCACCATAGACACTGGAGTTGACTATACTCACCCTGATTTGGGTGGTTGTTTTGGACCAGGATGTAAGGTTATTGCAGGTTATGATTTTTGCAATGGTCCAAGTTGTAGTGGAGGAGTTGATCCTGACCCAATGGATGAGAGAGGTCATGGGACGCATGTTGCTGGAATTGTTTCATCATCAAATGTGACTTATCGCGGTGTCGCTCCAAATGCAAATATCATGGCAATAAAAGTATTTAACAATAATTCAAACGAGGGGGCTCCAATATCAGCAGTTACTGCTGGAATTGACTTTTGTACTAATTATGCACAGCCCTTTAATCTAAAAGTTATTACAATGAGTCTTGGAGATCATGTTGCTTATACTCCTCAAAATTGTCCAACTGTTTATAATAATGCTATTCAAAATGCAGTGAACTCTGGGATTTTTGTTGATGCTTCTTCTGGGAATGATAATTTGATTGGTGGAGTTTCTTCTCCTGCTTGTGCTCCCAATGTTGTTTCTGTTGGAGGGACTTATGATGGTGCTTTAGGATTACAAATTTGGTCTTCTTGCACTGACTTAACTACAGGTGCTGATAAAATTATGTGTTTGACAAATAGGGGGTCTAATTTAGATTTGCTTGCTCCGGGGGCATCTATTACTTCTACTGCTCTTGGTGGAGGATTTATAAATTTTGGTGGCACTTCAATGGCTGCACCGCATGTTGCAGGATTAGCTGCTCTGATGTATCAAGTTGATTCTTCTTTATCGGCAGTAGGTATTGAAAGAATTATGAAATCTTCTGGAAAACCTATTTATGATTCTGCGACTGGATTGACTTTCTCGAGGATAAATGCAAGAAAGGCTTTTGCAAATGCGGGCTCTCCGGAAAATTGGATTTTTGATAAGAGATTGACTTTTGGCACAAATCAAACAATAAGCAGTCCGTTCGGAGGCACCCAAACTTATTATTCTCAAGCTTCAGAACCATCTACAGCTATAGATTCTAATGATAATCTTCATGTTGTTTGGAAAGATAATAAATATAATTTAAGCTCAAGCTCTTATGAAATATACTATAAAAAATTAAATAATATTGGTGATAGTTTAACAAATGATATTAGGTTAACTTTTAATCCTTCAAATTCTGAAAATCCTAAAATAGCTGTTGATACAAATAATAATCTTCATTTGCTTTGGGTTGAAGGAACGAGTTCGTTATATTATAAGAAGTTAAACAGTAATGGTGTGAGCATTTCTCCAGATATTCCCGTTACAAATAGCTATTATCCTTATAATTCCCTTCTCGATCATGATTTAGTTATTGATTCAGGTAATAATATCCATATTGTATGGCGTGGTTCAAGTGGCGCAATTTATTATAAAAAACTTAATAATAATGGTATTAATTTGACTTCAGAATTAACAATAGCTGCTTATAATAATAATTATAGAAGGCCTTCAATAGATGCTGATAGTATAGGTAATATTCACTTGACTTATTTGCAACCTGGTTCATGGAATATAGCTAACGCAATTTTATATAAGAAACTAGACAATAATGGGAATAACCTTACTGGTGAAATTGCGACTACATATAGTTGGACTGAATCATTTGATGAGCCACAGATAGTTGCCGATAGCAATGGAAATTTACATATTTCTTATTATAGATATTATACTTGCGGTTCTAGCACTTGTTTTGATGTAGTTTATCAAAAATTAACAAGTAATGGGGGTGTTGTTTATAGTAATTATTTGGGTAGTGGGAGCAATCCATCAATTGCTATAGACAATAATAATAATGCGCATATTGTTTTTAATAGTGTGGCTGGATTTATGCCTAACCCCATAAACTCAGAGATTAAATATGCAAAAGTGAATAGTAGCGGTTCGGTCTTAGTCTCGGATAAAAGATTGACTTATGATACTTCTCCATCGGATGTGGCTGATGTTGCTGTTGATTCTGAAAACAATATACATATAGTCTGGCAAGATTCTCGCGATATAAATAACGAGATTTACTACAAGCGCTCGTTTGCTCCGATAAATATGATTGGAACGCCGAGTATTGGAAGTCAAGTGACTTTTAAAATATCTGATCCAAATAATCCTAACAGTGTTTATGGATCTGCATTATCTTTTGGAACAAATCAAGGGATACCTTTGGGAGATGGCCGGGCGCTTCCTTTGAACAATGACGGGGCATTTTATTATTCTGTCGCTTATCCGCAGCAAATTGGCTTATCAAATACTTTTGGTTTGTTAAATAATAATGGTAATGGCGAATTTTATTGGACAATCCCTAATAATCCTTCAATTATAGGTGTAAATATTTCTATTGCATTTATTTCAGTTGATGCAAGTGTTTCTGGATTTCCAGATCAAATAAATTATATCTCTCCACCGTTTACTTTGGCTATTTTGCCTTAAAGAATAAATATATAAACAATTTTTACTTTTTTATTCTTGAGGGAAAATGATAAGAATAAAGACTGAAATTCCTGGGCCTAGATCTCTCAAGACTATCGAGCACTTGCGAAAAGTCAATGGCGCTTGGGCTGTGCCTTTCCCATTTGTGCATTCTTCTTTGGGCTCTGGAGCTTATTGCGAAGATGTGGATGGCAACAGGTTTTTGGATTTCGGATCACAGATTGCTACAAATCCGTTTGGGTATAATCATGATGAGATGCTTTCTGTTGTGAAGAAATATTCTGGAAGACATCCTTTGAAGTATGCTGGACAGGATTTTATAGTGCCGGAGCACGGGCAATTGCTTGATGAATTAATTTCTATTTCTCCTCGCGGCATGAATGGAGGATTTTTAGTTAACTCTGGAGCTGAAGCAGTTGAGAATGCGATTAAAATTTGCATGCATCAGCGTTCGGGAATGAAATTTAGCGCTTCTTTTGAGGGGGCATTTCATGGCCGCACACTTGGAGCTTTGAGTTTGCATCATTCTAAGTCTGTGCACAGACATGGATATATGCTTGAAGCAAATAAAGAACTTCCTTTTGATGACTCTGCAGCTGAGGTTTTGCAGTCTTTAGTTACACAGTACGGCGCTGAAGCGGTTGGATTTGTAATACTTGAACATCTACAAGGAGAGGGAGGATATAGAATACCTTCAAACTTAATGGTCAAGAAATTATTTGCTTTGAGCCGCAAATATAATATTCCGTATGTTGCCGATGAAGTGCAGTCTGGAATGGGCCGCACAGGTAAATGGTGGGCTTTTGAACACTATGGAATTGTTCCAGATGTTTTTTCTGCCGCTAAGGCATTACAGGTTGGGGCTGTTATCGCTCCTAGAAATGATTTTCCAGAAGAGCATGGATCAATCTCTTCCACTTGGGGAGGAGGGCATGTTTTAGACATGGCTTTAGGACTAAAGACAATCGAGATTATTAAACGAGATAAATTGCTTTCAAGAAATACTAAGATTGGTTCAAAGATTATTTCTGGTTTACGTAAGATTGGCTCAATTGACAATGTTCGTGGTCGTGGACTTATGATTGGGTTTGATTTGCCTGACTCTCGAACTCGTGACACATTTGTTATTGAATCTTTAAAGAAAGGATTGATTGTCTTAGGAGCAGGGGAAAAATCAATTAGAGTTATTCCCCCATATATAATTGAGCAGAATGAAATTGATGAAGGTTTGCGAGTCATTGATGAAGTTTCTGCTAAAGTGACTTCTCGCGGATTTGAGTCTCACGGTAAGATTTGCGAGTTTATGGATTGTGGAAGTGGGCATAGCTAATGGTACTAACACAAAATGATATTTTAGAGATATTAAGACATTACAATTTAGGAATTTACAAGAGCTCTAAACCTATGAAGCATGGGCACGCCGCATTTGCCTTTTTAATACAAACAACAAAAGGAAAATTTCTTCTTAAAGAGTACTCTTTACATGGGAGGATCCATGCTATTGATCTAAACAGAAGGGAATTTCAGGCAAAAGTACTTGAAAAGTTAAACGACCACGGTTTGACTATGCCTCATCTCATTAGAACAAAAACAGGCAGACTTCATATTGATTATCGAAATTCCAGGATATTCATACAGCAGTATATCGAAGGAAGATCTGTAAAAAGACTAACAGATGCACAATCTATTCAGTTAGCTAAAATAGTCGGAAAAATAAATTTAATCTTGAACAAAATTAATTATGGTAAAGAATATGAGTCTACTGAAAAGAAAAGATTTGATAATTTAAATAAACTCTATAAAATAAGAAACATAGATTTGCCAAAAAAGAGAGATGAACTTTACACACATTATAATCATTTTAATTTTAGGATGTTAAAAAGAGCTCTTACACATAATGATATACGAGGAGATAATATTATCGTTCATAAAAATAAGGTTAGAAGTGTCATTGATTGGGATGACCTACGAGAAACTGCAGTGTCTTATGACCTGGGAGTTATGATTTATGGTTTTTTTGTAAGAGGAAGTGGTGTAAACGAAAAACAAATAAAGATTTTTCTTAAAGAATATCAAAAATATATCTATTTTAACGATGAAGAAAAGAAGGCTACCTATTATTTTGCTCTTTTAAGGATTCTTGAAGTGATTGCTTTCTTTCAATGGAAAAAGTCAAAGTTAAAATCTGATAAATATGCAGATAAAGCAATGCTATTTTTAGCAAGACGCTATGTCTCTTTAGAGAAATTTGGTTTAGAGAGATTTATTAGTCTTTTTTCTCACCGATAGAGTATTAGTCTTTAGGATGATTATTTTTTTAGGCTGCAGTTTTATACTGGGTGGTGAAACCAACGTCGGGTCGGTGATGGCGATACAAATAAGATTGATTATCTGGTAGATGGTAATACTGTCTCGCTTTAAAGTATTGAATTCGAGGTGCTTCATCATAAACTTCTGTGGGTCGTTCGTGTCTTTTTGCCAGTGGAAAATAGTGTGCTTTGTCCTTATAGGGTAGTGTGTATTTTTCTCCGTCTTGGTTTCCTCCAGTTGGAGGACAAGGTAATAAATCCATATTTTTGTTATTTATCAATACTTTTAATAGATTTGCCTTTTTAATAAGCAATTATTTTTTTCTTGCCGATAACAATTATATCGAAAAGCTCAATCATCTTTTTTACAAATGGACTTTCTTGGTTGATCTTGAAGAGTTTTGCATTTCCTATGTGCCTTGTTGGCACAATTATTTGTGATTTGATTAAGTCTTCCCAAATTCGAAATAATGTTGTTCTTCCTATGCCTGAACCTTCAGCTATATCGCTGATATGATAATCAAGTTCTCTTCCTTCTATGAGGAATTCGAGAACTCTTATTTTTGGAGTACTATCAATGCTTTTTGTAAAGAGAGTTTGCATTAGTTGCTATAGTGAAAAGGTTTAATATGTTTTACTACTATGCGTTTGTATAACGGAAGTTATATGGAAAAAGTAGGCAGCAGTAAGATTTATAAACAAAATCATGTAGGTGTTACTCGTATGCACCCCGGTGATCTGAAAAGGTCGCCGGATGAGTCTTTTTCTAATAGCTCTAATAATACTTTGGTTTTCATTGATGATGGTTTTTTAGCTAAACTCAGCAAATATCTTGGTCACGGTAAATACCTTTCTTTTGATAGAGTCATGTTTGCTAAAAATCTTGCAAAAAAACAAAATCTGAATTGCGAAAATATTTTTTATTATACTGCTCCGCCTTTTCAGAGCTCTAAACCTACAGCAGAAGAAGAAAAAAGAAAGAAAGGATATGACAATTTTATTAAAGAATTATTAAAAAATCCCGAAGTTATTGTGAGAGAAGGAAGAGTTCAAAGACTAAAGACAGGTAATTCTTTTATTTATAAACAGAAAGCAGTAGACTCCTTGGCAATTATTGATTTAATGAGTATCCCTATGAAATATCCTAAAATTCATAAAATTATCCTTTTGTCTTCAGATAGTGATTTTGTTCCTGCAATAGAGGCTATAAAACAATTCAATATAAAAACAATACTTTGTACATATTATAGTAAAAAAAGAAACACCAATTTCTCAAGAAGCAATCATTTGATAAAATCAGTGTATAAATATGTCTTGTTGACAATTGATGATTTTAATAAATCACCTTCAATTAAATCCGGAGAAAAAATATGGTAAAATACTATTTACACAATAGTAATTACAAAGATGCAAACGTTGTTGTGCTTGGAGTTGCCGATGCATCTGGAAGCAGGTCTTCTCGCGCTTCTGGTGTCTCTAAAGCTTCGGATTATATACGTGGCGTATCGCAGAAACTTGATGTGTTTAAATGGAAGGGTGGCGAGACTCGCAAAGTTGAATCATCTCGAGGCGTGATTAATGCCAAGGTTTGCGATATTGGTAATATAAAGAAGAAAGAGATTAATAATAAAATTGGGAAGATTATTGTGGATGGGAAAATTCCCCTAACTCTTGGAGGAGATCATTCTATTACTTCTTCTATTGTGAAGTCAATTGCAAAAGCTTATTCGGGTAAACTTGCTTTTGTATATTTTGATGCGCATCCAGACTTTAGATGTGGCTTTGGAGATTATTACGGCTCTGTTTTGTGTGAACTTGAGAAATTAGGTAATGTTTCTTTTAAGAATAGTGTATTGATTGGAATGCGCGCCCCTGAGAAGGATGACTTAAAGAATTTAAAAAAAAGTGGTTTACTTGTGATTACTCCAGAAGATTTGGAAATGAATGGAGTGAAGAAAATTAGTGAGATGATATCTAAAAGGATTGGAAAATTGCCCATATATGTCTCTGTAGATATGGATGCTTTAGACCCATCTGTAGCTCCAGGAGTAGATACTCCTGTTGTTGGAGGACTTAGTGCTTTGCAACTTTTGACTTTGATCGAGCAGATCGGAAAGAAAAAGATTATTGGTATGGATATAGTTGAAGTTAATTCGCGATTTGATAAACAGAATATGACTGGGCATTTAGCTTCAAGAATTGTCGCTGAAATTATTGCTTCTATAAAGGGATATTAGAGCTAACAGAAGAATAGTTAAAAAGGAGAGGTGTTTTGTGTTTTTGATAGGGTGAAAAGATATGAAATTTAAATTACATGTAACTTTAGGCTCTATTTTTCTAGTGATCTTGATGTTTTTTGTTTTTATTGATAGCTCTGGCATTCTCTCGGCTCAGAGCGGGATTTCAGTATTATTAGCATGGAATGATAATTCTTTAGATGAGAATGGATTTTATATCGATAGA
>ERZ1292623.2034-Hain-H51-01um-R1-2034-length-18685-cov-5_pt2 | contig 13918 bp, 26 predicted proteins | sample MGYA00564398_ERZ1292623 | MGnify/ENA primary metagenome ERZ1292623 (study PRJEB36523, sample SAMEA6512633) | groundwater metagenome | collected 2019-01-07 | study: AquaDiva: Metagenomics assemblies of 32 groundwater samples
ATGTGTAGGTTATTGATCTTTTTAAATAATACTAAAGATTATTTTAGAACTGCTGTCAATGTACATCTGCAATGACTGTGAGGTTCGCTTGGTTGGAAATATTCTTTTCCTGTTCGCTCATCAATAAAAGTATCATGCAATCCCACTATTTGCCCATTTAGGCTTTTGCAAATATCACAAGTTCGAGCGTCTATAAAAGTGTGCCATTTTTTTTCTTTAACAACTCCACTCTCTTTAAACGCGAGTAGTTTGCTTTGATTAAGAAATCTTACCGTTTCAGTGCGAGCTATTTTCATTGCTCTTCCTTCAGTTATGTTATCTTCGTATTCTCCGCCTTTATATTGTACAAACTTATTTTTTATATCTTCCTTAATTTTTTGAAGTCCTTCGCCTTTTTTTATTCCTTCTTGAACAATAGAATATATATCATTTGTTAATTCTTTACTAACTCCTTTTAGACCATGCCATTTTTTTCCATTAATCAAAAAACCATTAAGTTGTCTATTGGTCATGACTTCAATCTCTTTATCGAAAGAAGGTCTCAAACCAATATCCACGTTTAATTCTTTTTCAGCTTCATTAATCCCATTTTTATAACTTAAACTAATAACGTGACTAAGTTTATTAAAAAAACCAATTGTATTAATCGTATTAAAAAGTCTTCTTACAAAATCACCAAATGATTTTTCCATTATTTCTTTATTTAACTCTTCTTTAATTGTTACATCAGTAAATTTTAGTATTTCTCGTTCCCAATAATTAAATTTCTTTTCTAAAAAATCAGCGTAGTCCTTACTATCCTCATCTTCAATCTTTTCAGGAACAAAACTCTTTTCTAATTCTATCTCTTCACTTTTTTGCTTATCCTTTTCTTGATTCTTCTCATCTAATTTCTCTTGTGTATCATCTCTTCTTTGCCCATTATTTCTATCGTAAACTTCTTGTTTACCATCAAACTTACTAACGCCACCATTCTGAACAAAACGATCCTGCATAACAATACTCATAGGTTGATCTCCCCACTCAACAGGATCGAGACCCTCTTCAGATCTCACTTCATTAATAGTGATGACATTTGCGGCGAGTTTTGCCATAATCTGATCATGCTTAATTTTTTCTTCAGCAGAATCTTTTAAGAACCATTTAAAAATGAGTTTATCATGGCCAACAAGTTCTGGAATTATTTCTCTATTAATCGCTTGAGAAATAAGCTTAAGATAAGGCATGATCGCATTCTTTATAGTCGTACGTTCTTGACTTTCACTAGTGCTTCTATTACTACCTTCATAAAATCCGACTTCCTGTGGTGAAAGACCATACGCTCCAAATACTAAGTGAAAATACCATTTTTGACCGTCAAGCCATTGCATATCCGAATTTGATTTGCTTAATTCTTTAAAATCAACATTCGTATTAAGAAATAGAAGCTTATGTGCTTTTCCTTTTGCACTCGCTTCCCAACCGCTTCTTATTGTATCAAGTTGTCCAGCGTCGGCTTGAACAGTAACTATGCCGTCGGGTATTGCGTTGTTTTTGAAAAATTCTTTATTATAACGAGTAGATTGAATCATTAATTCTACTTCCTGCTCAATAGCCATAAGTGGAGAAAATCCGTATGGAAATAATTCGGTGTTATTATTCATTTTTCCATAAATGATCTCGTTCTTTTCAAAGAAAAGTGGCGCACCTTTAGAAAATTTGTAAGAATATTGATAAAATCCAGTTAGTAATCCATGATTTTGTTTATCAAGATCTATCACAAATCTTGAACCATCATACGTGAATAATTCTACGAGTTCACCTTTTACATTTCTACCTTTGAATACAACTCCCGCATCGATTTCAAGAACATCTCTTAGAAAAGGAATCCACACATCCCAAAATTGGTCCCCATTACGATTTGGATATTCTAATAACTTTTTAATTTTTTCAATATCTTTTTCATAATTTTTAATATCTTCTTTTTTATCTTTGAGAATTACATTCCATTCTGTAGTCATAAGCTGTTTAAGAATAGCGTTTTCGACCATCTGTACCCATGCGCTTTTGGCGTATTGTCTTATTTCAAAAACGTTAATTCCGCGAGGAACTCCAAGAACAGGTGAGAAAAACCAGTTTTGAAAAGGTAAATTATCTGTTGGTGTTAAATCTGAAGAAGAAAAGAATCTTATTTCTTTTGCTAAGTAGCTTTTTGTATTTTTATACCAGTCGAGTAATCCCATGAGCAAAAAAATTAAATAAGTTTGTGAGGTTGTTTTATTGTGTTTATTTTTGTTATTTTTAAATAATACTAGTTATAGATGATGATTATTGCTTTTTTTCCGATAAATTTTTTATTTATTATGATGTGTGCGCTATTTCCGAATTTGGTTATGTTTAGTTCAAATATGTCTTTTGGGTGAACTTCTATTTCTTCTTTAATTTTTATTTTAACCATGCTTTTTGTATATACATTGTATATATAAAATGTTGTTTTTCTTCTTTGTCCACTGGTGAGTTTGAAAAAGTGTATATACAATGTATATATTTTAAGCTTAACCGAAGAAAAAACTTAATTCTTTATTTCTATTAGCACCATGAATTGCAAGAACTAAAGCATCCACTAAATCATCATGTCCGCCTTGACTGTGGTGTAATTTTATTAAACGATCACTTGTTTTGCTAATCTCATATCTAAAATCTTTAAGTTGATAAATAAGCTTAATATGATTGGGAATTTTGATTTTACCTTGCTCCATCAATAATTTTAAACTGCCGAACATTGCCATTTTAGTCTCAATAGTAAAAGTCATACCTATGATGACGTCGTTACTCACATAACTTTGTTTGTAATTCGTTTGATTTATTTCTTTGGGAACATTAAATTTTCTACTTAAAAAGTCAAGAAGACCGGCGCCAAGACCTGTTTGATCTATAATAATTTTAGAAAATTTATATTTATTGTGTAAATAAATAATATACTCGGCAGTTTTATCAAGGGTATATTTACTAAGTTCTTTAATAAAAATAACTTTATTTATTTCTCCAGTTTCAACTATAATAAGAGCAGTATTGTCTTGACCAAGTCTTGCAGGATCTACTCCTAAAATTAAGCTCATACTTCCTCTAATTGAATAATATCACTTATACAGTAATTTATGAGATTATAAGAAAAGAAAGCGTCTTGATCTGGAATGAACTCGGCTTCGTATTCTGTTTGAAATTCTAAAAGAGTACAATTATTTTTCTGTTCATCGATAAAATTTTGCTTAAAATGATCTACTTCCACAGCCTCTTTCCAAGTATATCTATGAACTTTATAATTTTCATCAGTATAACTTTTATAAAAATGATTCATTCCAAAAGGAGTACCGATCTTTATAATCTTTCCATCAGTAGAAGAAATCATCGGTATAAGAACTTGATTAACTATTTCATCTTTAATAAAACCGGCTTCTTCAAGAATAAGAACATTCGCACTTATTCCCCTTATAGTTTCTCCTCTATCACCAACTGGGTACGCACTTATTCTGCAACCGTTTTTAAAGAATATTTCTCTTTTAGTAAAAGATATTATTTCTGAGAATAAAGGGGATTTATTTATCATTTCTGTTATTTTCCTAAATAATTCTCCTGCTTGTCGATCAGTTGGTCCAACTATTACTATATGCCCATTTGGAGTCCTTAAAGCCTCAAGAATAGAAAGTATGCTAATAGTGGTACTTTTTCCTGTATTATGTACAATTAAATTATTAGCGATAAAATTATGATTATTTTCTGTTTCAATATCATAAGTTAATCGATCATCTAATTTAGTAATTTTCTTAACTCTTAACCATCTAATCTCATTTTCTATTACTCCCTGTTCACTTCGACTTGTTTTAATATTTAATCGTTCAATAAATCTAAGACTTTGCTTTTCTTTTCCATAAATTAAACCAATATTCATAAAAAAATTATTACAACTAATCTTATCTGCTATTCTAACTTTCCAAAATCTGCTTTTTTGCAATCTTCTATTTTTTTCTTCAGTTAAATAACTCTTACACCCCCATTTTTGAAGTAAATATTTTAATTGCTCAGCCATTACTAAACTTGTACAACTAATTCCGATTTCTTTATTACTGACCCAACCATCAGAAGCATAAAATCTATTTAAAAATATATTAGAATTTTTAGTTTTAAGTATGAGCTCAGGAATTATTTTTTTATCTTTTTTCTGTCCAAATATCCCAATATCTTTTAAAAAATTACTAAGACTGTTCTTTTTATTACTTCTTTTTCCAGTAAGTAAATAATCCCAACCTTTATTTTTTGCATATTTTTTAATAGTAATATCTCGAAAATTATTTATACAAATTTTTTCAACTTCTTCAAGATATAATAAACTATTATTTGTAAATTTAACACTGCTTGTATAATTTCCATCAGCAATTAAGTATCCCAGAATTTTACATAAATCATCATTTATAATAATTTTTTCATTTCCAATTAAATTATTTGGACTTGCAATACACATTCTTTTACTTAATCCATCTTCTATATTTCTCCACCCTTTTTTTACCATATTATGACTTCGCCACTTTGAAAAAAAAGGGTGTTTACTTGAGCATATTATTTTTTCATTTTGATACGTTTTTAGTTCATATGTTTGTCTTTTACCGCTTAACCACTGTTTTTTTACTTTATCTCCTTCTATTTTACCGCTATCAATATTAAAACTAAATATTTCATCTCCTTCTTTTACATCTTTTAATTTCTTATAATCACCCTTAAATAAGGGAATTATCGTCTCTCCATCTAAACATTGTCTGCAGAAAGCGCCTATTATTCTTTTATTGTCTAAACAGTCTTTTAAGAATTTTTCTTGAAACCAATAAAGTTCTATTTTGAATAGTTCTTTAATTGTTTTTAATAAGCTTATCATTATTTTCTATTTCTACTTTTTTAAGAAAATCATTCCAATTAAAAGTTAAAGTCGTTTGTCCTTCAATCTCATGTTTTTCAGAGTATCCTCTGTTCTTTCCCAATCTTGAAAGCACCCATTTACTACTGTCTAAATCATTATCGCTTATTTTTTGAAAAAGAACACTCTCCGCCTTATCTACAATCTTTTCTTTCTCTAAATCTAAATCTTTTCTGAATTGAGGGTGTCGTTCTAAATAATCAACTATTGTACTTCTGTCTACATTAAGTCGTTTTGCTATTAGAATTTGGATTCCGAAACTGTCTTTTAAGGCTATTTTGAAGTTTTTTTCGTTTATTTTTGTCATGTTGGATTCAGCGGTGTTTATGCGTTATCCTCCAGTTTGAATGGGAATCTTCACATTGGTGATGTGTTGTTCTGCTTTTGAACTAATGACGCATTTAGGGTAAGGTTTTTTATATTTTAGGAGTTTATTTTCTATTTCTTTTGTGAGTGGCATGGTATATTCATGTTTTGGTGGGGTGTTATTTTTTTATAATCGCTTATTTTTTTTTGCTTTTACATACTTTCCAAAACATTTTAAAAATCCATTTTTACTTATACTTCTTGAGTGGTATAATTTTCCCTCTTTTGATTTATTTTTTTTAGGATATTATTGTTATATTTTGTTTTTTTATTAGTTTATTTTTTTTAAATTGTTTGTAGATTACTTCATGCTGCCATCTTTTATATCTCCAAACTACTTTTACAACATCTGGATGTTTTATTTGAAGACTTTTTGCAAATTCAAATCTTTTATCTCCTGAATTATATATACTATCTGTATTTCCTCCTTTCATCATCATTGTTCTTATTTTTCCGCAAAGGAATGAGTTAAATAAAATAGTGCAATATTTATCTTTTAGTATTCTTAAACTTAAATCTGTATCTTCATTATATTTTCCTTCCCATTTGTAATTAGTTTTATTTGATAAGAGGATGCATGAGTATATTCTTGTATTAATGTAAATTGGTGGAACTTTAGATTTTGCTACTATTAAGTATTGATAATTCATTCCAGACATTATGACATTAGTATATCTATCTGTAAAATCTTCAATAATTCTAAATATTACTTTGTCATTTACTCTTATTTTTTTATTGTTTATTAATCTATAAAAATGTTGAATATTATCATCAAGAATCCAATGCCTATCATGACCTTCTTTTTTTGAATGTTCCCATACCCAATTTCTAACTGGAATTCCACCTTGTTTTCTTTTACTGAAATCTTCTGGAGTAACCAATATTTTATTTTTATCAATAACTTTTGCATAATTTTCATATTCTGATGGTTCAACAACAATTTTATATATGACTTTCATATCTTCTAAAGTTTTACTCGTTAACCTACTTTCCCATCTTCCTTTACTTATTATATAAATAGGATATTTTGGATTCATGAATCATTAATATAAACAAAATCTTTCATACTTTCTTTTAATTTTTCCGGAAACCAAATACTTTTTGTCATATTATTTAACTTAATATTTATTAATTCAGAAAATTTAATTCTATCAATATCATTTTCAAATAAAACTATTAATCTATTCAATAATAAATCATTCTGTTCAAATTCCGGCATTCCAGTATATTCCAAATTAGGATCATTAACACCTATATTATTGAATCCTAATTCTTCAATATTAAAATCTAAACTTTTTAACTCCTCCAAATCAAGCTTTAATAAGTTATCATCCCAATTGGACTCTGCAAGTTTATTATCTGCTAATCTCAAAGCTTTCTTCTGCGCAGTAGTCAAATCAGAAACCCTTATTATAGGAACGGATTGTAATCCAAGCTTCTTCGCTGCTTCTAAACGCCCATGACCTTTAATAATAATATTATTCTCATCTATTACAATTGGTTGATCCCAACCGTATTGACTTATTACATTTGCGAGTTTATCTATTTGATCTTGAGAGTGAAGTTTTGCATTTTTATCATACGGAGTAATGCTTTTTATGTTTACTAATTCTATTTTATCTCTGATAATCATTTTTTCTCTCTTAACTTATCAATAATTCTAAATATTACTTTGTCATTTACTCTTATTTTTTTATTGTTTATTAATCTATAAAAACGTTGAATATCTACAATAAACGAATCATCTAAATCAATCATATTGTGTCAAAATCCCTTTTTAACTCTCTAACCATTATATGACCCATATCCACATTATGTTTAACGAGTATTGGTGCGAGGATTTCATTTTGTAAAATAATTTTTTGTGTTGAATCACTAATTCGACCGTATCCCCTTTCTGCTTTTTGAATTTTTACTTCTTTGCTTATTTCTTTTTTTAATTCTTCAAAATGAGGTTTTACAATATTTTCCCAATCTTTTTCGAGAATTTTAAGTTTTTCAAGATTTTTTTGAATCTCTGTTAAATTTTTAAGAAGAGTATCTTCTTCTATATCTTTTTCTAATTGTTGCTTATTTTTTTCCAATTGAACGAGTTCACCTTTTAATTTTTGAAGTTCGTTATATGCTTCTTGTAAATCTAATGTTTTTTCAATCGTTTGCGTTAATTGTACTTTGTTGTTCGCCATTTTTATCTGAATGTTGTGTTCTGCCTGCATTTTCTAAAACCTCTTGTAATTTTCGTATTTCCCTAATGACTAGAAAGTTAAGTAATTGTTCTGCGCTCGTTGTTGAGTATATTTTTTTATAATTGTCAAATTCTTCTTTTATCGTTATTATTGATTTGTCATCTATTTTTGTGAATGTTTTATTTTTTTTAATCATGTAAACCTTAATGAATTTGAATTGTCCTTTTTCTAGCGTAGATTGTATGCTGTTGTCTTTTATTAATTTGTCTAAGCATTTTTTTACCGTTTGGTAATTAATATTTAACGTTTGGCTTATTTGTAGTCCTGTATAATATTTTTTTTTATTTTTTAATAAATCGATTATGCTTTGTTGGCTCATTTCTTTTTAAATAAATTAAGTATCTTTGATTTAAATATACTTTTGCATATGTCAACCTACATATTACAGCATATAAAACATTATATAAAACAGAAAAAACATATAACATAATGAACTCATACCCAACAAAAATAAGAAGATACGGAAGCAGCACACTACTCCTCATACCCGCAATTCTCTACAAAGACAGCACATTCCCCTTTAAAGCTTTAGAAAATCTTAAAATAACAATAGAAAAAAATAAGCTCATAGTAGAATCAATTTAATCTTCATCATTCCTTCTTCTATTACTATTTAACCCCAAACTCTTCCAATAATGAACAGTACAAAACTCACCATCAACACTAAACTTATTACATACCCTTCCAGTTGAAGTTATCACTTTACACGTTCCTAAAATCAAAACCACCCCCAAACAATACTAAACAAAAAAAAATCTCATGGAGCTATACCCTCATCCCAATCATACGTATCAAGACCATCCTTCCCATTTTTCATAGTTTTAACCCATTCAAGATATTCAACAGTTGCCTCACCTTCAATACTTCCCATTAACCTTCTAGTCACTTGAGCCATAACCCACATTTTATGATGAGCTCCATCTATTCCACCACATTGCTCAATAATATTTAAAGCTCTATTTATTTTATCAGTTTTAATTGTCATACTATCTATTTCAATTGTCATACTATAAACTCCCCCAATAACTTAATTAAATTCGGCATTTTTAAATCCGGAAAAATTGCTAAAGGAATAATCTTCACATCATTACAACTCACACTCTTCATATACTTCTGAAACTTCTCCTGAATTAACGCCTTACCCATCGTATTCTGAACCTCATACACAATACCGGTCGTCTTATCAAATACATCTGCAATACCTTCGCCAACTTGACACTCCACATATACTTCATGAGCTTCATTTCTTAATAATTTATAAATAATCATTTTAATTAAATAATGTTTAATAGTTTCTCCTTTTTCAGTAAAAAAATTATTCCCGAGCGTCATTAGGTTATTCTTTCATTAATTCATATAAATTTGATCTTATTAAACGTTGTAATTCTTTATCGATCAATTCAAAATCATTTTGATTTGTTAATAAATATCTAATTTGATCTTTTATAATTTCGATAGCAACAATTAAATCTTTTAGATTAAATTCTTTCATAATTGCCAATTCTGTAATCCGTAAAGCCAATTGAACTTTATGTTCTTTTTCATTTTTATCCTCCAAAATAAAATTATTTGTCGGCATTAAGGAGCAATCCCAACATCCCAATCATAAGTATCACAACCATCCTCTCCATTTTTCATATTCTTAACCCATTCAAGATACTCTGGAGTCTCTTCACCTTCTAAAGAACTGCCTAAAAGCATTCTTACAACTTGATCAACAACCCACGTCTTATGATGCGAACCATCTATACTGCCAAATCTTTGTATTATTTGTAACGCATTTTGTATTTTATTATCAACTTTTAAAGAAGAATCTTTAATATTATCTAAATTCGCATCAAAACCGCAAATATCACAATAAGAACCATATCTCATATTTAAGAGATCATTGTCATCATACCAAAATTCGTAATCCTCTCTTAAACTCGTATTATCTTTCTCTTCTAATGCGGATTTAAAACTTTCAAAATCATCCCATTCTTTTTCAGAAAAACTCTTTTTTCCAGTAGCAAAAAGTTTATCATTTAATTCTTTTAACCTCTTTTCACATTTTGGGCATTCTCTCCAATTATCTGCACTCATTTTATTAACCCCTTTTTTGTTTTTTTATGATAATAACATTCTTTACAAAAATATTCTTTATCAAAAACGTATTCTTTATTACCAATAGTATCAATACAATATAATTTTTTTTTACAAATAAAACATTTATGAGGCAATAATTCCAATCTCATCAAATCACGTCCTTAAATTTTCTTCCACAATCCTGACAAACAATAACAGCATCTATCCCCACTTCTAACCATTTAAAACATTGCTCTCTCCCACAACAATTATGAGTAATCATGTTACCACCCCATTCTTTTCACATAATGTGCTTGTCTGATTCCATTAATTAATTCAAAACAAAAAATCATTTGTTCACCTCATCTAAATAATTTTTTCTGCAAATCTCATTACAAAAATCAAAAGGAAACTCCTCACCTAACCATTTATTGCAATTCTTACACATCATTCAAAGTTTTTAACTCAGTCATTTTTTCCCATTACTGATTTTTTTGTTAAAATTTTCCAAAAAATCTTTTAACTTCTTTAATTTTTCTTTTGTATTTATCAAAATACGAGGCAATTCAAAATCACAATTAATTTCCAAATCAAATCTACCAGAAACCACAGCATTACCATAAACCCGAGCATTACCATAAACCAGAGCATCACCAGAAACCACAGCATTACCATAAACCCGAGCATCACCATAAACCCGAGCATCACCATAAACCAGAGCATTAACATAAACCAGAGCATCACCATAAACCCAAGCATCACCATAAACCCGAGCATCACCATTTTTTAATTTAAGACTTTCAACAAAACCGCCAACTTCTCCTTTTTTGTAATATTTTCCATCTACAAGTGCCTTTATACGAAAAAACTCAATTCCAAAAAAATTTATTTTTGATTCAGATATTAACTCAAATTTTTCTTCGCTCATTTTTTAACCTCAAATCTCATATACAGAGTTTTTTCTGCAAGTTTTAATTTGTTGTATTAAAATACATTGCAAATGTAATCTTTTATCCCCATCTATTTCCTCAGCATAAGAATCTGGTTTTAATTTTTGAATTTCTTCAGGAATAAATTTCTCACACCAACAACACTTATTTTCTTTTGCATCTTCACAAGTTGGACACTTCATTTTTTATCCTCGCATTTTCTACAAATACCATTTCTTAACAAATAAATAATACTAATTCTACCATTGCAATTCTTACAAATCATTTTATCAATCATTCCATCACATCCATAACTGGATAAACTAAATAAGACCTTCCATCAATACTTTTAATCTGACAATCATCGAAATCATACGCTTTAATAAATCTCTCGCATTCGGACAAAGTAATTGTATCAGGAATGATTAATCTGCCCATTATTCTGCTCATGATATTCAACCTCATCAAACATTTTATCATTTGAAATTTTATTCAATCTAATCATTATTTTTTTTGAATCATTAAATTCACATTTTCGCAAAGTAACATCCCTAAATGTAGTTCTTTTTTCCGCACCATTAATCCCCACATCTATTTTAAAAGAATCATCTCTCGTAAAAATATGATTACTTGTAATCATCAAAGCAGTAAAAGGACTTTCAGAAAGGTCATATTCAATATTTTTAGTTTCTAATGCGCTATGTGCTTCTTGTAAAAATTTCGTTAATTCATCTAATTTATTTTTTTCTTGTTCGATTTCATCAATGTATCTAAAAATATTTTTTTTAACTATCTCTCTGCTTACTTTTTTTTCTCTTTCGTATAATTCATTTTTTTGTTCATTCATTTTTCATCACTCCATTTTTTTCACAATTAAGATATTTCTCTCCTTGCTTATTCTCAACTTGAATACAATTATCAAGCCATTTCGGATTAATGCTTATATTCTTTTCAATAACTGTTGAAATATTCTTTTCTTTCTCAATATAAGTGAAACTATTGTAAACGACTTTTGTTTTACTTTTATCGATCTGATCAGTAATAAAATAAACTAAAAGTGCAAAACCAATAATAATTAAAATAAAAATAAAAAAAATTCCAAACTTCTCTAAATTAGTTTTCTCTTGCATTTTAACCCCGAACTTTTTTAGCAGAAATCTGGCAGTTGATGAAGCAATCCAAAAAAGAGGTGAGTTCTTCAAAAAAGATTTTCGCCCCAAGCTAACTGCCAGATATTCTCTTGCTAACTCATATTTTTATAGCAATAATAATCGTTTTTACAAACGCATTGCTTATATTCATCCTCGTTTAAAACCTTTCCATGATCATAATGCACACCTTTAAAAGTAAAACATGCACCTGACGGATTTGTTTTCTCTTGCGAATAACTAACGCCATATTTTAAATTCAAATTCCCGAATTGTTCTTGAATAGATTTCTTAACTAATTCACTAAGTGCATCCTCATCAATTTGTTTAGTCACAATCTGTGTCGGACAGCCAAGAAACTCACATGATTGTGGATACACTGAGTCAATACTTGTCACGTTAACAACTTGCGTTATTGGTTTATTGAGAGTCATGACAAAAATGCTCAAAAATAATCCAACTATTAAAGCTAAAAATCCAAGAGTTATATGCCATTTTTCATTATCCATACTTTTCACCTTCTTACGTTAATAATATGATAAGAAACAAAACACAAAATGATATGAGTGCTGTTTCTATGAAATTAAACAAAAATATTTTATTTTTCTCATTCATAACAATCTCACGAGCATAAAACCTAAAGCAACTGCGAGAGCTGTAGAACCAGCTATCAATGCCCATTTTGCAATATTAGCCATTTTATTATTTGATTCTGCAAGCGTACGACCATCTTCTCTAAGTTGATCCGCAACATTTTTAGATTTCATTTCTTCATATTGATCACTAGTTGGAGCAGAAACCTGACTTTCAAAATCTTCAACATTATCATTGTCTTTCTGAATCGCTCTTACTTGTTTATCGTAAACAGTAATTTCTGCTTAGTCTTCAAAAGGCATCGTATTTTCCATTTCTCTTATTTCTACAACTTTGTCAAATACCGCATGTGCGATTTTCCAAACTGGTTTACTTGGTTCCTTATTAACTCCGAGTTTAAACTGATATTTCGCTTTTGCATCATCATCTGCACCAGCCCATGCTTTTAAATAAACTCTACTTTTTACTCCTTCAGGAGCTTCTCCTGTTTTTGTTACAAATTTCTTTTTATTCATTTTTACCATTTTATTCCTCCTCTTCATCTTCAAGATTTTCTTGATCGTCAAATAATTCATCCTCAATTTCTCCTATTTGTTTCATCATTTTCACCTTTTTTATAATTCTTAATTTGTTCTACTAAACTAAAAATTTCTTTTTTAACAAAATCAACATCTTTATATGTTTCCATTTCATTATCAAAAAAATGATCATGCTCATTTAAAAAAGATAAATCTCTCGCGTGAGCACAATCAAATCCAAAAAACCAAAAGTCCTCACAAACAAAAAGTTTACCTTCAAAAGTTAAACCACCGTGCACCTTAAAAGACAAGTCAGAACATAATTTTTTGAAAAAAACATTATCCCGAGAAACACCCACATATCCGCAAAGATGAAAAAAATTTAAATTATTATCCTTATATTTACTCATTTTAAAAAGATAATGTGGTCTAAGAATAAAACAAGGAAAACCGTCCTTCATTAAAAAAATAATATTTCCTTCTTTGGCGATCTTTTCTTTTAATTTAACAAGTTCTTTTTCATTCATCTTAAATCCCTCAACTTATTCTCAGTCTCCTTAATTTTAAAAAGCATCTCATCAATCGCATTATTAACAATACTAAACTGTTCTCTAAGCCAAGCAAGTTCTCTTTTTCTCACGCTTAAATATAATTCGAGAGTTTCTTTCTCTGTTACAATTATTCTTTTACTTTCTTGAAAAGGAGTTTTTTCTTTCATGTTAATCGTATTTTTTCAATCACAAATACTCCTTAAAAAGATAATTTTTAAAGTCATCATGTGCTTTTTCCATTTCAGAATAAGAAAAAATCCTCTCTTTATCAGAACATTTAATCTTTGAATGCAACCATTCGTTAATCCGAGCGAGCTTTTTTACTGGATCATTCTTATACCTACTCTTGCAAAGCATATCTTCAAACTTATCTAATGAAAACGACTTAATACGAATAAAAAATAAACTATTGTCTGTGACAAATTTCTTTAAAACTTCTGTATCATCTCTTTCTTGAACCATTAATTCACCTCTTTATTTTTTAAATCATGAAAACATCAATATCCTTTTTCTTTGAGTTTTTTAAACATTCTCTCAGTAACATTTATGACTAAATC
>ERZ1292623.3267-Hain-H51-01um-R1-3267-length-13917-cov-6_pt1 | contig 13917 bp, 13 predicted proteins | sample MGYA00564398_ERZ1292623 | MGnify/ENA primary metagenome ERZ1292623 (study PRJEB36523, sample SAMEA6512633) | groundwater metagenome | collected 2019-01-07 | study: AquaDiva: Metagenomics assemblies of 32 groundwater samples
AATATCGACGAAAAAGGCCGGGTGGCTGTCCCTGCCAAGTTTCGCCCACGATTGGGGAAGGGGGCGGTGGTAACTAGGGGCCTAGATCACTGCCTCTTCCTCTTCCCCAAAAAAGAATGGGAGGAACTGGCCAAAAAATTAATCACCCTTCCCATCACTCAAGCCAACTCCCGGGCCTTTGTTCGACTAATGCTCGCCGGAGCCAGCGAAGCGGATATTGACACTCAAGGTCGCGTCTTAATCCCAGAGTATCTGCGGCAATACGCCGGTTTGAAAAAATCGACAATTGTCGCCGGGCTCTACAATCGAATAGAAATTTGGGATGAACACCATTGGCAGCAATACAAATCTAAGACCGAATCCAACTCTGATGAGATCGCGGAACGGCTTGGCGAACTCGGTATCTAGCCACATTCCGGTTTTGTTAAAAGAAGCGCTGGCGGCGCTTGACCCAAAACCCGGAGAAAGTTTTATTGATGCCACCTATGGCGGTGGCGGTCACAGCCGGGCCATCTTGGAAAAAATTACTCCGCCAACAGGCGGAAAAAAAGGAAAGCTGCTGGCTCTCGACTGGAACGAAACAGCCGCCATCAGATGCCGCACTGACTACTGCGTCGTAGAAAACTTTGCCAACCTGCCGGAAGTGATGCGCAAATTCAACATCAAGCCGGTTGATGGCTTACTGCTTGATCTGGGAGTCTCCACTGATGAACTGGAACATTCCCGCCGCGGCTTCAGTTTCCAGCGCGACGAATCATTGCTGATGACCTACAACGACCAGAAGCTGCCAGTACGCGATCTGCTAAAACAACTAAACGAAAAAGAATTAGCCGACACCATCTGGCGCTATGGCGAAGAAAGAAACTCCAGAAAAATCGCCAAGGCCATTAAACTGCGGCTGCGCAAGTCAGCCATCCGCACCACTAAAGAGCTGGTAGAAACTATCGAATTAGTATTGCCGCGAAAAGGAAAACTGCACCCGGCTACCAAAACTTTTATGGCCTTGAGAATCTACGCCAATGACGAACTGACAAATCTCGAGGAAGTTCTTAAAAATTTAGATAAGATTATGGCCCCGGCGGGACGGACCGCCGTCATCAGCTTCCATTCTTTAGAAGACCGGCTGGTGAAAAATTATTTTAAAAGATGGGCAGCCGCCGGCCAAGCAGAACTAATTAATAAAAAACCCATCACTGCCGGCGCTGAAGAGATTTTAAAAAATCCCCGCAGCCGCTCCGCAAAATTGAGAACTATTCGTTTTCTAAACCCTAAACCCTAAACCCTTATCTATGACGTATATTCAACCCAAAACTAAAACCGCCAAAAACTCCTGGCTGATTTTTATAATTTTTATTTTTATCTTACTAGCCGCCGCCAACATCTTTGTTTACAACCGCGTCGTCAATCTCCAACACCTCATTATCAACCAGCGGCAAATTTTAAATGAGCTGCGGGTAGCCAATGCCGATCTAAAAAACGAAATCTACCAATCACTTGATCTCAACAATTTGAATAAAGTTATCGAGGAATGGGGGTTGATTAAGATTACTAATCCCGACTACCTCGGTGTCTGATGCCCCGCTTTCGTTTTTTTATTCTGATCATTGCGGTTCTTGGTGCTTACGGCGCTTTATTTTTAAATCTTTATCAACTCCAGATTGAAAAAGGGGAGCACTATGCCGCTAAAGCCAAAATCCAAAATCCCCTAGCGGCACTTTTCGAAAATCATCGAGGCAATATTTTTATTCAGGATCGGGATAAAAGTGTGCCCGCGGCTCTCAATAAACAGGCGCCGGTAATTTACGCTGTGCCTAAAGAAATTGAAGATTTAGATACGGCCGTGGAAAATATGGCGCCGATTCTTAATGCTGAACCAGAAGAATTAAGAAAAATATTTACCAGCGGCGCCTCCTACAAAATTTTAAACAGAGAACCAACCGAGGGACAAATTAAGAAAACCAAAGAAGCCAATATCAGAGGGGTAGCGGTCAATGATCAAGATAAGCGCCATTACCCGCTCAATAATTTGGCGGCTCACATCGTCGGCTTTGTGGCGCCGGGTGAAGATAAAATTATTGGCCGCTACGGCATTGAAAATTACTACGATGATCTTTTGGTCACCGGCCAGAATATCAATTTAACCATCGACCGCAGTCTCCAAGCCGAAGCCGAAAGAGTCCTCAAGGAACTAATCCAAAAACACAGCGCCAGCGGCGGCACCATTATTATTCAAGAACCAAAAACCGGAAAAATTCTGGCTTTGGTTAATACCCCTGATTTTAATCTTAATAATTATTCCTCGGCTAAAATTGAACACTTCTCTAATCCTGCCATTCAGGCCATCTACGAGCCCGGCTCGATTTTTAAAGTGATCACCATGGCCGCCGGCATTGACAGCGGCGCCTTCACTCCTGACACCACTTTCTACGACACCGGTCAAATCACTTTCAAAGACGGGAAAATTATCCGCAACTGGGACAAGAAGGCCAATGGCACCGTCAGCATGACCAATGTTATCGAGCGTTCTATCAACACCGGCGCCGCTTTCGCCGAGAAAAAAATCGGTCATAAAAAATTTTATAGTTATCTGGTCAAATTTGGTTTTAATGAACCAACTGGCATCACTTTACCCGGAGAAATCAACGGCAATATCAAAAACTTGGAAAGGGTAGTGGCGGAAATTGATTTTGCCTCAGCTTCTTTTGGTCAAAGCGTGGCCGTGACGCCCTTGCAGGTAATCAATGCTATTTCTGCCATTGCCAATGATGGCAAGCTGATGCGGCCCTTAATTATTGAAGGCGACCCAGCGCAGGAAATCCGCCAAGTGGTTTCTCCGGAAGCCGCCAAAAAGGTCACAGCCATGATGATTTCAGCCGTGCGCAAGGCGGCGCTGGCCCAAGTGCCGAAATATACGGTCGCCGGCAAAACCGGCACTGCCCAAATTCCCGACCTGAAACATGGCGGCTATACCGAAGATGTGATTAATGGCTATGTCGGCTTTGTTCCGGCCACTGATCCCCGCTTCACCATTTTGCTGAAACTGGACCGGCCGGCCGGCGCCCCGCTCTCTGGGCAAACAGTCGTCCCGGCTTTTCGCCAGCTGGCCCAATTTGTATTAAACTACTACAATATACCTCCTGATGATCTCACTCCTGCGCAAACTCCTACGGACACTGGCAGTCTTAACTATTAGAAAATTCCAGCCGGGAATTATTGCTGTCACCGGCACGGTCGGCAAGACCTCTGCCAAAGAAGCTATCTACACTGTTTTGCGCTCAGTCCGATCAGTGCGCGCCGCCAGCCGCAGTTTCAACAACGAGCTGGGAGTGCCGCTGACCATTCTCGGCCCTTGGACAGAAATTAAAAATCCTCTGATCTTTTGGCCGAAAGTAATTGTTAGTTCCCTTTGGCAACTTTGGTTTGGTCAAAACTATCCCGAGCTTCTGGTTTTAGAATACGCCGCTGACCGGCCCGGAGACATTAAATATTTATTAACCATTGCCCGGCCCCAGATTGCGGTGATGACGGCCGTTGGTGATATTCCGGTGCATATAGAATTTTATGCCGGACCAGAGCATGTGGCCCGGGAAAAGGCGCGGCTGGTGGAAGTTCTGCCCATCACCGGCTTTGCTGTGCTTAATTCTGATGACGAAATGGTTTGGGCGATGAAAGAAAGAACCCGCGCTCATATTCTGACTTTCGGCTTCAATCCGACAGCAGAAATAAAAGTCGTTGGCTTTGAAAACCGCAGTGAAGAACTGGCTATGGGCGGCTGGAAACCAGCCGGTATTTTATTCAAGCTGGAGTATGGCGGCAGTTTTGTGCCTGTCCGGCTCGACGGTGTTTTTGGTAAAGCCCAGGCCTATGCCATTGCCGCCGCCGCCGCTGTCGGCACAATTTTCGGAATGAATCTGGTGCGCATCGCCGAGGCCTTGCAATATTATCAGGCGCCGCCCCACCGCTTCAAAGTACTGCCGGGCATCAAGGGCACTTATATTCTGGACGACAGCTACAATGCTTCGCCGCTTTCCATGGCTGGGGCTTTTGAGACAGTCCGGGAATTAAAGGCCAAGCGCAAAGTCGGCGTCTTGGGTGATATGCTAGAGTTGGGAGAATATGCTATCCCAGCCCACGAAGATGCGGGTAAGCTGGCGGCCAAGACTTTTGATCTATTGATTACTGCCGGCACACAAGGACGCTTAATGGCCGAAGCCGCCCAAAAACACGGTCTTCACAAAAAACAAATTTTTAGCTATGATACAGCAGAAGAGGCCGGGGTGGCTACCCAGTCGCTGATTGAGAAAGGGGATTTGATTTTAGTGAAGGCGTCGCGCGGCATTGGGTTGGAGAAAGTGGTGGAGGAGATTAAATTAGGGTATAGGGTATAGGACATTTTATAAAGCTCTAAACTCTAAGCTCCCCGCCTCTTTAGAATTTTCAATGTTCAATGTTCAATTTTCAATTAATTTTCAATGAATCAATGAATCAAACCAACGGGTTTGAAAATTGAAAATTGTAAATTGAAAATTTATTTGTTTTGGGTTTAAGATTTATGGTCCCATCGTCTAGTGGTCTAGGACACATGGTTCTCAGCCATGGAACACGGGTTCGACTCCCGTTGGGACCGCATTTTAGAAAACCGCAAGTCAGAGGAAGCCGTCTCGCTTCGCTCGGCGGCCAATTCGTATTGAATTTTGGATAAAAAAAATCAGTTGGCGATTCTGCATTTTGGGGGAAAAAAATTTTTAGGCATACAATTCAATTCAGGGAAATACCTTTTTAAATATGGGTATTTTATGACGGCACCTTTTGCTCTTGACGAACTACTATTCTTATGCTATACTATTTGTAGGTTTCGTTAGAACCTTCACATTCACAAACCCTCAACTGAATATCAGGAGGACACGCAAATGGAAGACCCGTTCAATGGCAGTCTATTCTTTCATCATGTTGATGAAGAAAGACTACCCTCAGCTACAGCGGTGCTCAAGGAATGTCCTTGGGACATCGACCATCACAATGCTCCGCATCTCGCGGGCAAATCCGCCGAGCCAAGCTACGGCCTCGTCGAACTGACCGCCGATCAAGCGTTCGGAACTGCTCCGCGAGCGGAATTGCCGCAAGTATGGTCGGAAGCCGACAAGCTCGCGGTCGTCGGAGACATCGGCCACTCCCTTGGGGTTGGAAGCGATGTCATCGTCGCACGCACATCGGACTTCAAGCGGGCGGGCGAGCTTGCCGAGAAGATGGGCTATCGGCCAACACTTGTAGGCGAGTTCCTGCAGTTACTCTGGTGGCTTCAGCAACACGGCGAGCAGTACAGTGGCTGGTTCTACTGCTACGCGGGTAGGAAACCGCGTTACGCAACCCTGGCTAAGTACAATGGCCATCGAAAGCCCGCCTCACTGCGCGTGATCTTCGATACGCATATCGGCGACCAAGTCGAAGAGGGGTATGTGAGCGCCAATGCGAACACCCATTGTTTCTTCGTCCGCAGTCGTTAATCACCGCCCGTATCCAGAAGCCGTTCGGCTCTCTGGGTCGGGCGGTTTCTATTTTTTGCGAAAGAACAGTTGTGTGGGCTTTGCCCACTCGAACCTAGTCCGCCAAAGAAAAATTTGATATTGTCAGCGGTGCGGCTTTGCCGCGCCGAATTTCTCGCGGGGGTTTTCTCCGCCGGTGGGGGCGGCTTAATGGCAGTGACCGGAAGCTTGAGACAACCCTTCGCTCAGGATTGATTTTTTATTATAAGAGTTTTACTATATCCCACATAAACCCTGCGGCGTGCCGGGTTGTACCTTGACAATGGAGAAAATTATGGCTGAACGCAATTTCATGGAACTACTGCAGGCGCGCTGGCTAGAAGGAAAATTCGTCTGTGTGGGGCTGGACTCGGACTGGGAGAAAATTCCTGACTGGTTCAAGCAGGCCACAGGCAGAGACCCATTATGGACAACAGTCAGGTTCAACGAAAAAATCATTGAGGCCACCCGGGATCTGGTCTGTTGCTACAAACCCAACAGCGCTTTTTACGAAGCGCATGGAGACATTGGTTTTCAGGCGCTCCAACAAACCATCAGGATGATCAATGACGAGGCGCCAGAAGTCCCGGTGATCTACGATGGCAAACGGGGAGACATTGATAACACCAACTTGGGATATATCGAAGCGGCTTTTGACTATCTCAATGCTGATGCCATCACTGTCCATCCCTACCTTGGCGCTGAATCTCTCAAGTCACTGCTTGATCGCAAAGACAAGAACATCTTTGTCCTCTGCCGAACTTCTAACAAAGGGGCAGATGAATTTCAGGATCTGCCAGTTGCCACTGGTTGGACGCCTGCTGGCTCTATGCCGCTCTATCAGTACGTAGCGATGATGGTCGCTAAAGACTGGAACAAAAATGGCAACTGCGGAGTGGTAGCTGGAGCTACCTATCCAACAGAGCTAGACAGGATTCGAAGGGTTGTCGGCGATATGCCCATTCTCATTCCGGGGGTAGGCAAGCAAGGCGGCGATGTGGAAGCGGTTGTTAGGGTCGGTAAAGATAGCCGCGGGCAGGGGATGATCATCAATTCCTCAAGCGGCATCATCTTTGCCTCGCCCGGCGAAGACTTTGCCGAAGCGGCCCGACAGAAAACTTCGGAGCTTCACAGTCTCATTACCCAATGCCTGAAAGGAGAAACAAGTGGCTCAACGAGTGAAATCACTACTGGATGAACTGAAGGAACTGGGCGGCTACTATAACTGCCCCAGAGGTGAAGACGGCCGGCGCCTGGGGCCGCTGGTGGGTTATGCCGGTACCTATAAGGCGCCTGACGGCCAGAAAAAACAGAAGGTCGGCGATGTCTATGCCAATTTCGCTAAGATGGAAGAGCAGCCGATCAGGATGATGCCTTTTGTCAGGATTTTGGGCCGCAAAATCGAAGAAAGGCTCGATGAGCTCTATCCTGAATGGGACATCGATGTCTTCCTGGGAGCGCCCGAAGGCGGCAAGGCACTGGCCGGGCTCTTAGCCCTGGAATCCCAAAAACTTCATCTTTCTGATGAGGGGGCCAAGTACATCTATCCGGAAAAAGAAATACTGGAATTGAAAACAACTGCCTCCCGGGAGAAATCCCAGCTGGTCTTCAGCCGCCACGAACTGGAGGAGGGCAAGCGCGTCGTCATTGTCGAGGACGTTTGCAACAACTTCAGTACCACCGACAGTCTGATCCGGCTTGTTCAGGAGTGCGGTTCAGAAGTGTTGGCCATTGCCTGTCTGCTCAATCGCTCAATGACCGTGGGCAATGTTTACCAATATGTCGAAAACCCAACTTCGATACGCTCGGAAATCAAAAAAATCCCAGTCATCGCAATCAAGATGCAAGGGATAGCCGATTACCGGCAAGACGACCCGGCAGTGGCCGACGACGTTGCCGCAGGCAATGTCGTCTGGAAACCCAAGGACAAAGACGGGTGGCCGCACCTGATGACAGCCATGACTAAAGCAGTGAAGTAAAAGAGGGCCGCTCTTCCCGACCAATGTCGGGGAGGGCGGTCTATTTTTTACCCCCACACCTATGCATAGGTGTGGGGGTTTATAAAAAAAGATGCCCTGCCTGTGAGACAGGCAGGGCCGGCCGCTTCATTCGGCCGTTAGCGGGAGCAAACTAGCTTCATTCTGGCAGAGGCACCGGCTCTTTGTCAAGGCCCCTGCTCGAGATTGGGCCCTTAATGTCTGGGGGTTTAATGTTTGGGGGTTTCACCCCCAAACATTTGTCAATCTCGTTAGAGCCAAGCCGCCGCCACCAGAGATGGTCACACCAGCGCACCGGTCTTGACCAAGGTGACAGATCAACTTCGCCGTTAGCCAGATCCGAGGGAATGGTGCCGCTGCCCCGGACTTCCGCACCGAGCAGTCCGATCTCTTGACAAGCAACTACTGTCAGCTCCGAGCAATACCAGCGCTCGTCACTGTCAGGAACAAACTTGTCAGGTGTCGGCAGGTCTCTGACCACTGGTTTAGCAGTCAGAGACGAAAGCAACTCCCGGACAGTAGCATAGGACTGACCAACATGCCTTTTGGCAAACTCAGTCAGCCGCCGCGACTGCTCGCTAGTGAGCTGGCGCTTCAGTCTCCGGATTTCTACCTCGTCCCCCTGCTCAAGGTATTCTTGGAAGAAAGAGAGGGGCTGGCAAAACTGCACCCCCTGCCCCTTAACTGCCTCCAGCACCTTGAGATCCCCTTGGCTATCTCGCACGATAATCCCCACATGGAGATAGCGACTGAGGGTAGCCAATCTGGTCACTGCCTGATAAGGCCGCGGCCAGCGAAGGGGACACAGCTGACGCGCCCGGACCAGCACGATATCACCCTCTTGAGGGCAATAGCGGCCGCCCCAATAGACGCAGATCTCCCGACTGGTCCTAACGTCGTAGCCGGCCAGTCTCCTTGAGGATTTCACTTCATCAAGGAAGGGTTCGGCCACTTCCAGAACCACGAACGATCCCTGCGACTCGTGCCAAGTCTGACTTGGCTGGGGCCGCTGGGCCTCTTCGGCTGTTGCCAGCCCCGCCAAAAACAGAACCAGCAGCGACGCTCGGAAAACTGACATCTGAAGTCTCCTGTGCTATATTTCCCGTATCGATGTCTCAAAACACTATCTTAATTATAGCATATATAGTAGCAGTTGTCAATGTCTTAATCGGTTTCTCCCTCTACTATGTCCATCTGGCCGATGTCCAGAATCTCCTCATCATTCATTTTCAGGCCCTGCGGGGAGCTGATGTTTTGGGAAGCAAAAAAGATGTTTTGGGAATTTTATTGGCTGGCTTGGTGATTATTATTCTCCACTTTATTCTTAGCAGCGCCTTCTTTTCCCGGCGCCGCTATCTCTCTCAACTATTGGCAGTCGGCGCTGTTTTGCTGTCGTTCTTGATTTTACTGACGGTGGTTGCTATTATCAGTGTTAATTAGCTTTTAGCTGTTAGCTTTTAGCTTTTAGAAGAAATGTTTGCGGTCATTGAAACCGGTGGGAAGCAATACAAAGTTTCTCCCGGACAAAAAATAAAAATAGAGAAATTGGACGCCAGCGAAGGCGGCCAAGTTGTTTTTAATAAAGTTCTGCTTAAAAGCGACGGCGCCGAAGTGGAGATCGGCACCCCTCATCTCTCTGGCGCCGCAGTGGAAGCTAAAGTTCTAGAACAAGGGAGAGGCGACAAAGTCATTGTCTTTAAATATCACTCCAAAACCCGCTACAAAAAGAAAAAAGGCCACCGCCAGCATTTTACGGAAGTGGAAATTATAAAGATTTAGGGTATAGGGTACTTATAAAGCTCTAAGCTCTAAACAAACTCTCAGCCCAAGGCTGACCCGCCTCTGGCGGGAAAACCCTCCGCCCAAGGCGGATCTCCGCCAAAGGCGGATCCGCCTCGGGCGAAGAACTTTTTTTTAACTTCTTATTGGTACGGAGTACAAATTACTTACGGACATACAGATTCCGTACATCCTCTACGAATTCGGATATTAGGATTTTATTCGGGGCATTCGGATAATATTCGCAGATTAGGATCGGTTCATTTTTAAAGCTATTGACAAATAAGAAAAGACCTGCTATTATCTATACAATTGCTGTAATTGCTCTAACAGCAGTCAGAAACGAAAAGGCGGCTTAGGTCTGAAGCCCAAGTCGCTGGGCCTGAAACCCCGTTTCTAACATGAGCCAAAGAGGTACTTTGAAATGTTTTACAGTTTGATGCATGAGGCGGCAGATGGGGAGCTCTCACTGACAGTCAGGAAACTCTGGGAAAAACGGAATGGAGAAGATCCGGTAGAAGACCAAGTCCAAACTCAGATCTGGAGAATCTCTCTATGTGTAATTCTCTTGATTCTCCTTAGTGCCATCGGTGGGTTAGCAGTAGGAAAAACACTCGAGAATGTAGGGATGATGGTCGTGGCTTTTGCCAGCTGCTTTGTTGCCATGGACATCCTTATAATTACTTTCTTCTACTCTGCGGAAAAATATATGCCCAAGGCCAAGGATAGCCGCCGCCGATTTGATGATCTCTATTCAGAGGCCTGCCGCCACTTACCACAGTGGAGAAATATCTTCGGCTCGGAAAAAGAATTGCTGGAAGCGGCTAAAGCCGAGCTGAAGAAAATGGGCTGGTACTTCGTTGAACAAGAGGTGGTTCACGGAGTGTACTCCAAAGAGAAGGTTGAAACGAAGAAGCGCTTTGAAGAAGCCTACGAGGTCTTCAAGCTCTTAGGCTGGATTGAAGATATGGGGTGGGGCGCTTTCACTCCTCCAATCTCAATGGTGATTAAGGCTGTGGAGGTTGTAATAGTAGGGCCCGACCCTGAGTGGTTAGAGGCACCGATAGGAGCTGCCCCAAAAACTCCTGAGGCAGCTGCTCCAGAAGCCGCTGAGACCCCTGTTCCAGCCCCAGCTCCAGCCCCAACCACCTAGTCCAATCTATTGGGGTCCGACCCCAATAGATTGGCCCGTCCCGAAGTGCTTCGGGGCGGATTTTTAATTTTTAAATATTGATTGCCGCCCGTGTCGTATCAATATTTCTAAAACTGACTTTTTCCTGATCAAACTTTAGTCTGACACTGCCCAGCGGGCCGTTGCGGTGCTTGGCAATAATAATCTCGGCAGTATTTTGTTCCTGCGGATCAGGATTTAACTTGTCGCGATCTTGACGATAGATAAAAAGAACGACGTCACTATCCTGTTCAAGCGATCCCGACTCACGAAGATCCGACAGTCGCGGCACTTTGATTTCTCTTTTATCAACGCTCCGCGACAATTGCGACAAAGCCAGCACCGGCACATTGAGTTCCCGGGATAGGGCCTTCAAGGAACGAGAGATCTCCGTCACCTGCTGGACCAGATTTTCACTATGGGTGCGGGGCTGAACCAGTTGTAAATAATCAATAACAATCAAACCCAGTCCGTGTTCCATCTGCAGGCGCCGCGCCATTGATTTCATTTGCAAAACTGTGGGTGAAGGAGTGTCATCAATAAAAATCGGGGCATTATGTAAAACATCAAGACCAGCTTGAATCATCTCAAATTCTAAATCATCGGAAAGGCGGCCGGTGCGTAATTTCCAAAGCGGCACCTGCGATTCGGCGGCGATCAATCGGTCAATCACCTGTTCCCGCGCCATTTCCAAAGAAAAAATCCCCACCGGCACTTTTTCTTTAACCGCGGCATAACGGGCAATATCCAAAGCAAGGGCTGTTTTACCCAGTGACGGCCGGGCCCCGAGAATTATCAAATCTGACCCCTGGAAGCCGGAAAGATAATTATCCAGACCGGGGAAACCACTGCCTACCCCCCGCAATCCTCCTGAGGCCTGATGCAGTCTTTCAATTCTTTCATAAGCCGCCTGCAGTTCGTCTTTCAACAGCACAAATTTCTGCTGAGTGGAGTGCTGGGAGATGGAAAAAATCTTTTGCTCAATTGAATCAAGCAATAATTCCACATCACCCTGCTGGGAGAAGGCCGCCTCGCCGATTTCTGCCGAAGCCGAAATTAAATCGCGCAAAACTTTCTTTTCTTTAACAATGCCGGCGTAGTGATTGATATGAGAGGCGGTGGGCACTTTTTCAATCAGCGATGTCAGATAAGCGGCGCCGCCCGTCTCCTGCAGGAGATTAATTTCTTTGAGGCGATTGGTGACGCTTAAAATATCCACCGGCTGATTTTTTTCGAAAAGATAGAGAGCGGCTTCGTAAATCTGGTTGTGGATTGGTTTGTAAAAATCTCCCGGCGCCAGAAGATCGGCCACTTTGACAATGGCGTCTTTATCAATCATCAAGGCGCCCAATACCGATTCCTCGGCTTCTAAATTTTGCGGCGGGAGTTTAAGCATAGCGGTTTAGCAACTTAGCAAATTTAGCAGAATTAGCAGAATTAGGAATTCCTATTCGGATATTCGGATTTTATTCGGGGCATTCGGATATTATTCGCAGATTCGGATCGGTTCATTCCTAACCCCGCTGGATCAATGACCCCAATGGCGTATCCTCAACCTGATATCCCATTGCCTCAATTCTATCGCGCAGCTCATCGGCCTTGTCAAACTGTTTTTCTCCCCGCAATTTCTCCCTTTTATCCACAAGGGCTTTAATCCGCGCCGGAACCGCTTCTTTCTTAAATTCTATGCCCAGCAATTTCAATTTTATCTCTATAAATTTCTTAATCTCTTTTGCGTCCTTCTTAGCCAGCCGCCATATTTTATTCTGATAGTCGTTGATTAATTGAAAAATCACCGCCATCGCCTCCGGTGTATTAAAATCGTCACTCATGGCTTCGTTGAACTGCTGTTCGTAGTTTTGAATTTTTTGGTTTTTGCTAATTTTGATTTTGTTTAGGTTTTCGGCTTTAGGTTTTATATTTTTAATAAAATCTAATTTACCCACAAATCCTTCTACCGTCCCCAGCGCCGCTTCTGCCTGCCCAGCCAAGCCCTCGGTAAAATCGACAGGCGAGCGGTAATGAGAACTGATTAGCATAAATCTTAAAACATTGGCTGAGTACTTTTTTAAAAAACCCCTGACTTCCATAAAATTCCTCAAGCTCTTAGCCATTTTTTCGTTATTGATCATCACCAATCCCACATGCAGCCAGATTTTAACAAACGGCTTCTTGCCCGAGAGTGATTCCTGCTGAGCAATTTCCGACTCGTGATGGGGGAATTTCAAATCAGCGCCGCCGCCATGGAGATCGTACTGCGGCCCGAAATATTTTTCGGTAATGGCCGTGTCCTCAATATGCCAGCCGGGCCGCCCCGCCCCCCACGGCGAAAGCCAAATGTATTTATTCGTGTCATTCGCGTGTATTCGCGATTTTTTTGTGTCGCTGTTTACGAATTTCCATAAAGCAAAATCCAGCGGATCTTTTTTCTCCGGATCCGGCTCAATCCGCCAGCCGGGCCGCAACTCATTTAAGTTTTGTTTAGAGAGTCTACCGTAATCGGGAAATTTTCTTACCGAGAAATAAATCCCATTCTTGGTGGTATAAGCAAATCCTTTATCCAGCAGTCCCTTAATCTGCCGGATAATCTCTTTGATATGAACGCTGGCCCGGGCCCGCCTGTCAATAGCGCTAATCCCCAAAGCCCGCATATCTTTCAAATACTCACGCTCCATCACTTTTGGATCCACGCCCCGTTCAATAATTTTGTCGTCAACGTCGGTGATATTGCCCAAATAAAAAATTTTATAACCAACCGAACGCAAATATTTGACAATCACATCAAACACCACCTCCACCCGGGCATGGCCCAGATGAGGCAGGTCGTAAACCGTTGGGCCGCAGACGAAAAGCTTCAGCTTCCGCCCCCGAGATTTTTCCAAAAACTCCTTGCTTTCGGTGAGAGTGTTGTATAATGAAATCATGGGTATCGATGCTAAGGGTATCGATGCGAATATACCAATGATACGAATTATACGAATAGGCCTACGAATCGATTGGTAACCCCATTCGTATCATTCGTATCATTCGTAAATTCGTAGATTCGCATCAATACCCCATAGTATCGATACTTAATATGCTATAATAAATTCATAGCTGATGTCTAACAAAATCTTTATTTTAATCCTTGTCTGGACTGCCGTCTTCGCCCTCTGGGGCTGGGCGGCGCCTACCAGTAACCCACCCGGCGGCGAAGGCTTAATCACTTGGGATAAAGCCAATGGCCGACTGGCAATTTCTACCACTACTATTTTTTCAGGCATTGGTACGGTACTTGATTTAAACAGCCGAAAAATTGTCAGATTAGGCAACCCAACAGTCCCTGCCGACGCTGTTAATAAAAGATATGTTGATAACAACTACGGCGGCTCTAGCGCTACAAGGCTTTGGGGCGAGGGGAGACCTGATGTCGGCGTCGTTAATAACAATGGCGAATGTACTAATACCA
>ERZ1292623.3268-Hain-H51-01um-R1-3268-length-13913-cov-5_pt1 | contig 13913 bp, 15 predicted proteins | sample MGYA00564398_ERZ1292623 | MGnify/ENA primary metagenome ERZ1292623 (study PRJEB36523, sample SAMEA6512633) | groundwater metagenome | collected 2019-01-07 | study: AquaDiva: Metagenomics assemblies of 32 groundwater samples
AAGATAAAAGTAAAGGAATGTATGACAGATTTCGTGGGCGAATAATGTTTCCGATTAATGATTCGAGCGGGCGAGTGATAGCTTTCTCTGGCAGGATATTGGTGGATGACGGAAAGTCTGCAAAATATTTAAATAGTCCCGAAACTCCCATATACAATAAATCTTCTGTTTTATTCGGAATAGATAAAGCAAAAGATTATATTCGTAAAAACAATTTTTCTATTTTAGTGGAAGGGCAAATAGATTTAGTGCTTTCTTATCAAGCGGGTTTTAAAAATACTGTCGCATCTTCCGGTACAGCGATGGCCGATGGGGTTTTATCTAAAGAAAATATTATAAATAATCTAGGGCTGGTGAATAGATTATCAAAAAATATTGTTCTTGCTTATGATACGGATAAGGCTGGAGTAAATGCGGCAAATCGTTTTGCCAAGATTGCTTTATCTTTAGGAATGGATGTGAAAGTGGCGAGTATGCCGGAAGGCATAGATCCAGCTGACCTTATTTCTAAAGAAGGCGCGGAAACCTGGAAAGAGGCAATACGTAATTCGCAACATTTTATTTCTTTTATGTTGGATAGGATTATCAAAGATGCTAATGGAGATGATAGAAAAGCCCGCCTTGACTCGGCGAGGCAGGTGGGCAGAGGAGTACAAGAAAAACTTTTACCTTTTGTAAACGACTTAGAAAGTTCCATAGAAAAATCACACTTTATGACTTTGATTAGCAATAAAACGGGTATTGCTGAAAAAGCACTAATGGATGATTTGAAAAAAGTTGCAGTTGAATTAAAACATGAAACTGAAGAGATAAAGATAGCCAAAGAAAATGTGGAAAAAAAGTTGAGAAAAGATCCGATTGAGCGTAGGCTTTTAGGTATAGCTTTTTGGCAAGAAAGTGTGCAGAATAGGACTATAGACCCTGAAATTATTTTTAAAAGATTAGATAAAGTCAGGGGATTTTATGAAAATGTTAAGGAGGATTTGATTTATGAAGCGGAAGAATTTTATGCGCGTAGTGAGAAATTGGAGAAAGATGTAAATGAAATGTTGCTTAATCTGGAAGAAGAATATTTAAATGAAGAATTGATTAAGAAAATGATAGAACTAAAAAATTTAAAAGATAAAACACAAGAATTAGAAATTTTAAAAAAAATAAACGAGATAAATAAAAGAAAAGAGGAAATTAAAAATAGTCGTTAAAAAGGATATGAATCCCGTTAGAAGTCAACTTTTGGGATATATTATAAAAATTAATTTAAGTTACCTAATATTATTATAGATTTTATAAGATTAGTATGACTTCTAACGGGATGAAAAAGAAAAAAACAAAAAAGAAAATAAATAAAAAGGTCAAAAAGATCAAAAAAATTAAACTTAAGAAAATAAAAAAAATAAAGAAAAAAAAAGTTAAAATAAAAAAAGCCAAAAAAGCTAAAAAGATTGTTACTAAGAAGTTATCTGCATTCGAAAAAAAGGCCGAAAACCTGACGCTAATTGCAAACATATTGATAGAAAAGGGGCGCAAAAGGGGATTCATCACTTACGATGAAATATTGAAAACTTTTCCAGATATCGAAAACAATATTTTGTTTTTAGATGAACTTTATGAAAAATTTAGCACTGCGGGGATTGATGTTTTGGAGGGTGGTAATTTACTCAATCTAGATAATGATCTAACGGATAAAGATTTAAATAAAGGCAGTATGCACGATTCTATTCAAATGTATTTGAAAGAGATCGGGCAGTATCCGCTCATTCACGCGAGTGATGAAAAAGTTCTAGCGAGAAGAATTGAACAAGGCGACTTAGAAGCAAAGAATTTACTTGCGCGCGCAAATTTACGTTTAGTTGTTTCTATCGCCAAAAAATATGTTGGACGAAGCGCGAACCTAACCTTGCTTGACTTGATCCAAGAGGGCAACTTGGGTTTGTTTAAGGCTGTTGAGAAATTCGACTGGACCAAAGGTTATAAATTTTCCACTTACGCGACTTGGTGGATTCGTCAATCCATCACTCGCGCTTTAGCAGATCAGTCGAGAACCATCCGTATTCCAGTGCACATGGTGGAAACAATTTCAAAATACAAACAAACCTATCGTCGGCTTTCACAAGACCTTGGCCGTGAACCATTGGCAGAAGAGATAGCGACGGAGATGGGCATACCGGTAGAAAAAATTCATGTGATTGAAAATATTTCACAAGAGACGATATCTTTAGAACAGCCGGTGGGTGATGATGATGATAAATCAACTTTGGAAAACTTTATTCCGGATGACAAGATTTTGCGTCCAGACCAGGAATCTTCTCGTCGAATTTTATCTGATCAGATTCGCGAAGTTTTAGATGAATTAAATCCTAAAGAAAGAAAAATTTTAGAAATGCGTTATGGACTTTTAGATGGTATTCAACATACACTCGAGCGAGTAGGGGAAGAGTTCGGTGTGACCCGCGAACGTATCCGTCAGATTGAAGCGAAAGTACACGAAAAACTCCGCCAACATGAAAAAATAGCCCGTTTAAAAAACTATTTTGATTAACGAATAACATTACTGATATTATTCAACTATATATACCACAATAAACACGGCCGTTGTTATAATGGTTATTTATAATAATATATAAAAGGAAAAAATTATTTATAAATCAAAATATTTCTCTAAGTAATCTCTATTGGTTATGTTTTTTACTAGAGCAAAATGCACATATCTTCCTATTCTCCAATAATTAGCAATAAAATCAATTTCTTTTTGACATGGATACGGATATACCCAAACACTATCATTAAACTTTACCAAACCTAGTTCCTTGATTTTTTCTCGAAGGGAGTCTCTAGCGTTTCTTTTTGTTTCTGGAATATCAAAAATAACCATACGAAAATTTCTATCCCATAATTTACTTTTTTTTATTTCTAAATTTTCGTAATTAAATCTTAGAAAAACTTCTTCACCCTTATTTGTGAGACATATAATGTGATGATTTCCAATCTTTTTAATATATACAAATTTTTGTTTTCTCAATTTAGAAAAATATCTAGAAGAATTTTTTGGTTGTTTATTTAATCCAAAGATTTTTTTAATTAATGTTTTTGTTATTTTGTAACTTGTCTTTCTGTTAGCTAAAGCTACAGATATACCTATTCCCATACCTAGGGCACGGATTATTTTCCCTGTGTTTGATTCTTGGTCAATTAAACGCATATCTTTATATATTAATATATTACCATAATAGACACGGCCGTGTCTATTATGGTATAAATAGATTATCTCCACTCGTCTTTTAGAATACTCCAGATTTCCATATCAAGGAATTTATCTTGGATTAAAACAGTTTGTCTTGATATTCCTTCTTTCGTGAAGCCGAGTCTTTTGGGTATGGCGCAACTTTTTGTATTAATAACTGCGCACCTTAATCCTATTCTGTTTAAGTTTAATTCATTAAATCCTTGAGTAATTATTCTTTTAGTTGCTTCAGTAACTATTCCTTTACCTTGTTCACCCTCATCAATCCAATAACCTATTTCAGCATTTTTATCTTGATTTATCCCATTTAAGCCAACCATCCCAATGATTTTATTGTTAGATACTATTGCACGTGGGAGGATTTTACCACTAGTTTCTTTTTCTAAAGATTCGATAATAAATTTTTTTGTATCATCTATACTACAATCATCTTTTATCCAAGTTAAAAATCTCTTTAAATGATTTTTGTTTTTAATAGTCAATGCAAAAAGCTCATCTGCATCTTTGAGACTAAGTGGTCTTAAATCAAAAATTACTTTTTCACCTTGACCCATTTGGATTTTTTATTTCAACGCAGCGTCGATTTTTGGTTTGACTGAGGAAAGTGGTTCTGCTCCATTGATCATCGAGACTATTTGACCATCTCTTAAGATGAAGCCTTTCGGCGTTCCACTGCCAGGTCCTCCGACTCCGGCAACATTGCCTTCACTTGTAGAATCAGCGACAGCTTGAGTATATTTACCACCATCTAAACATTTATCAAAATCAGTTGAATTAAGCCCGATTTTTTTAGCGAAAGATTTTAAATTAGCATCTGCAAAACCGCCTTTGTTTTCTCCATTTTGGTGAGAATAGAGGTAGTCATGGTATTCCCAGAATTTACCTTGATCTCCAGCGCATCTAGCAGCTTCAGCGGACTTTACTGATTCTGGTCCCAGGAATGCATAGTCTCGATAAACAAACTGCGCATCTCCATTTTTCACATAATTATTAAGAATTTCCGGCATAAAAGGAGTCCAATTTGGATCACTTTGTTTTAGATATGCTATTGCTTCTCCATTTGGGTCTAAACCAGTAATTGCTCCACAAAAAGGACATTGGAAGTCTTCATACACTACTATTGTAATCTTAGCATTCTTGTCGCCCAATGTTCGGTCTTCATTTGTGACTGGTGCTAAAACTGTAACTCCATTATTATTTGTTGGGACAGTGATTGGATTAGATAGCTTACTTCCTTTTAATAATATCGCCCCGGCTATCAGTATTCCCACTACGAGAATTGCTCCAGCTATTTGTTTTTGATCGTTATTTTGCATTTTTTTTCTTGTTAATTTTAATAGCCTAAGCATAACATTTTCTATGTTAGTTGTTAATGTTTATTTTATTTGACAATGTTTTTTTAATATATGCTATAATTATAATAAAGGTCATTTATTAATAATTAATTTATTCTGCATCGGCAGAATTAAATAAAAATATATGTGTCATGGAAAGGGTTGTTGCGGTGGATGTACTCCAGCTATGATTGGTAAAACATTACTGACTATCGGAGGTATCAACTGGGGTTTGGTTGGCGTAGGTATGTTAATGGGTAGTGACTGGAATGTTATTCATATGATTGCCGGTACGATACCGACATTGGAGGCAGTGATCTATGTACTTGTGGGCGTCGGGGCGCTTATAAAGATTTTTGGTTGTAGATGCAAGAAATGCATGAGCTGTAAGGATGGTACTTGCGGTGATGAACACATAGATAAAAATATGTAATTTTAGTCAAAAAATCCCTTTAAAAAAGGATTTTTTGACTTGTATTTTTTTGATTTTTATGATATATTATTAACAAATATATGGCGTCGATAACCACCGCGATATTTTATGTATTTATCTTTTTATCTGTTTATGTGCAGGTTTTTTTCTTCGTGACTTTTCTAGAGAATAGAAAAAAAATAGTTACGCGAAAAGGGACTATTAAACTCGGCTACTATCCAGCAGTGACCATTGTCGTGCCTTGTTTTAATGAAGAAAAAACTGTAGAACAGACGGTATTTTCTTTACTCAATTTAAATTATCCTAAAGACAAATTAAAGATTTTTCTGATTAATGACGGTTCGACAGATAAGACTTGGGAGATTATTAATAAATTTACCGACAATCCAAGTGTAAAAGTTTTTCATAAAGAAAATGGTGGTAAATACACTGCGCTTAATTTGGCATTGGAAAATACCGAGACGGAATTTTTCGGCGGGTTGGATGCTGATTCATATGCGGACCCAGAATCATTGATAAGAATTATGAGTTATTTTCAAAAAGATCCGAGCATCATGGCTGTGGCTCCGTCAGTCACCGTATATGACCCTAAAAACATGATTCAAAATGCGCAAAAAGCCGAATACCATATGGGTGTTTACTTAAAAAAAATGCTTGATTTTTTAGGAGCTATCAATGTGACTCCGGGACCTTTGACAATTTTTCGCAAAAAAGTTTTTGACGATTTAGGATATTATCGTCATGGGCACAACACAGAGGACATGGAGATAGCTTATAGGATGCAAAAGAATCGTTACAAAATAGAACACTGTAATGACGCGTATATTTACACCAGCGCGCCGATGACCGTAAAGAAACTTTATAAACAGCGACTTCGCTGGATTTACGGTTTTATCAATAACACACTGGACTATCGTGATGTTCTATTCAAAAAGAAATATGGCAATTTTGCTCTCTTTACTTTACCTGTAGGGGTTGCATCTATTCTTTCCGTTATATATCTTTTCAGTAGAATAATTTACAATTTTGGAAATTATTTATATTCGAAATTTGTTATTTTAAATACTTTAGGATGGCACTTTATTACTAAAATTTCTAATTTTGATTTGTTTTTTATAAATGTGCAATCTTTTTCTTTTCTTGTAATTTTGATTTATTTTTTAGTTATTTTTGCAATGATTTTAGGTAGAAAAATGACAGAAGGAAAATGGGGCTTGTCTTTTGGGATGGTGTATTTCTTTCCTGTTTTTAGTATTATTGCTCCATTTTGGCTTCTTTCCGCAGTTTATAATACTATTTTAAATAGGCGTCCAACATGGAGATAAATTTATGATTGATTGGAGAAAATATTTAATTGTTTTTTTAATTACCGTGGCTTTATTTCTTTCAGCGAGCTATGTCAGTAATTATTTTGGTAATAAAAAAATTGATCAATTGAAATCAATTCAAGACCAGATAGCTATCAACATCCTTTCTTCCGAGACACAGTTTTCTCTTTTGCAAGAAAGTTCTTGTAAAAATATTTCCGGTTCGGTGCTCTCTGGTGAGCTCGATGAACTTGGGCGCAAATTGCAATGGGAGCAGGAAAATTCTAACTCCAGTGAAAAAGTCTCGTACTTGAAGAAATATTATTCTCTTCTCGAAATTAAGGATTATCTTTTAATGAAAAAGATTTCCACGGGTTGTAAAATAAAGTCTGCATTCATTCTCTATTTTTACACAACAATGGAGAATTGTAGTGAATGTGAGAAAGAAAGTTTAGTACTTTCCAGTTTGCGCGAAAAATATCCGGACTTGCGCGTGTATTCTTTCGATTACAGCATAGATCTTTCAGCCGTAAAAACACTTCTTCAAATTTACAAGATTAAAGACACCGAGCTTCCAGCCCTCGTCTTGGACGATGAAGTGTTGACCGGTTTTCATGGTATTGACGAACTTGAAGCCATGGTCCAAAAATCTTTTAAATTGCAAGAATTAAAACCTACTATTAGTCAAAAATAATTTGTGGTAAAATCTTTCTATGAAAGATTTTGATCAGTGGAATAAGGAAAAGAAAAGTTTAGAGAATGTTGGTCACGATACTCTCGCTTTTCACGAACGAGAAATCTGGTGGTGCTCAATTGGACTAAATCTTGGAGATGAACAAGACGGTAAAAATGAATTGTTTGAGCGACCAGTTTTAGTTTTGAAAAAATTTAATAACAAAGTAGCTTGGGTTTTGCCAATGAGCACCAAACCAAAAGACGGAATCTATTACCATATGTTGGAGCATGAAAAACAAACATTTTCAGTTATTCTGTCCCAACTTCGTTTAGTTAGTGTTAAAAGATTTCGTCGTTTTGTTAGAAAAATTTCTCCTCATCAATTTGAATTGATACAGAATAAATTGGTCAATTTCATCAAAAAGGCATAAAACAGACGAAGCCCCCTTGCGGGGGCTTCTCGGTTGGACTAATGTCCATTTGTATCTAAAGGATAGCAAAGTCAGAGTAAGAAGTCAAGCAAAAATTTTAGGATGTGATTTTATCTTGTGGCGCTTTAGGTATTATCTGGGTAGATTGTCATTGGAAACGTTTTTAATTTTTTTATGTTTTGGAAGAGTTTTTTCGTCACTCATTTTTATTTCAAGAATTTTGCGTGCCTGCTCTGTTAAATCAAAATTTAAGGGATTTTCTGTCCATACAAAGTTCCTAATAGAATCACCTTGTTGCATATTGGGTTCTTGCGATAAAGCGTCAAGAGCAGTTACATTTGCAATAGCTAGTTTCTTTCCTTTTATTTCGTATGAATCTACAAAGTAAGCGCCAAATTTTCCAGTATAATCTATTCCTAATTCTTCTTTTAGTTCTCGTTTTAAGCCAGCTTTCATATTTTCTCCATTACGTATTTTTCCTCCTGGAAAATACCATAATCCTGATGGTCCTTGCACCAAAAGAACTTCTTTTTTACCTTCAGCATTAGTGCGAAAGATTGACACACCGACAATAGTATCAAGTACTTCATTTTCGAGACTTACTTTTCTTATTTGTTCTTGCATTTTATTATTTTTTTCTAGAGCCGGCACGAGGGTTCGAACCCCGGACATCCACTTTACAAAAGTGGCGCTCTACCAACTGAGCTATGCCGGCAATATTCTATTTTAGTACAAAACCTTATCTTACCTTATTTCGCGTATACCTACCAAGACAGCTATGCCGGCAATTATTATATTTTTCTAAAACTTACTTATTACTTTACCTTGCGTATACCTACCAAAACAGCTAATCCGGCATATTTTACAAATTCTCTTCTTCGTGTATCCGATGCTTTATTTCTCTAATTCTCTGTTTATATTCTGAAACAACTTTCAGAAATTTGGAAACTTCGACTTTTTCTGAACTATCTTTTTGTCTTTTTCTGCGGATGTTTTTTATCTTAGTTTCTATTTTCTCATAGGCAACCTTTAGAAAATTTATTGATCGAATATAGAACCGCAGTACTGTCACCAAGACCATGTGTTCATATTTTCTAATATTTTGAAATGTGACCTGTTTTAATTCTTTTAGATTTAGAAATTCTGTTTCGTTTTCTTCCGTAGTGGTGATGTTTCCATTTTTCAACAAAACCAATTTTCTTCCAACCATAAAGATGATTCCAAGGAGCGATAGAAAGAATGAGATTAAAAGTAAGTACATAGTTTATATTGAATAACGTTTTAATTCTTTTATCTTTGCCCCAGACCTTTCTAGAAGTTTACCGACTGTTTCGTCCGAATGCTCGGGTGTGTTTTTGATGAATATCTGATCGAGCAAAGTTTTCTCTTTAAAGTATGTGGCTATTTTCCCATCGAGCATTTTCTTTTTTATTTCGGCTGGCTTATCAATATTCGCAATTTCTTTTTGAAAAACTTCATTCATTGTCGCAACGGCGTCGGGAGATATTTCTTCTCGTGTAATATATTCCGGCTTCATAGCGGTGATGTGCATCGCTATATCACGAGCGAGCTCACTATTTCCGCCTTCGAGGCTGACGACGACGCCAGATTTATTGTTGTGCACATAAGTTCCCAAAACACTGCCAGAAATTTCAGAAAAATCTCCCAAAACGATATTTTCTCCAGTTTTCTGGATTATTCGATTGATCATTTCTGTCGCTTCTTTTTTCCAGCCCGAGGCTGGTCCGCCTTGGGCGGACATTTTTTCTAAAGCCAAATCTGCTAAATTATTCAGTAAATTTATAAAGTCTTCGTTTTTAGAAACAAAATCCGTCTCGCATAATAGAGATGCGATCACTGCTTTTTTGTCTGTTCCCTTAATCATAACCGCTCCGGCTTTTACTTCACGGTTTACTTTTTTGAGCGCTATATCAGAACTTGTCTTTTTTAAGATAGCGAGAGCTTTTTTCATATCGCCTTCAGCTTCTTCGAGCGCGCGCTTACATTGCATTACCGAAATACCAGTACTGTCTCGCAATTCTTTAATTTGTTCAGTCGTAATTTGTATTGACATAAACTTTTGTTCAATGTCTTTGCTCGAGCTTTACCAGCTCGTTATTTCACGGGGACAGCTTTTTGCCCTTCTTTATAGGCAGTAGCAGATGCTGAAGTGAAAAACTTAATGGACGGGATACTCGAATCATTGCCAACCATCGGATAATCAATACCTTTGATATTTGAATCCGAATTCATTAAAGAAATAACCGGCACATTAGACTTTCTAGCTTCAGTAGTGGCAATGTGTTCAGTTTTTGCATCTACGATAAAGAGGGCATCCGGAGCCTTTTTTAAGCCGAGAAGTCCGGAATAATATCGCGCGAGCTTCTCCATCTTTTTAGACATTACAACGCGTTCTTTTTTGGTGTATTTATCAAGTCCGCCACCAACACTGTCTTTTTGGTAATTTTCGAGTTCAATTATTCTCTTTTTTATTTCGGTAAAATTAGAAAGCGTGCCCCCGATCCAGCGTTCAGTGACATAAGGCATATCGAGCGATACTGCGACATTTTTCGTGACTTCTTTCGCTTCTGGCTTAGTGCCGACAAAAAGGATGACTTTATTGGCAGAACCTAGGCTTTTGATAAATTCTAAAGCGTGTTCGAGCATAACGCTCGTCTTTTCGAGATCAATAATGTCTGTTTTATTCTTTGTGGTGTATATGTATTTAGAAAGACTTGGATGTCGGCGGGTCTTTGAATAGCCGTAATGTGCGCCAGCCTTAAACATCCTTTCTATTAAATCATCAGTATCCACAACCTTTTTTTCTACTTTTTGCATTAGGTTATTCTAGCAGAAAGCTATGACTTTTGCAAATTTTTTATTATTCGTTTTTGTTGCTAAATATCTTATTTTTTTGTATTCTCTAAAAAGAGAATGAGTACACTTTTTCCCAAGGAGGAAGAGATGAAAAAAATAACAAGATGTCTATTTTGTTTGCGTGTGTTCGATGGTGTGTGGAGATTTTCTACTCCAGAAGAACTCCATGCCCTTGCTGAGCTTGAGGTCGGAGTGAATTCTTCTAGGTGTCCGACTTGCACAAATATGTACATGTTGAGTATGCCGTTTCGGCAAGTTAAAGCAGATGGCTGAAACCAGATCGAGGGGGAGGGTCGCGCAAGCGCCCTCCCCATTTTTATTTTGACCAAAAGACTTTTTTCGGGTAAGATGCAATATATGAGACAATCAAAACTTTTTACAAAAACTAGGAAAGAAGCGCCCTCTGATGAAGTGTCTAAAAATGCGGAACTTCTGATTCGGGGATGTTTTATCCACAAAGAAATGGCCGGTGTTTACAGTTATTTACCTCTTGGTTTGCGTGTTTTAAAAAAAATTGAAAATATAATCCGTGAAGAGATGGACAGAGTTGGCGGTCAAGAAATTCTAATGTCTTCCTTTCAGCCGAAAGAAAATTGGGAAAAAACCGGTCGATGGACTGTGATGACTGATTTGTATAAAGTTGCTGATTCTTCGGGTAGGGAGGTGGCATTAGGACCCACCCATGAAGAAATCGTCGTGCCGATTTTGAAAAATTATGCTTTTTCTTTCAAAGATTTTCCAATTGCTGTTTATCAAATTCAAAATAAATTCCGCATGGAAATGCGCGCCAAGAGTGGTATTTTACGCGGACGTGAATTTTTGATGAAAGATATGTATTCTTTTCATACTACTCCGGAAGACTTGTCTATTTTTTATGACAATATGAAAGATGTTTACAAAACTATTTTTGATCGAGTTGGCATCGGGCATCTTACTTATATGACTTTCGCTTCGGGTGGAACTTTTTCTAAATATTCTCATGAATTTCAGACTATCACATCGGCCGGTGAAGACACTATTTATATAGATGAAAAGTCCAGTATCGCTGTGAACAAAGAAGTGTTGCGAGATGAAGTGTTGAATGATCTCGGACTTCAAAAAGAAAATTTAAAAGAACAAAGGTCCATCGAAGTGGGTAATATTTTTAATTTGAAAACTAAATTTTCTGAGTCTTTTGACTTGTTGTATACAGATGAAAAAGGGGAGAAACGCATGGTTTTGATGGGTTGTTATGGCATCGGGCCTGGACGATTAATGGGCGCAATAGTGGAAGTTCTCTCTGACGACAACGGCATAATTTGGCCGGAATCCATCGCGCCATTTGCTGTGCATTTGCTCATTTTGGGTGACGACCCGGAAGTATTCAAAGAAGCGAATAAGGTTTATGAAAGCTTAGTAAAAAATAATATTGAAGTTTTATTTGATGACAGAAAAGAAATATCTGCCGGAGAAAAATTTGCTGATTCGGATTTGCTCGGTATTCCTTTCCGCGCAGTTGTTTCCTCTCGTAGTTTGAAAGAAGGAGGCATCGAGATAAAAAAACGCACAGAAGAAAAAGGGAAAATAATAACACTTGAAGAATTATTAAAATTACTTGTCCCGTAGTAAATTTTTGATTACTGAACATAAAGATAAAGATTATTATTAAAATTTTACTACTGGGATGTTTGATAAAATTTATAAATTAATTTCAAATGACATAGGTATAGACTTGGGTACGTCAAACACCTTGGTCTATTTGAAGGGTCACGGCATCGTCATCAACGAACCTTCCGTCGTAGCGGTCAATATAAAGACGAATCAGATTCTAGCGGTCGGGACGAAAGCCAAAGAAATGCTCGGACGCACTCCAGGGCACATCAAAGCCATTCGTCCATTAGTGGATGGAGTGATTTCGGATTTTGAAGTGACAGAAGAAATGCTTTCTTATTTAATAAATAAAGCAGATAAAATTTCTAAAAAATTAGCTCGACCGAGAGTTTTGATCGGAGTGCCGACAGGTACGACCAATGTAGAATCTCGCGCAGTGTATGATGCGGCTTGTTCTGCGGGCGCGCGCGAAGTTTATTTAGTCGAAGAACCGATGGCAGCTGCCATCGGTGTCCGTCTCCCAATCAAAGATCCAGTGGGATCTATGATAATAGATATTGGAGGCGGGACTACAGATATAGCGGTGATTTCTTTAGGTGGAGTTGTAAAGTCTAGGAATTTAAAAATAGCTGGAGACAAACTCAACAATGACATCATCACTTATATGCGTGATGAATTTAAAATCCTTGTCGGAGAGAGAACAGCGGAGATGGTAAAGATTTCCATTGGTTCAGTAATTCCGGGTGAATATATGGAAACAGAAGTCCATGGCCGAGACATTTTAACGGGTTTACCTCGCGCAGTGGTGGTGACAGATGCGGATATTCGCGAAGCCCTTTCTTTTTCTATTAGAGGATTGGTGGATGGTGTGAAGGATATGCTGGAAACAACTCCGCCGGAAATCTTGTCTGACATAATGCACAGAGGAATCACGCTTTCCGGTGGAGGCGCTTTAATTCCCGGACTCGATCAGCTTCTGCAAAGGGTTTTGAAGATTTCTGTCTATGTGGTAGAAGACCCTCTTTCAGCCGTTGCGCGTGGTACGGGAGTCATTTTAGATAATTTGCCATTTTATAAAGAAGTTTTAATCGGTAATCAAGATGAGTTACCTCCTAGATAAAAAAACGCAAAGAAAAAAGTTTTTAAATATTTTTTTAATTTGTATTTTTTTTATTATTTTATTTTTCTTTAGACTAGCCATTTTCAATGGATTTTCTTATGTAATTCACAAAGTTTTTCGTCCTGTTTTAGCATTAGGCGCGATCGTCGGGGATAAATTTAAAAGCCTTGATTCCTTTTTAGTTTCTAAAAATTCTCTTTATCTGCAAAATGAAGATTTGAAAAATAAATTAGCCGAAAACAATACTCGAATATCAAATTACAATTCTCTGTTAGCAGAAAATACTAGTCTAAAAGAAATTTTAAATAGAAAAAATCCTGCCCGCCCTCCCTTGTCGGGAGCAGGCGGGGAAAAAAATAACTTGACCTTGGCCACTATTTTGTCTAAACCCAATCAAAGTCTCTATGATGTTTTGGTTATTGATATCGGCGCAAAAGATGGAGTAAAAATAGGAGACTTAGTTTTCGCTTTAGGCGATGTTCCTATTGGGCGGGTAAGTTTTATTTATAATGATTCTGCAAAAGTGACTTTGTTTTCTAATCCGGGAGAAAAGATGCAGGTAGTATTATCAAGTAGGAATATTTTTATGGAAATCATCGGGCGGGGCGGGGGAAATTTTGAGATGATAATGCCGACAGATTTTACACCGCAAAAAGGAGATGAAGTAGTTTTACCGGGGATAAATGTTTATATTGTTGGAGTCGTGGAAAGTATAATTTCTGATCCGCGTGATTCTTTTGTGAAAGTCTTACTCGTGAGTCCGGTCAACATTCAAGAACAAAAATTTGTTCAAGTGCAAGCAAGATAATGTACTGAGAAGCTAAGCTTCTTAGTTTAATAGAAAAACAGAAAATCAATTTCCATCAAGACACGCATATTTTTCTGCTGAAAAATTGCTGTTCTCG
>ERZ1292623.3269-Hain-H51-01um-R1-3269-length-13910-cov-7_pt1 | contig 13910 bp, 10 predicted proteins | sample MGYA00564398_ERZ1292623 | MGnify/ENA primary metagenome ERZ1292623 (study PRJEB36523, sample SAMEA6512633) | groundwater metagenome | collected 2019-01-07 | study: AquaDiva: Metagenomics assemblies of 32 groundwater samples
TTGTCCAGGTCGTTGCCCTGGAGACCGTACTGCTGGGTCTCGACCATACGGAAGGACGCCTGCACGCCCACAGAGTGAATCTGTGAGTAGTTGAACGGCATGGTGGTCAGGCTGGTCGGCCGGAACACCCAGTTGTCGTTCTCGTGCATGGCGAAGCCCGCGACGAACACTTCGTCGGTCGTAGCCCAGCCACCCTCAGTCACACGGGCAGTGATGTCCCGCTGGATGGTAAGGGTTCCTGCGTCGACGTGACCCGTGACGCGGACGAACTCGTCGTCCTGCCGGTTGTACAGAATGGTGCCAACCGGGTAGCGGTGAGCGCCGTTACCGGCGCCGCCGGCGTCGTTGAAGACACGCAACGCAGTTGTGGTGCCAGCGGCCAGACCGTTATGGTTCAGGCGCCGGTTCCACGGGTCGTCCTCCACCCACTCGATTCGGACGTGGGTGTACTGGAACTGCTCCACACCGCCGGTGTACTTGAGCAGGTCAGTGGAACGCTCGCTCAGGTTGACCAAGAGCGGCGCAACCCACCGCACCCGCAGGGACACGGTACCGTCGAGTAGGAACTCGGCCGGGAATCCAGAGTCCCCGTAACCAGCAAAGCGCAGAGTTTCTGCGGTGCCAGGCATGTTGCTTCTCCTTCGTTGTTACTAGCGGCCAATCTGCACTGTTGACCAGCGCATGGCCTTCAAGTTCTCTCGAAACGCCTCCGGCGACGCCTCTTGGCTTGGCTCCGCTGCCGCTGCCGTTGCCCCACCCCCACCTGTGTCGACCGGTGCACTTACACCGGCTGGCACGTTGGCCTGGGGCGGGGGCGCCGGCACTGCCGCTGGTGCGGGGGCCGGTGCTGGAGCGGGTGCCGGGGCCGGTGTCGCCTGAGCCGTAGCCAGGCGCTTCTGGGCCTCGGCCAACTGAGTCTCCAACGTAGTCGCCTTCGCGTCAATGCAGAACGCCTCCATCTCCTCTGGAGTTTCGAACTGCTCTAGTGCATCCTGCTTCACGCCGTAGTCCCGGTACTCGAACCCCAGGCTCATAACCATCAGGCTCTTATGGTAGTCGGTGAGCTCGCCTCGATAGGCGTCCAGCTCGGCCCTCTGGTCTTCCTGTGCGTAGGTCTCCAAGACCTTGGCGCGTTCCTCATCCGACAGACCTTGGGTCTTGAGCTCCCGGTTCTGTGCGACGAGAGCCTGTTCCCGACCTTTGGCGTCCTGTATCTGCCGGTCGAGCTGGCCAGCCCGACGGTCAAAGCCGGACTGCTGCTCACGCAGCGCCGCGTCGATTCGGGTCTGTACCTCGGTGAGGTAGGCATCTAGCTTTGCCTTCTCCGCCTCTTCCGGGGAGGGCACCGGCGCTGCTGGGGTCTGAGGCGGCGCTGTCTCAGTAGCAGGAGCGGGTGCCGGGGCCGCCGAGGGCTCGACTACACGAACCACCGGGGCCGCCTGTGCCGGCTGACCGACTACTTCAGCCGTTGTCACCGGCTGTGCCGCCGGTGCTGGAGCTGGCGCGGGGGCGGGCGCGGCCTCTGCCGGGGAGTCAACCGACTCCGCCGCCGCTCCGTCTGGCGAAGCGGCCTGCGAAGGTGCGGCCTGACTCTGCTGGTTCAAAGGCGTTACCGTACCATCCGGTGCCATGCTATACTCGGGTAACGTCCCGAGCTGCTCCACCGCTGCCGGCGGAGCTGTAGTTGGACTTGGCATAATAGAAACCTCCTCTCACCCTCATTACCATTATAGAGGGGTCAGGGAGTTAATGTCAAGTGGGTACCCGGGGTTTCTATTCCACTAGGCTTCTGAGAATGTCTTTGGCCAGGGTCGGGACGTAGTACCCCAGCTCAGGATGGTCGTTCTTGAGCTGGATGGCCAGCGCTAGGGCCTCGGGCGACCGAACGGTGGTCGTATAGCCCTGCCGGTACAGCTCAACGTCCATGCGGGGGTTGCTCTCGCGGGCCTGCTCCTTGAGGTCGTTGATGGTAGGGGCGTCCTCCCCGTACTTGTCGAGCAGCGCCTCGTTGAGGTAGTCATCCACCTCGGCGCCGATGTCGGTCAGGCTGACCCGCCGCCCCTCGCGCCGAATCTGCTCCAGGACGATGCCCTCCAGCTCATTGAGAGGGATGTCGAGCCCCTCGGCGACCTGCTCGCGCATGTCGAAGTAGTGGCTGGGCTTGATGATGGAGTCAAACTGCTTGCGGAAGTCCTTGGCAATCTGTCCCTGGTGGCGGTTCAGGTAGGTGTCAACCTCCTCCTTGAACTCGTCCGGCACCTGGGCCAGGGCCGCGTCGCGGTCGGCGAAGTAGGAGTCCCAGTCCACCTCCTGCGTCGTCTTGTTCTTGTAGTCCTCCACTTTGACTTCAAAGTAGTCCCTCAGAGCGGCGTCAACCGTGCCGGCCGGCGCCTCCTTATCCTCGAACTCCATGCCGATGCTCGCCGCGAGCGCGTCGCGGGAGCCCATCAGCTCAGCGAACTCGGAGGCTTGAATCACCCGATAGGAGTCTGCGTAGTCCCGACCAGTGGTGTGGCCGTTGATGTAGGCGTCGTCCAAGTCGTCCTTCTGTTTGGCATACTTGTCACGGATGCCGTCCCGCAGCGTCCGGTAGACTTCCCACTTCTTCTCCTCGGCGCTCCGCAGAATCGGGGGGCCGTAGCCGGCCTCGATAGCCTTCACCGAGGGGTGGTTGCGAATCAAGTCCTGGGCGACCATGTTGTGCTCCAACTCCTTGAAGTCAACCCCATACCGCTCCTGGGAGACCCGGTTCATCACCGGCTGCATCGCTTCCCAGGCGGTCTCGGGAGAGTTGCGTAGGCCAAAGAACGCGGTCACGCCACGGGCCGTCTTGCGCTGCCAGTCCCCGTCCTGAAGTATCGCGTTCAAGGTGAAGGGGGCGAAGCGTTCCCCAGCGTACTCGCCAAGCTGTCGGGGGTCGTCGACCATATCCCAGAAGTTGACCTCCCGCCCGATGAAGTCCTCCCCCTCCATGAAGTCCATCAACGTGCCTGTGATGGGGGTGGTGCGGGAGCGCCAGATGCGAACGAACGGGTTGTCGAGCGACCGCTCCCGCCACGTATCCATCTTCCAGTTGTCTACATCTCCCAGGGTACCAATGGCCGAGAAGCCAGCACGGTAGACCCCGCCCAGTCCGTACCAGTCCTTGCCAACCTTGCGGGACATGAACTTCTTACCGCTCATCGGGTTGAAGGTCGTCTTCAGCTCCTGGAGAATCTCGTCGTCCGACTTGCCGTCCCGCTTACCCATGCCGTACACGAAGCCTGCGTGCACAATCATCCCTCCGATGAGCATTCGGGCCAGAACAGCGCGGGCGGCGGCCGGAGTGTAGCCCTTCCCGAACATGTAGGAAGCCGACCCCAACATGGAGCGCGTGTAGCGTGTGGCGAACCACACCCAGGCAGACTCGAACTGGTGCTGCGGGTGGGGAATGATGCCCTTCAGCCCGGGCTGGCCAATCATGGTGTCGACGAAGCGGGAGAGGCGGAACATCTCGTCGTGGTACGCCTGGCCCTCCAGACTTCGTGCCCCCATTGCACGCATGAACGGCCCCGGGTGAAGGGCCGGGCCGCTCAGGGACTCGAAGGCGAAGATGCGCCCGTAGGCAAGGGCCGAGTCGAATCCAGTCTGCATCCGGTTCACGAGCGTTCGAGCAGGCCAGGTCGCCAGTTCGACGGGCTTCTCCAACGCCCCAGGGACGCGGAAAGGCATCGACAACTGGGCCATCTCGAAAAACTCCGACTCCAGACCCACGTTCCCACCGTACCGGATGTAATCCCGAGCCGCCCCGTTCGACCGTAGGAACCTGTAGAACTGTTTGGGCTCGACGAACATATTCCATAGGGAGCGGCCCATTGCCTCTCCCCACTTTTCCGGGTTCGTGAAGAGGAGCGAGGAGAGCTGGAGCGACCCCACACCGGTATCCATGATGCCCGTCAGCAGCAGGCGAGCCACGGCGTTCACCTTGGCCGGCCCGGTAATCACCGGGTTGGTCGACATGGGCCCCATCAGCGACTTGAGCTCGTTCATGTGCTCGATGGAGATGTACCCGCCCGCCCTGCCCTTCAGAGCTGGCGCAATTTCAGGCGTGGCATAGACCTCCTTGCGGGCCGGCCCCGGGCCGAACTTGATGATACCCTCCTTGGTCAGGTATTTATGGAGCGTCACCTGGCGGCTAAGCCGCTGCCAGGAAGAGATGTCGGTATCCAGCACCTTGAGTAGGTCGGGCTTGTAGCGGATGCCATGCCCTGTGATGGCCTCCTCCTGAAGTTCAAACTGGCGCTGGAAGAGGCCCGGGGGCTTGCCGGCGCCCCCGCCGCGCACCGTCCACTTCTTGTTCGGAACGTCCTCAACGAACCGCGCCCAGTGCACATCCCTCTTGGCAATCTTCTGGCCGGTAACCAACTCCGCCTGTTTGACAAATGGTGCCCGAGCCGCGTCCGCCCGTCGAATAAAGTCCACCTGCTCCGCAGTGAGGCGCTTCATGTAGATGGGCTCCCCTCTCAGTACGCTCTCGAACACATCCCCGTGGGCAACCCATTTACCGTTCTTGGCGCCGGGCGCGTCTGGTACCCATATCTGGGCTTTGCTGTTCTGGCGGAACGGGACGCGAGTGCCCCGAAAATCGGCCAGCACGTAGTCACGAATGGCATTGTCGTACTGGCCCACCGCCTCGTACCCGAAGGCGGCCTTCAGCGGGGGGTTCTCGGCAAGTACCTGGCGGTTAATAAGCTCAGGCACCCGCTTCGCCCCGGGGATGTGGCCCATCCCACGGCCTATCTTACGCAGCCAGTCTTCCGCCTCCGGGCGCTCGATGTGGATGCGAATCAGCCTCTCCATGAACTCCACCGACGAACCGGCACCCTTGGCGCTACCGGCCATCGATAAGGCTTGCTTCGGAGGGAGGCGCATAACACCCGCCTCGACCTCCTCTGCCCCCATTCGGGCTAGGGCAGTCCCTATCTTGGGGTTTGCAACATCCATCTCGATTGCCCGGAACGGGTTCTTGTCGGCTAGGTCGAGCATGAAGTCCCGCAGGCCCGTAAGCGAGCGGACGGAGGGAGTCTCGGTGGGCAGGCGGTTGATAGAGATGCTGATGGGGTCAAGCACACCAGGGCCGGCACTCATACCAACCTTGATGCCCTCCACCTGTCCCATCGTAACCGTTCCGCCATTACTCAGTTGGGTGACCTTCTGGGACTGATACCCACCGGCACCGGTAAGATTGAGGGGCTGGGGCTCGATGCCTTCTAGTCCCGCCAGCGACCTCTCCACCTCGGGGATGGACAGTACCTGGCCGTTCATCTTTAGGATTTCCGTCGCCGGCTCGCCTGCGACCGGGTTGATGAGTGCTCGCTCCGCCGACTCCTTACGGAGGGCGCGGCCGAACCCTACCAGAGACCTAGTTGCGAGTGGCCCTGCGACCATACCTACAAAGGAGCCGATGGGCCCCGGCACGCCAGCGGCCTCGGCAGCCTCCTCCCCGACGGCGCCGCCAATCGCTATGCCCCCGAGGAACCGGGCCTTACTTGCCAGGCCCACCGGGGCCAGACCCGGGATGAACATGCTTCCCAACATGATTGGGTCGGTAAAGATGTCCGTCGCTGCGACGATAGTGTCCTTCAGGAAGGGGACTTCGGGGATGTAGGCCCGCTCCACCTCCTTGACGAACTCCCCCGGGTGCTCGAATAGGTTGACCTCGGGCGGGGCCAGCGACGTGAAGCGGGCCAGCGCCATCTCCCCGAGCTCGGCGAAGCCCTCCTCCGAGGCGAGGCGCTGGGTGTAGTCGTCCGGGTGCTTATCGGCAAAGTCGTTGAGAGCCATCGCCACCGAGTCGGTGGCGTTCATCGTCGGGTACTTCATCTTCCCTTCATCGGACGCCTTGCTCATCTCCTCCCCGTAGGCGGCCACTGCCTCGGGTAGCTCATCCTCTAGGTGGCGCCCGAACGCCTCCAGCGTCTTGTAGATGACGTGTAGGTTCGTATACGCCTCGGCCAAGTTCATTGGCTCCCCATGTAGAGTGGCAGGTACCTCCCGCAGGAACGGGTATGCACCATTCGGGAGATGGGGGTCATCAAGCGCCTCCCACCACTCGGCATATTTGATAACGTCGTCCTGATACGCCTCCTGGGTGTCGTACTCCTCCTGGGGGTTCCAGCCCCGAAAGATGTCGGCGTTCTGCACCTCGTACTCCCACAAGCCACCGAACTCCGCCCGTTTCTTGCTCAGAAAGCGATACCGCTGTGTTTCCTTACCACCAAAGGACGCACTGTGAATGGAGCCAACTTCGTAATTGCCCGAGAGCCAGGTAGGGAACCGCTCGTCCTTGGTGCCCTCGTCCACCATCGGGCCACTCTCATTAGGACGGTGCGCTCCCTCGGGCCACGGAGTAGCGCGTGGGGTAATGCCCCCAGGCGGCGGCGTGGGAACAGGGCGGGGGGCGACAGGTGCTGTCAGCCCTACACGCTCGCGCTCGATTGCCGTGTCGACCTTCCCGGGCGGCGTCTGTGGTATGGGCTGGGTAGTGATACCACGCCTCTCATGCACGCGGCGCCGCGACCGCTCCACAGCCTCCGCGTCGGTTTCACCAGGAATCCGAATTGGCATCTAAATCCCACTCCCGAAGAAGCGCCGGTGGCGGCCTACGCGCTGGTGGAGCTGCGCCCGCTTCTGCTCGTGCACCTCCCGCAGGAAGGGCCGAATCTGCCCCAACAGGCGCTGCCGCGTCTCCTCGTCGAAGACGCGCTCCTCCCCCGGTGGCGCGGCCTCAGCCACAGCCATCTGTTCATCGTTCGTTGGGGTGGCAGCGCGGCGCCCAGCCACATCCAGCGCCTGCTTCTGCGGGCTGGCGCGGTCTTGGGCCGGGGATGTGGCCGGCGGCGGCCCGCCCCGGCGTGGTATGCCCGGCTGGTCAAGTAGGGCCGAGCGTGTTCGGTTCAGGCCACGACGCCGCTGTTCCATATTTCCTAGATAACTAGACCCTCCACCATGTGGCATTACGCCCTCCTCGGTGTGACAGTAGGAGCACCAGCTAGTGTCTGGCGCTGCCGCTCCCGCTCACCCTTGCGGCCCTGGATGAATGTGGCCAGCTCTCCGGCGTCCCCCTGGAACCGTTCCTCCAAGAACTCCGTAGGCGAGAACTTGAAGACGGCGGCAATCTGCGGGCGGGCGAGTACCTCTGTAATCTCTCGGAACCGGCTCTCTCGAGTATCGTCTGTAATGTGCTCTTGGGTGGAGATGTTCTCTCGTGTGGAGACTTGCTCACTTGTGGAGGTCACCTTGCCCTCCTCTCCCGGCTTCCCAGAGACAGACGTGTCCGTACTCACCGTCTCACCAGTCTCAGTAGTACCGCCCCTCGTCTCCTGATGGCCACGGCCCCGTGTCACCGACTCCGAGCCGGGCTCGTGGCGGATGAGGCCATAGTTAGCCTCGGTGCCCACCAACTCGTAGATGTCCTCGCCCTGGTCGGCACGCTGGGCGATGTTGCCCATGTAGTCAGCTAGTAGCATGTCCATAAGACCAGTGGCCGGGTCGAGGGCAAGGGAGATGTCGTTCCCACCTAGGCCCTTCTCACCCATCCCCCGTAGGAACCCCGAGAAGGCGTTCTCAAAGTTGTTGAGGAACTCTTCCTCGGTCGGCACGTCGAAGAAGCGCCGTGAAATCTGCTGGGTGATGCTGAACTCAGTGCCAACCGTGCGGCCCGTCGTGACCCCCTGCCCAGTGGTGCGGGAGACGCCTGTCGTAGTCAGGCGTTTGGCGGCCTCCTCTTCCTGGGCCACCTTCCACTTCTCAATTTGGCAATCTAGGTCGCACTCCTCTGCTGGGGCACCCTGTGTGATGCGACCGGAACGAACGTCGTCGTAGTACGCCGCCGAGCCCGTCCTGCCAGTGTAGGGTGACGTGTACTGGTCTAGGTTCGGGCCGGGCTGGTTATTGCCTTGCTCCTCTGGTGTGTGAAAAGGCATTAAACCCCTCTCCTAATCTGGCGCCATTTCTCGAACTCCTCCAGTCGCTTCCGTAGCGACAGAGGCTGGGCAGGTTCCTCCCTTGCGGGCGGCTCCTTCCCCTTCTTGCGTCCCAGGAACAGCTCCCTCACCAGTTTATCACTTCGCTCGCTCGGTGTCGACATGGCTACACCCCCGCAGTCATCCCCATCGCTCCGGCCGCCGCCATCTCGGGCGGTAGGTTCTGCTCGGTGCCGGTACGTTGCGTGCTAAGGGCCAGAGGGCCGGCCTCGGGGCCTGGAACCTGGAAACCCTCGCGTCCAGGTACGTTACCCGTGAGCTGCCGGATTCGCATGTCCTCTACGAACTTCGTGGCGAACTCGTTCTGGCGGATGCGGGCGGCCATCTCCATCTCACCGTGCCGCTCCAGGGCCTGGGCCATGTGCTCCAGGATGAGCACAGGGTCTTGCTCGGCCAGGTCGAACCAGATGCGGTCGGCCTCGGCCGCTGGGTCGTCCACCTGGAGAATGTCCTCTAGGACGGTGATGAGCGACATCATGGGCCGGCGCGGGTCGAGCGCCATACGCGCCGCCGTCATGCGGACGGTCAGGTCGTCCGGCAGGGCCGGCTTGATGAAGGGCACCGGCCGATAGTGCCGATTCTGGTCGAGGTCGGTCAGCGGGTTGAACTCGATTCGGAAGTAGGTCTTCTTGGGCGTCATCGACTGGAGCTCGAACGGCGCCAAGATAGGCGCGGCACGCTTGAGCTGGCCCAGCAGTGAGGTGCCCATGCGAATGCCGAACTGCTGCATCCCACTGTAGTAGGGCTCGATGGAGTTCAGCGCCGCGTGCGTCACCTGCTGGTGCAGGACACCTGTGCCGCTGAACGGCATCTGGGCCTGAAGGATGTTTGACAGGATGCCCTTCTGCCGCTCCTCCTGAAGTATGCTCACTAGGCGGTAGGCATCCGGCGAGATGGGCGTTGGCACCAGCCGCTCCACCGCGTCCTGTGGCGTCAGCGGGATGTGAGCCCCGATACCCGGCGTGAACTCGGGCAGCTCGCCCGTTGGCGTCTTGAACACCCAGGTCGGGTAGGTCTCCATCGTGAAGTGCTGGAAGATGGTGGCGATGAGCTCGTTGTACTGAGGCACCTGCTCCTCGACGGCGCTTAGGATGCCCCGACCCATCTCGGCCACCCAGGAGGACGGCCCGTACCAGGCCAGCGACTCCATCGCCAGTAGGTCAGCCCGCTCCTGGAGGCGCTGCTCAATGGGGGACAGGACGGCGGGCTTGTGCGCGATGTGGGCACCGTTCACCGGCACGCCGACCACAGGGAGATCGTCATAGCTGTAGCCATGGAAGTAGGGCGGGATGAGCCATCTGGAGTCCTTGCTCACCGTCTCACCGACCGTCATGCCAGTGAAGGCACTGGTCGACACCGGGGTACCTACAGAGCCAAGCACTGCATGGATGCCCTTCTTGTCACCCCGGTCGTTGCTCCAATACTCCAATCGGAGCGCAGCGGTGTTCTGGTCGTAGGCAGCATTCCCCTCCATGTCACCCCAGGCGCCCGGGTAGCTTGCCACCATGTCGCCCAAGTTGGTTGGCTTCTCGATGATGATGTGGTTCAGTCCCCACTGGTCAAAGTGGGGGTAGACCATCCGCGAGTCGTAGATTTCACCAACCAGTGGCGACCGACGGTACTGCAACGCCTCGGTCGAGACCTGCACCTTGCCCCAAATCATGCCCCGGAGCAGGCCCTGGAAGCCTACCTGCTTCCAGAAGGGCATCTGGCCCCGCATCCCAAAGAGCTCGTCAAGGTCGTAGACGATACCCTCCAGGGAGCGCTCGACGCGCCCAATGTTGCGGCGCTCCTCCTGGTTCTCCTCGTCACTGCCCAGCAGCGGGATGCGCCAGGGGATAGGGTTGCGGGTCAGGATGGAGAGCGCCGCGTCGAAACCGGTGCGTGGCTCGTTGGAGACGAAGCGGCGGGCCACGCCCAGCGGCTTCGACTGCTGGAGCACGTCCAGCAGCGTGTACATGTTCGCCCAGTAGTCCTGGCGCAGGCTCAGGGGCCGCCAGAACTGGATGAGCTGCCGGCGCCGGTTCAGCAGGGCGTTCTTTAGTTCGTCAAGCTGCCGTCGGTCTTGTATGAGTGAGGCTACAGGTAGTGCCATCTCTTACCTCAACCAAGGATAGGTAGGCGGCCCGGGCCTCTGCCCCGGGACAAACCGATTCTGCACGAGGCCGTGGCGTCCTATGACGACGACCTCACCCTCCTGTATCGGCTGGCCTTCTTGCCCCACTCTATCCTTACTCGCATTGTAGCGGGCCGCGCCAAGGGGAGCAATGTAGGAACACCCGGCAGCGCTCATCACCAGGTCGTCCTTCTGGCCCTTTTTGCCGGCCGCCTTCAACTTCTCTCGCCCGGGTACCTTCTGCCAAGTGAATGAGCCCATCTGCTGCACCATCCAGGCGTCCGAGGTGTGGAAAGTGCCAGCGAACACTCGCTCGCGCAGCGAGGTCAGAATGTGGTTCCGAATCTGCGTCGGGTGGCCCCACGGGTCTGACGGCGCCTGGTGAATCTTTAACGACGTGCCCGGCTCGACATAGTACCAGAGGTTCTTGTAGTAGAGCTGCTGAATCTTGTTCAGGCAGACCGAGCCGTAGGCGTCACGCTCACCACCCAGCAGCGCGTTGTTGTAGTAGGTAGCGATGGCAACGACCATCGGCGCCAGCTCCTGCGGCGCCACCTTCACGGCCATCCGTGCCGCGACGAACATCCCCGCCGCGTCCACGACAACGACCGCCGAGTAGTCCGAGTCCTCGCCCAGGCCCCCGCCCGCGCAGTCCACCCAGACCACGTAGGGACGACCCGCCTGCGGGCGCTGCCAGATGTACAGGTGGGGGCCGTTGAAGTACGCATTCCCACTGCGGAACGGCAGGCTCTCCACAATCTCCTTGGGTGGGCCGATGGTGTGCTGGTAGGGCTCCAGGTGGTTGATACCGTCGGGCGTGGCGAAGTAGCTCCCACCCGCCGTCAGGAAACAGCCCTCCAGAGTCTCCGGGTACTCCTGGAGGAACGGCGCGTCGGTCTTGTCCTGCTCCTTCTTCTTGATGCGGCGCCAGATGAGCTGGCCCACGTCCAGCCCGAACGCCTCCATGAGCCTCTCCTCCTCCGGCATGGGCTTGAAGTCGCGCAGCAGCCGCTCCCATTCCGGCTCGGGGAAGATGATGTCGAAGCCCTCCATAGTGCCGGCCCGGTAGCGGGGCTCCAGCCACCACGAGTAGAAGTGTGTCGTCCAACGGGCCATCGGGTCATAGGTCTTCGAGCCCATAATCATCTCGTAGAAGGTGCCCTCCGCCCCGTTGGGGGTCGACTCGATGTCAATCCACCCGGCGGGCGGCCCTGGCACGGACGGCTGAATGCCCCCGATGAGGACACCTGCCCGCTCAGTCGGCCAGTGGGCGAACTCGGATAGGTGTACGATGTGGCCCGTGTACGCACGGCCGGCCACGCGCTCCATACCCGAACCGAAGATGTAGCGGCTGTCGGTAGTAGGGATGACAAGCTCGCTCTCGTTGTCGAGACCAGGATTCGGGCCGATGACATCAAAGCCCTTGTTCTTCAGGTCGCGGATGTGGTGCTTGATGCGGGCACGGAACGTGGCGGTCGTCTGGTCGTCCTGGGTCATAACCAGGCACTTCAGCCCCCCATGCGTCACCATGCGGCGCAAGTTCTTGGCTATGATGTAGGATGACGCTCTCGTCTGCCGACCCTTCACTGTCAGGTCGCGGCCCGTCCGGTGGGTTGCCATCTCCCGCTGCTGGGGGTATAGATTGAAGTCAACAATCTCCCCCCGCTCGGAGTCGATTGTCAGGAGGTTCTCAATCCAGTCGATTTCGTCATCGGGAAGGTCACCGTAGAAGAGCCGTTCGGTGAACTCGTCGTAGGCGAAGTCCTCTACTCGGGTCAGAGCCCCACCCTGTAAGGTCGTTGGCCCTGCCATCGCCTAACCCCTAAACAGCACAATGAGGGCAATCACCAGTGCTGCACAGCCAGAGACCGAACCAAGGGCAGTAAAGAGCGTGTTGGCTACCACCCAGACAAAGGGCCATCCGTTTCCGTGTCCGGTCATTGGCCTCCTCCTTCATGGTGTCCCCTAAAGGGCAATCTGCATTCGCAGCGCCTGAGCCTTGGCTCTCAGGTCGGCCGGGTTGTTGGAGGTATAACCACCCGTCCGACGCCTATTCTCTAGGGCCGTTCTGAACCTAGACTCCTGAGACGCCCGAGTAGTTTGGGCGGCCGGGGGCTTGAAGCCCGGCCCTCCCGGAACGGGCTGGAAAGGCATGGGGGGCTGGATGACCGGCTGGCCGATATTCGTCGGCGTGAAGGGCTTACCCGGCCCCACCGGGCCACCACGTCTTGGCGGCGCCTTGGCCTGCTGTTCCTTCCCAATGGTAATAATATCCACCACCTTGCCTGTGGTAGGGTCAATCTTACCGAACAGCTTCTGGAGACGCTGGACGGACGCCGAGAGGACTACAGGCGGGCGCTTTGTCTTACCCCCGGGGGCAGTGGGCACCCCGATGGAGGAAATATCCTTCGATGTGGGATGAGGCATGTCTAGTCCTCCCGGTCTCCACAGCGGGCGCCCAGGGCGCCACGCTGGTTCTTACTGATAGCCCGACCGTGCAGACGCCCTTCCTTGAGCACCATGCACGCCTTCTCAGGACTGAAGCCCGCCTTCTTGAACACGTCCCGGCGCTTCTTGTTGAGCTTCCGGCGTTTCTCCTTGGTGGCCACAGCTCTTTTCCTTAAGTTGTCTGGAACGTCCCGAGCCGCTCTCAGCGTGGGTAGCGGCCCCGTCTCCGCACCTCCCTCGATTAGCGCTGCCACAGCAGCCCCCTCCTAACAAGCAGGCGAGGCACACTACTTCGCGCCCCCGGGAGTTAGCGGGACGGTCGTCTCGGTGTAGGACTCGCTCGGCCTCTGCAATGGCAGGCGTGGCCCCACCTCTAGCTCGGACGGCGCGTAGCTCACCGGAGCTGAGGCTGGCTTGGCTTTGTCGAGCTCGGGTTCGGTTGGAGGCCGGGCTGCGAGCAGCACGCGCATCGAGTTGATGCGGGCCTGTAGCGAGGCCATCTTCTTCGAGATTTCTTCCGACTCCCGCTTGTACTGCTCCCGCGTCTCATAGGGCGGCACCTTGGGCGTTACCCCTGGCTTCGACTGTGGGTACATGTCTGCCCAGATTTCACTGTCGCGCTGACGGAGCGCGTCCAGCTCACGGATGAGCTCCCGCAGGAACTCCGGCGTGACCGGGCGCTCACTCTCCGGGATGGGAGGGTTCGCCGTACCGGTCTTCTGCGCGGCCGGGGTCTGAACGTTGAAGTCCTGCGAAGGTTCGACGTTCAGATTGGTATGCCCGTATTCGCATGGCATAGTGCTTCATCTCCTACAGAATCATCTGACAGACCACTGAGTAGGTGATGCTGTTCCCGTCAAGGTGGGTCGCTCGGATACGGAACGTCCGAGGCAGCACACCATTCACAGGGGCAACCGAGAAGCTCTCGGTGGTTAGAGCGTCACCCGGCGCCGTGAATAAGGCCCCAGGGTAGATGAGCATGTGGCGGGTGCCGACTCCGGCAAGGTCGGCGAAGTTGAAGGTGTACATCACCACCTCGGTTGTGCCGACCAGGGCTAGAATCTCAATCTGGGTAACCGAGCCGGCCGGGGCGCCGACCGCCGTCACGTCGAGGGCAATCATCATGCCCCGCCAGTTTGCGTTGTTCACACTGGTACTAGTGGTCGTTGCAACACGAGCCGCCGAAGCCAGGACGGTCAGATTACCGTTGCCACGCTCCACATCATAGGTGCTGTCCGCAACGTTCAGGAGTTGAGGAACCGATAGGGTCTGAAGGTTGGCTTCAGCGTCCGACAGACCATCCGCAGCAGTGCGGGCACCAA
>ERZ1292623.3270-Hain-H51-01um-R1-3270-length-13910-cov-6_pt1 | contig 13910 bp, 13 predicted proteins | sample MGYA00564398_ERZ1292623 | MGnify/ENA primary metagenome ERZ1292623 (study PRJEB36523, sample SAMEA6512633) | groundwater metagenome | collected 2019-01-07 | study: AquaDiva: Metagenomics assemblies of 32 groundwater samples
TGGGACTACTTCTACGATTGATAACGAAGTTGGAACATCGATACAAGATGACGGAGCTGCCATCACGATCAAATGCACTGGAGAAGCTACGGCGGATAACGATATTGTGCAGGACGGACTTCTTGTCAAGTACATCGGATAGAGGGAAATGAAACGTGCGAATCATCACAGCCCCAGAAGCAGTACAAGTCAGCGTATTGATGGATGATGGGAGACGAGTACCGATCAAACAAGAATTCAAGCAATGGCTGACAGACATGATCGATGGAAGTGGAGAGAAGTTGACTCTCCGTCAGGTACGTCAGCTAAATCGCATCATTGACACTATTGAAGCATCAAATGGGACTATCTCGCTTGAGGAAGCAGAGTACGAGATTGTAAAAGGCTTCCTCGGTGGTGATGGCGTACCTAAATGGTTTGGTGGTCCCACACGACAGCTTCTTAAGTTCATTGACGCGGTTCTGAATGCGGAAGAAGTGAAGGGGTGATGTTTGGCACTCACGGACGAAGTCCAAAATCGTTTCAGTTCTCAGTTTCTTATAAACCTGACAAATTTCCAGAACAGCGCAGCAACGACTATCGACACGACTCGTCTGAACAACGCCATCACGGATACGCAGAATCTTTTCGCGGTCTATTGCGGAGTCACATACGACAACACGAATGGCGTCCATGTGATAGCCGCTGTGGCAACTGTCGTTGATTTATGCCGCGTCTACAGTGGGCAAGTCCTCTATCACGAAGTCGAAGATTCGATCGTCAATCGATTCAAAGCAATATCCTTGGTGACGGGTAGAGATCGCATCAGTCCTACAACGGATTCTACGTTGAATCCGACTCAGGACACGGCGAATACGACGCCGAAGTCGGATCGCAATAACTTCAGAGGTTATCGGTCGAATGCCCCTGGCGGAAGTCAGCCGTATGATTAAGAGGCTCCCGTGGCGAATCCATTCATCGAGATCCAGAAGCGCATTAGTCTTTACAAACGCACGCTAGGTGAACAGGCGTTAGGATCTGAACGAGGACTTATGCGCAGGCTTGGTGCGCTGATGCTTGCGACAAGTCAAAGAGCGTTTGTGGAACAACGCCTTGGCGAGAAAACATGGCCACCTCGTTATCCTGGCATGATCCCTCCAATCATCAACATCGCTGGAGCATTGATGGACTTTAAGGCTGGTCGTAGTGCTCCAAAGCCAAATAGATTTCAGGATCGTCCTGCACTTATCGACGAAGGTATGCGCGGTGGTCTTTGGGGATCATTGACTTTCCAGGTAACTTCTCCACTCAGCGTTGATGTTGGCACAACCAAAGAATATGCGCCAATCCATATGGAGGGGGGAGAATCTGCGATCTCATATGACGAAGGCACGAAAGACAGAATCCGCAATTGGCTTTTCAAGGAAAGACGTAAGCCAGGCCCGCGCGGTGGAAAGTATACGCCTCGCAAAAATCGAGAAGGTTACATTCCGAAGCTCGGACCTTTACTACACAAAAACGAGCATAGTCAGAATATCCTTGCTAGGCCATTCCTCGGGTTCACGCCTGAGCTTGAAGATAAACTTTTGCGAGCAACCGAGAGATGGATTGAAGATCGCACGCGGGGTAGCGGAGGTGTAAGCGAGCGAATCTAAATGGCTACAGCAAATCCGTCTTCGATTCTACGTATGCCCGCTAGGCTTTACTATGGCATTACGAATGTAACGTCTAGCGCAAGTCCCCCATATGGCGGCACGGCAATAGGACTTGCAAGAGAGATTATCTTCTATCCTGGTACGAAAACAGACCTTGCGACAGCAGAAGAATGGGGTGGCGTTGTCACAAAGGCATACTATGCTGGCGAGAAACCATATCTTGCCGCAGTTTTGAGAGAGTTTGATGCGGATGCTCTAAACGCTATATTTCCAAACACTACCGCTGGTGCTGTATCCCAAGATCGCTTCATCAGATTCACGCCTGGGACAAGCGGGCAAAATCGGCCTGGGTACGATCTTACCGGAAAAGTTGTAAAGTTATTGGCGGCTCCGATTAGTCAAAATCATCATCTCGGCGTTTTGATTTGGTATGCCATTCCTGCGATGAGCGAGACCATGCAATTGAGATTGAGCCTCAGTGAGGAGATTGGTCTTGGAGTTGTTTGGTACGCTGGGTTGAACAGCGGGAATCAATGCTACATGATTGCTCCTTTGCCTGATATGCAAAGTCTGCTATGAGTAGGAACGATCTTGACGTCTTTGTTGCAGATTGTGGCTTTGCTTCTGCCCAGTTAACGCCAGAAACGCAACAGGCCCTTTGTGGATGTGCCGAAGCGTTCTTGCGTAGCGGCTTAGACTACAAAACCTGGCAACAATTGGGCTCTGCATCCCGTGCGGCTTTCATCGCCGCGAATGAAATAATCTGGAGAGAGCGCATTGTAATTCTGGTGCGTGCAATGAAAGACGATATGGCAGAACTGGCTCTTATCGATGAAGAGGTCGCGAAAGATGTGCTGGCAAGCAAAGCATTGAATGCGCTCATTGAAAATCTCGATAAGCAAGAAACTAAAGAGCTATCAACGTGAATGTCTGGCAATTGTGTAGGCATCTTCGATATTTGTTGCTTGCCCGCACTTGGGCAGGAACTGGTAGCGCGGTGTTCGGTAGCGGAAGTGTTTTTTGCAGTGAGACATTACCTAGCGATTTCCAAGTCAAGGGAAGCGCAAGATTGCCATGCGCACTTGTCTACCCAACAGAGGCAACAAGTGATCCACAATACAATGAAGAGCCAGACTTGATTCAACAAAACATTATCATAACAGTAATTGGTCCAGCAATACCTGGTGATTCGATTGGAGAAAAGGCCCTCATTGGTGGCAATGTACCAGATCGTACAAAGAGCGAAGGTCGCGGCTTACTTGAATTCGAGCCAGAGATAAAGTCGGCGGTTGGACGTTTGCTGCCGGATAATGGCGTTAGCATAGCCTTTCATACCGCAAGTGCATCTAAACCAGTAATAGATGCCACATTGGGCTATCTACACTACCGAGATTACACGTTCAAAGCGTGGCTTACACAAGATCGAATTTTTCCTCCAGCTCGCTATTTAGTTGCTACTGGTGGCTCTGGACAAGTCGCCCTTACTTGGACTGTTCCTGCCGATCGCTATGATAGATATAGAGTTGTGTTGCGACGGGCGAGCGGATCAACGGCTCCAGCAAGCATAACGACTGGCACTGGCGTTACCTTGTCTGGCAATCTAGCCACAAGCGTAACCAATACTAGTCTAGCCGCTGGCACATATAGCTATTCGCTTTTCGCTACATATGACGAATCAAGCGCAACGCCGGATAGTGATGATGAAGTGAGTTCTGCGGTGACGCGAACGGGGGTATCCGTCTCATGACAATGACAGCGAAGATTACCGTGGAGCTTGATACCGAGAAGGCGCAGGAAGCATTAGATCGTTTACGTCAACAAGCGAGAGATTTACAAACGGGTCGGGGGAATGCAGAATTGCCCCATGAACTAGTTAGAGCAAGGCAAGCAACTTCTCGTGCGGCCGGAAATACAACGCCACAAAGCCCGCCATTGACTACAGAGCGTACGCGAATGAGTAGAGAGGGAGCATTAAAAGTTGCCTCTGCACGCGCGGCTGGTGAAACTCAAGTCGCTAGCGCATTCAGCTACACGGGACTTGGAGCTGTCGGTCTTGGTGGACTCGCATCTCAAGCTAGATTCGGTGGCCTTACTAGATTGCTTAGGAATGGATTCGCCACAAAGACGCTTTTGGATACTCTCCCTGGCGTTTCCGGTGCCTTTGAGGCTACCGGAATAGCTGGCTATAGCGGTTTCGCAAAAGGTGGAATCAATCCAACCCTGGACGCAATCGATAGAATAAAAGCAGAAGTCTATAGCCTTAAAGAAAAATTCATGGCCTTTCTTAATCCACTTAGTCATGTAGAGGACGCGGCGATCGCGGCGGGCGTTGCTGGACAAACAATACCTATGAAGTTTGGCGAACAAGCTGCCTATGGTCAAGCGCTCTGGAATGATGCCCAATATAGGATGCAGTTATCCAGGGAGCGCGTCGAAGGTCAAGCGAGGGGATTCTCAGAGTACAAATTTAGAGAGCAACAGGTAGGTGTTCTTGTGAAAGACATCATGAAGACCTTCAAACAGTGGGCGAAATGAGATGACGCGAGAGTTGCGAGTTACGTATGGAGATATCGTTATCGGAGGCACGACTTCTCCTGGCAATACCAGAGAAATCAGCGATTGGACAATTAACTCCAAGCGTTTTGAAGAGTTTTCTATTACGTTTCGTTTCTTTATCTCACAAACTACTGAGGCACTCTTTGTAACCGAAATCGACACGATTGAAGATGCGTTCAGCAAGCCATTCCAGGATTTGACAATCAGGCAAGGAAGCACCGATCTCTATACTTTCAGTCAAACGAGCAACACTGGACTGGATGCACGTCCAGAGATCGTGAAGCGAGAGGATAAAGGAAGTGGACGACACCGTATGTACGAAGTGCGCATTATGTGCGGCTTACCAGCCAATACTGGAGCAGAATTAGTCACCGGTTTACGAGAGCATAGCGTAAGTGTTGCGTACGATCCTAGTCGCATTCGCACGGTAAGCGTCGAGGGTGTTTTCACGGCCATCACTACCGCTAATGCCCGCTCCCAATATGATGCTCAGATTTCATCCTTAGAGAGTAGCGTGTTCTCCGCTCTAAGCATTACGGCAGCAAATCGAGAACTCATCGAAGAGCCAGAAGCCGACAACAGTTACAACACAAAGACCCTTAGCTTTCGTCGCGTGTGGCGAGAATTGATCTTCAGTCAAGGTGGAAGCGGCCTCAACGATACTGGCCTAGTTCGTCAAGTGCTACGTATCAAACGACGTAAGATTGCCCCTGGTGATACCGGAACAACCATACGAAGGCTTGCGACTTTAGATGTCGATTATAATGCCCATCTCGATAAGAACGTAAGCACCGATTTGCGTGGGAAATACACGAACATCAAATCTTGGATTCTCACCCAAGTAGCTAACACACTTTCGGGTGGCCCAATCGCACTTGTTGATGAATCACCAGAATTCAATTATGACGAAAACATCATCAACGTAAGTATGGTAGTCCTCGGGGGTACTGGCGGGAACATAATCGAGAATGAAGTGAAAACAGAGGACTATATCGTAACTGGCGTAGTTCTTGTGCCAGTCTGGAATGGCGATGTGCTCGGAAAGTATATATACAATGGACCGATGATAAGACAGCGCATCATTACGAGCACATGGAAAGTGCTTGGAACTGGAGGTGCTGGTTTTATTGTTGGTGGGGGTGGTGGAGCTGGTGGGGGTGGAGGTGGAATTGGTCTAAATCTCGGTGCACTTGGCATTGGCGGTGTCGGTCAAGGCTTTGGCATCGGCTTTGGACTTCCAGGCGGTTTTTCTTCTCTCGGAGGCTCTGCTCAAGGATTGATGAATGCAATTAATGCGCTCAATCTAGCAGAAGAAGGCGGCAGAGCTGGCGGTGCAGGTGGAGGTGGAGGTGGAGGCAATGTTGGTGGAGGTGGGAAAGGTGGGATGGTTTTGATTTCAACCAGAACGGCAAGTACTCCGCGTAATGTCGGCCTCGATGGGTACAAGTTTGATGTTACTGAATATCAGAGAGTGGACGTGTATGAATTCTACAATGCCGTAAATCGAGGTGGTGGGAGCACAAGAAGTCGATGACAAGGGCATACATCAGTTCTAATGCTGGTCAGAGATACCTTCTCGCCTCTAGTGATATTACATGGACACTTCGCGAAGGCGTACATCCGAACATAGAAGAATTCGACATGATGCCAGGAGATCCTGCGCATCTTGAAACGACCGATCAACCCATTACTCTTTTCATCGGCACATTAGAGGTAAAATTTCTCTACGTCATTGGCACTAGGGGAGGAGACAATCCGAATATTGAGAGGGTTGTGTTGGCAGATCGTCGATGGTGGTGGAAGTACAAATTCGTAAGACGTTTTTACAACATGCGTCGGAATATTGGAGTAATGAGGATTCCAGATCCTTCATCTTCTCCACAGGCACTTGCGACAATTCCAAAAATTGCCTATCAACCATGGACATTGCGGGACAAGACGATCGGTGCAGACCCAAAACAAGCAAGATGGCTTTCGCGTGAAGTGCTCAATGATATCTTAGATTCAATTTCTCATGTCGAACCAGGAACGCCTCCGAAGAACGTAGTTGGAGATCCACAGATTATTCTTCAGAATCTCGACATAGAAGACGTGATGATCAATTCGCAGGGCGATGCGGCGATGCAAACTGCCCTTGGCTTCTTACCTGAAATCGGACTCTATGTAGACTATGACGGGAAAATCAGATTATTCTCGCGAGCAAGTGGTGCAGAGCAAACTCAAATTGCGAATGCTGGACCTCCCATAGTTGGCGGTGGAATGATCGCGAAAGCAACCAAGAAGAATATTCGACCGAAGCGCGTGATTGTGTACTTCAACTATGAACCAGAAGTGCGGTTTGACTTCGATGAGGTTCCAAGCACGAGACTCGACACTGATCGCTATGCTGATAACGTTCTACCATTGCCAGATTTCTCCAATAGTGCTCTGCCATCGACGGATGCATCAGATGAGAAGAGTACAACTAGAACAGAGTGCCAAGGCACATGGATTACCATGAGCGAAGCCTTTACTGCATTTGGAGCGGCCCCAGGATTTTCTGGAAATCTAACGCATCAATACGTTCAGAAGGCCATGGTGCCTTTCGTGGATCTCTGGGGGCGCATCGGATCTAGCGGCAGGTTCGTTCCGGATGCTGATTGGGTCTCGCGCGTCAGCGCGATTATGCAGCACTATAGGCGTACATATCGAATCAATCGCGTATGGGTTGATAATTACTTCAGCATCAAACCATACCGCGTTGCGACAGTAAATCAAGCCACGGGTACTCGTGCTCCAGCGATTGCCTATGCGGATCATTGTTATTTACCGAGTCAGCGTAGCTTTTTCAACGAATTGATAATGAGTGGCAATAGCAATGCGAATGATTACAGCTATTGCATCAATGTGAAGAGTCATCCAGCTACAGTTGGACAGTTAGCTAATACGCGTCTCAATACCAAAAGTAAACCCGCTCCAGCAAAAGTGCACATTGTAGATTCAGACCAGGGCATCATTCATCTTGACTATACAGTCGATGAAGTCAGGATGTTTGAAGCCGTCCTTCCAAGCATGATGACCATGAGCGATCACGAGGATGATCGAGACGCTAATGGTCTTCCGAAATTTGCCGGACCTTCCGCTGATGTTACACAACGCGGTCGCCCGATTACGTTCGATACGATCTCTAGCGCAAATCTTACGTCTGTTCCTAAACTGACAGCCAATCATAGTATGAGCGCGATTTTTACCGTGATCCCTGGAGCCCCAAACGACGAGCGCGCACTATTCGCTGTAATCATAGAAGCTAGCGACAAGAATCTTTCAAAGAAATTGCCACTTGGAGTAAGACGCGGACTTGAAAACGCAAGTGGGCCAGATTACGAAGTATGGATCGGCCCAAATATCGAAACCGCAAGAATGCCGTGGATTGATGGAGATGAAGGGCATCCAGCGCTAGTACAAGAGTTATTCGGAATAGGTGGGGACGCTCTTCAACGTGCAGAAGCCTTTTCAAAGCGCACACAAAGTAAAATACTGAATTACGAACGGAGTTTTAGTGGCGCTGCAAGTTTGAATATTCTGGCGCTTGCCGCTGCTGCTAGAGTATACGCCTCATTTTCTGATCGTTATGTTGGCGAGATGACCGCTGGGATGACTGGATCTGTTCGTCCAGATGGATGGCTCTCTGAAGTTAGCCATACACTCGCTCCTAATGGAGTAATGACAACTCATCTTGGGCTTCCAGATCAGATGGCGAGTATAGACCTTATGGCTTTCTTGCCTGGAGACGTTAGAGGTATGATCTTAAAGCGTGCTGATCCAGGAATTGCTTCATGAAAATAGGCGACCCAAGAGCGAAAGGCGGAAGCGGAGTTTGGCCATTACAGGGCCACAATAGACGCTGGGATATCGATAAGCGTCCAGCGATGCTTGCTTATCGATTGGTCGATCGTCAAGATAGCACCGATCAACTTGGCCATTTTGTCTACGAAGAAGGCACCGCAGGCGATGTAAATGGCGGCTTCTTCTGGCCCCCCGCCACTCGCTCTATCGGTGGATGGTTCTTTGCTGCCCCTGCGATACTTGGAGAGAAAAGTCGTCAAACAGTAAGCAACGTGCGAGCTGGCTCTCCGGTGCAGGGAACAGACGCACCCGACCTAAATAGCCCCCATGCCGCTCCGCTTGGGAATGTTCCGCATCCGGGTGGAAATAAAGGCTCTGGGACTACACCAGATAAATCAAGTGATGGCGAAGTAGGAGAGGATACGCCAACAGAAGGCGGATCTGGTGAGCATTGCATCATACTAAAAGAGCCTGGAATGTTCCCTGTCATCGGGAAAGAGATGAAGCTCGATGATCGGTACGCAAGTTTACCACTTAGGATACCGCGAGATAAAGATACCGACGAAGCCCTCTGGCCGAAGTTTCCGCTTGGCACCTACGGCATCGCTCTTGAATCGTCTGAAGAATACGAACAGATTGAATATTTCTTTCCGAACGATCCACGCTTGATTGCGGTCAATCATTCTGGAGATCCAGAATGCGGATCGATCGTCGCAGATTTGGATCACAAAGCGAGGATTGACAAAGGAAGACTCGCACGACTTCAATCCATGATGCGAGTTGTCAAACACCCTATTGGTTGCATCTTGTTTCCAAAGGACGCTAGAGGCATAACTCGCAACAGCATTGCATGGAACATCGGCATGTCTGGTTGCGATTATGTACGGGGCGGACTTGTCTTTGATCGAGGTAATGACCTGAACATGGTAGCTACACCAAGCGGAGCTCGCCAGGATGTCCCTTCCGTGGATCCGCGAACTGGAAGGCCGCAAGTTCCAGGTTCACAATCTAGCTTTCCAACGAATACATTTCCGAATCTTGGAGGCTATGGTCTTAAACGTGCACCTATTCCTGCTGGGGGTCAATATGGAAGTTATTTGTTGAATTATCGCTATCCGACTCCTCCAGCGCCAGCCGCAGGTGGATCGTCCATTACTCCTGGAATTATCGGCGTAGCAAGCTTCAACGCCGGGAGCGGAATCATCGATGTCGGTGGAAGCTCGGACAAACACCAAATCGGTAGAGACGAGGATGGTCATCCGATTAATTCCACGCATCTTCCATTGGGTGTATATTTCAGGAGCGACGATGCAATCGATGGGCCTTTGAATTTTGATGGGGGATGGGAAGGAGGCGATGTAGCCGATAGGAGAATGCTGGTTCATTTCGAGTGGGATGGCAGTAGCTCGCACCCATTCGTATGCGGCTCTCGTGCAGGTGTCTATCGATGGCATAGTTACTGTCAGATTTACTCTCCCACCCCAGGAATACCCATACTCCCTCCGCCTACGCCTCCTTTCACACCCCCACCGCCTTCTCCGCCAGGCATCCCTATAACACCAGACATCCCTATAACACCAGGCATACCAACTGAAGGTATCCCTACTCCTACTTTGGCCACTATCAAAGGTGGACAACGCTCGATTCTTTCTTGGGATGATGACTTCGGAGAACCCACTGGGAGCAAAGGTGGGAATTCAAGAGGAGGTGGTGGATTTGGGAGTGGAGAAGGTCGTGGAGGGGCTGGCGGGGGGGGTGAAAGCCCGCAAGGGCCAAATATTGACTATCTCCGTTCATGGCAACGTGGCAGTCGATCTCTCTACTACAACGCTAGCATGAAGGAATTCTCGGCTCCTGCGTTCATTGGGCGACCTCAATGCTCTCCATCAAATGGTAAGGCGCTCAATTTCAAGAATTCAAAATCCGGTTCACTTGGCGAGCGATTCTTCAACATGTTCGATTCTGAAACGCCCGTTGTCATGCGCGTCGAAGCGTATGGGCAACAGGTCGGAACCGCTTGCAATTGGTCTTACACGGAACGTCCTTCTCGTAGTAAATATGGTGGGGGCACAGCTTCCGGTGGATTTGTCATGTTTCCTCCGGAGATAGGCGTCGAAGATCGGGTAAATAGCTACGCCCCGCCGAATCGCACACTTTCGACAAGTTATTTTGTAGCTGGCCCTAACACATATTTCGGAGCTGGAGCGCCAGATTTTGCAAACGGTTCCGTTGATACAGGCTGGGCATGGGGGAGAGTAACAACAAGCGATGCGACAGCTGATACAGCGTCTCTTCTGGCCGCGAACGATCTCGGCGGATGGATGTTCCCCGATAGAACACCTTCATTTGCAATCCGAAGATCCAATGGCGGTTTTGCCTGGAGAAGTGGGCAAGGCTTTTGGGGTACATTCATACATGCTAATACAGCGAATCGCACATACACTCTTCCTGATAGCACTGGCACTCTTCTGACAAGCGCTGGAGCAAATCCGAATCGCGTCGCTTTTTATGATGGCACATCAACATTGACCACGAGTGCGAATCTGACGTTCGATGGCACAGTATTGACAGCACTTCAATATCAAAGAGTCGGCACCACTACTGGCGCGGCTAGTCCCACGCAGGGCGATTTTGCCGCTGGACTTACTGGGGCAGCACAGATCATATTCGATCAGAGTGCTGGAACGTTGACCCTGACGGATTCCACAGGTGCGACATCGACGCAATTTGGTTCCGCGGCTGCTGGCACAACCACGTTTAATGCAGGAGCATTGAATCACGATCTCGTAATAGCTGGCGCTCCAATCGCTCAATTGTTCATGACGGACGCAAGCGAAGATCGAGTCTATGTTGGACGTAGCACTGAAGCTCCTGTTGACACCCTACCCTGGCTCATTGTTGGCAATGCTTCACAAGAGCGGGCAGGCATCCGAGTACAATCTAGTAGTGGTACGCCAAACTATCTTGATTGTTTTTGGGGGGGTGTAAGTCGATTCGCCATTTCTGCTAACAATACTGTTACAAGGTTTATAAGTGCAACAAGTAATGTCCTTAATCTCTCGCAAAATCAGTTGGACGTTACTACCGCTTCCGGTTCTACATTCGCAAGATTCGCTACCACTGGAGGAGTGTTCTCAGTCCATCTTGGCGGAGGCACGCTTACATCGCAGATTTCCGGAGTGGCATTGACCTCGACAGTCTTCAACGAGACTGGCTTGGATATCGACTTTCGTATCGAGAGCGATACGCTAACTAGTGCTTTCGCCATGGATGCCACAGATGGACAAATCTTGATGCAGGGCTATAGCCGTATTGGTACCGCTACTGATGCTGCTGCTCAAGGTGATCTTTCTACTGGTCTTACGTCCTCGTCGCGATGGTTTTATGATCAAAGTGTTCCAAGTGAAGCACAAATCCTTGCGAATGGGCAAGAACTCCGGACGGCCAGCGTAACGGAATTGACTACAATCGCCGCTGCGGCCACGACCGATACGGCAATTCAAATTCCAGTTGACGCGATCGCCTTCGCCGTAAGCGTTCGCGTTACGGTTGCGATTCCAACGGCTGCCACATTTACGGTAACGGGCACGACAAGCGGAACTCAATTCGATGTTGCGAGTGGCGTATCGGTGGCGGTGAATACAACCGATGTGGGCACGCGCAATTGTCCATTTAAGAATGGTGCGGCACAGACGATCAGGATTACTCCGAATCTTGTCCCCGCAACTAATGCTGGTCGCGTACGCACGACGATCTGGTACATTCAATCCGTTGCTCCGACGAGCTAATCGTGGAGATTCCATATGAGCCCTATATGAAAAGAACGAAAGGAGCTTCCAGTGACGAAGCAGGCGGTAGCGGAAATGCCAAAGAAGACGGACACGAAGAAAGACGAAGAGAGCGATCAGGAACTCACGGAACGTATGCAGCGCAAAATGGAGGAGCGACTTAAGTCGTGCACAGAAGAGATCGGAAAGATTCTCCAAAAGTACAATTGCAAAATCACGACAGACGTGAGACTAGAGCCAGATCATCGCACGGGAGTATGCATGGTGAGGGCGATGTACGTCATCATGTCAATATGAGAAAGAAGAGAGTGACCGTGGAGTACGCAGTAAGAAACGGCAATGGGGGCGTGACAAATAAGCTCTTAGGATGGACATTGGCGATCGTCGGAGGCCTGAGTGCGGTTCTATGGGGAATCGTATGGCAAGGACTTTCTAACAACACGCATCAAGCTGGAGAACTGTCGAGCGCCTATAAGGTATTGGAGGTGAAGATTCAAACACTTGATCGTGGCCAGATCGACATCCTGGCCGAACTCAAAGAGATCAAAGGAGAACTCAAGAACATTAGGAGGAATCCGTGATGGTTCGATTCATTGCCGTGACGTTGTGTTGTGCTTGGTTGTTTGGTTGTGCTGGATCCGCTCCGGAAGTGGTTGAGAAAACAGGAACGTTCTTGCGAGATGCATCTCCAATTTTGCCGGAACCATTCAATTGGATCTTGGCTGGGATGGGTACAATAGCGACGTTAATTGGCGGTCACTTCGCCAATAAGTCGCGCGCAAAGGCGATTGCCGACGGTGCTCCGATTGGAAGTATCAGCCCAGTTACAAAGATGTTCGCAGAGCGGAAATTTCTTCTCCCGCTACTAGGCGTTGGCGTTGTGGCGGCCAAGGCATCCGGTCTATTGCCGTTCACAACTGAAGAGCTCGTAGGAATTCTGACGATGTTTGGAATTCCTACAGTTGCGGAGTTCGGAAAAGATATACTCGCTGGATCAAAGCCAACAATTGAAGCACCGAAAGTATAGGCATCTCTAGAGAGATTTCGTCACTGGGGCGGCCCGGCGTCTAGGTTTTAAGCCAGACGCCGGGCTTTTCATTTCTAGACTAGAACTTGCAGGAATCGACTTCAAGCGCGAGGTGGCTTAGCTTGTCTGCCTGCTCTCTCAGATCCGTTGCGCGCTTGTGGAGATCCGTAGCGACGAAGCGATACTCGCCGTTAGGTTCTGGACGCCTGGCAATGTGCCTTGCTTTGTTCCTTGTGGTCTTTCTCGCTGGCTTCGTCACGGGCTTAGTTGCCATGACATTTCCATTCTTCGCGTTCTTCAGGATCTTCCAGACTGTCACATGGTGAATGCCAAGTTTTTTGGCAATCTCCATGTGAGTCTTTCCCTGCTCACGCAAAAGGACACACTTCTGATCGCGCTTCGACATAGAGACTCCTTCCTAAAAAATAGTTTCAATTAGATACCAGATTTGCTACGGCAAGCCAAGATGTATTTTCAGCTTGCCTGAGCCGTTGTCTTCTAGGATTGCGCTCCCCGTATCCGTTGGACTGTGTAGCGCAAGCGCTGCATACTTCGCGTATTTCAGGAAGTTGCCGGTTCGTATAAGGTGTATTCTGCGCGACTTCACGATCGCACTTCCCTCTTCGACGACAAAACGTACTATTGATTGTGTCATTAAATGATGCACATGCCCCAGGGCTATGACGTTGATTCCCTCCCAACCATCTAGCACCTTTTTGAAGTCGCTTGTCAAGTTGCCACTCATGCCGTGCGCTACGAAGAGCGTCCATTTCCTCCAGCGCATGACCTTCGATGGCCCTGAGTAATCTACGCCTAAGCGAAGCGCCACTTGCTTCAACGGATTGATCGACGTGACACGCTCGCTTCTGAGTTCGTGATTGCCAGTCACGACACCTATGAGATGTTTCTTGACTGGAGCCAAGAGCATACAAGCTCGATCTATTTGCTCGTCCGGATTGAGGTTGTTCTCCCAGACGCTTCCGATGTGCTTCGTCCCAATACAAAGGCCAGTATCGAGCAGATCGCCCATGATGACGATATCGGCCTTTGTCCGTTTCGCCCAGGATAAATACTGAGCGA
>ERZ1292623.3272-Hain-H51-01um-R1-3272-length-13899-cov-5_pt1 | contig 13899 bp, 8 predicted proteins | sample MGYA00564398_ERZ1292623 | MGnify/ENA primary metagenome ERZ1292623 (study PRJEB36523, sample SAMEA6512633) | groundwater metagenome | collected 2019-01-07 | study: AquaDiva: Metagenomics assemblies of 32 groundwater samples
TTTCTCCACAAAGAAAATATTTGGCTCTTTATTCTCTCACCCTTCATTTAAATGTCGCACATAAGAGGCCACTCCGCCTTCAAAATAAAAACCATAGGGGTGCTCCTCCTCTCCTCTTGCATCAATGATCACCACTTTGATTCCGGCCGTGAGATAACACTGCTGGCGCAAATGATCAATCACCGTTTCTAAACTATAATCAATTTCTGTAAAGATAGAATCATCAGCATGAAATCTGATCATGGTCCCTCTTTGTTTGGTGGCGCCAACGGATTTCACTTTTCCTTGGGGCACACCTTTGGCAAAATTCTGTTTCCAAATCTCCCCATCTCTATATACGGTGGCCTCCAATGAATCAGAGAGGGCATTTACTACAGAGACTCCCACGCCGTGCAAACCACCGGAAACTTTATACCCGCTTGCCTCACCGCCAAATTTCCCACCAGCGTGCAGTTTGGTGAGCACCAATTCCAAGGCGGAAATCTTTTGCTCCGGATGAATATCCACCGGAATTCCTCGGCCATCATCCGTAACGGAAACCCAATTTTCCGGTTCCAATCTAACCGTAACCGTTTTAGCATGCCCGGCCATGGCTTCATCAAATGAGTTATCGACCACTTCCCAAATTAAATGATGCAACCCTTCAATACCAGTGGAACCAATATACATTCCCGGGCGCTTCCGCACCGGATCAAGTCCTTCAAGGACGGTAATATTCTTTGCGCTGTATTCACTGGTTGAAGCCTGTTTTGGGGTTGATGCCATAATAAATAATTCCGCTTCAGAGTATCACATTTGAGCTTTGAGAGCCAGTGGTGGCTGTGGGGATGGTAGAATATAAGCTATGAAACCGGTGGCAGACCCAGCAATCAACGCTCCTTCCCTCGCTAATCCAGAATTTAAGCAGGTGGAGAAATCATATCAGCGCAATCTGAAGCTCATAAAATGGCGCTTGTTTTTGATAAATTTTGGTTGGTCGGTTTGGGCTATAGCTCTGGGGATTTTATTAATTTCCAACTTGGTCACTTTCAGTAAACTAGCCATCATGAGCAGTAATTTGGGAGACCGTAGCGCTTTCTCTTTGGTGAGTAACGCTAGCACGATTAGTTTGGCCGCCACTCGTGCCGCTCCCATACCATTATCTTTGGGGGCGGTGAAAATTACCGGTTTGAGTGCGGACAATAAAGTCCTCTTGTCCTCAATTAAAAACTCTAATCCCGATTGGATTGGGAGAATTACCTACACTTTTAGGTACAAGGAAGTCGAGACTCCGGTTCAGTCACTACTTCTTCCCCCTAACCGCGCTCGGTTTGGGAGCGCCTTTGGTCTTTCCACTCTAGACATTGGCTCATCTCCTAAGCTTCAGATCAAAACCGTCACTTGGGAGCGAATCAACCGCGCCCAAATAAAAGACCCCGCCGCTTTTCTGCTAGAGCGAGAATTACTGGTTGCTGAAGACTCCCAGTACTTGGTGGTCATGGGTCCCGGAGAAGTAAAGTTAGGGGAGATCTCCTTTTTTCTACACAATTATTCCGACTATGGCTACTATGAAGTACCCTTACTCGTTACTTTGTATCGCGGCGGGCAGATCATAGATGCCGTAAAAGTGGTGGTCAATAATCTGGTTTCTGGTGAATTACGCCCGATTTCCTACACGCTCATGGGTGAGGTGCCTCTGCAAGCAGAGGTGGTGGTTGAGCCTTACCTTGATTGGTTTGACCAAATGGAATATCTTGAATCCGGCGGGATTACGCTATGACCAAGTAGCGTTGTGCTCGGGATCAGGCTATGGGTAAATGGCGAGCAATCAGAGACTATTTTAGTTTACTAGATCCTTGGCTCCTTTTTTTTGCCGGGACTTTGTTTGTGTTTGGGATTTTGGCGATCGGATCGGTAGATCTAGCGTTAGACACAAGAGAGCTCGCCTTAAAACAGTTTCAAAATTTTGGTTTTGCTCTAGTACTGATGTTTAGCTTTGCCATGCTTCCTAGCAATTTTTTTAAGGCATATGCCAAAGTTGGCTATTGGGCGGGAATTCTCACCCTAATGTTACTGATCTTCTTTGGAAGAACTTTAAATGGTACCACCGGTTGGTTTATTATTTTTGGAGTTTCCATTCAACCGCTGGAGTTTATGAAGGTGGCGCTAATTCTAGAGCTCGCTTCTTATCTCTCACTGCGGGTTGGTCAACCACTTAAATGGGGGGACTGGTGGCAGGTTGGTTACCGAATCGCTCTTCCCACTTGTTTAGTTTTTCTTCAGCCGGATTTAGGGGGAGCGATCATTTTGGTATTAATCGGCATTGGCGCTTTTTATTTTGGCGGAGTGGAATGGCGACGGATTTTGATTGCGCTCACAATAGGCATAACTTTATTGACCGGTGGGATTTTCCTAACCGGATTCCAGCTCGCCGATTACCAACGGGAACGGTTCACTAGTTTCCTGAATCCCGCCGCTGATCCACTTGGCGCCGGTTACAACTTAGCTCAAGCCAAAATTGCAATTGGATCCGGCCGCTGGTTTGGCAGAGGCATTGGCGGTGGCAGTCAAAGCCAATTAAATTTCTTGCCAGAGAGTCAAACCGATTTTATCTTTGCCGTCCTCGCCGAGTCGCTGGGGTTTGTGGGAATTACGATCATTTTATTATTGCATCTTGGCTGGTGGGGCCGCTGGCTTTATCTTGCTATGCGCGCCGACGATCCATTTTCGGCTCGAGTGCTCGCGTTGTCATTAACTTTGTTTGCTGGTCAAGCCCTTCTCCATATCGGGGTGAATTTAGGTGCTCTGCCCGCCACCGGCGTAACTCTTCCATTTATGAGCTATGGTGGTAGCTCTCTCCTTGCCTTCGGCGCCTTGCTTGGAATCGGTCAAAGTTGTGCTCGCACTAGAACTTTAAGCGACCAATCTACGCTGAAGTACTTATGAGTCGGTCTCCAGTTGGACTGCGCCGAAATTTTGGGCTATAATAGCTGGGAATTAAAGATCAATTGAAATCATAAAACAAATATGTGGTCAGCTGATAAAGAACCGGAACGCAATTGGTTAGAGCGACATTTTGGCGTGATTATTGGTGGCGCGCTCACCTTTGTTTTGGAGATTGTGCAGGTTGCTGGCCTCGCCCTTGCCATTATTTTACCGGTGAGATATTTTTTAATTCAACCGTTCATTGTGAAGGGAGTTTCAATGGAGCCCAGTTTTTTTGAAAACGAATATTTAATTATTGACGAACTCTCCTATAGATTTAGAGAACCGGAGCGCGGCGAGATTGTGGTTTTCCATCCGCCCTCAAATCAAGCCAAACAATTTTATATCAAGCGTGTCATTGGTCTTCCTGGTGAAACGGTAGAAGTTAAGGACGGCAAGATTACGATTTATAACTCCACCCTTCCCACCGGATTTATTCTCACCGAACCATATTTAGAAGACCTCACTCCCGGCAGTGATCGTCGCCTTTTGGGAGAAGGAGAATATTATTTATTAGGAGACAATCGAGACTCCAGTTTAGATAGTCGTTTTTTTGGCGGTGTGCCCAGAGCCAATCTCACCGGTCGGGTTTGGATTAGAGGTTTGCCAATCAATCGGGTAACCGCTTTTTCAATTCCAGATTACATAGAATAGATTAGGGCAGAGCTCTGCCTCAATCCAGATCTCACCGTCCTTGCTTTTTTTTAGATATACCGCTATCATTCCGGTAAAATATGCCCACCAAACCATCAACAACCGTTAAGTCAGGCGCGTCATTCGTTAAGTCGAGTGCGTCAACCGATAAGTCAGGCGCACCATTAGTAGTCAAAACAACCACTGCTTCAGTTGCGGAGTTAGCCAAGGATACAAGCCAATCGGCACCGCTAACCGATAAAAAGAGCAAATCAATTACCTCCTTGCGTGGTTTTAAGGATGTATTGCCAGATGAGCAAGGGTATTGGGATAAGATTGAATCAGTAGTGAAGTCCGTGGCTAGCGCTTATGGTTTTGGCAAAATTCGGTTGCCAATCGCAGAAGCAACGCCATTATTTGAACGCGGTGTTGGTAAGGAAACGGATATTGTTGGCAAAGAAATGTTTACTTTTTTAGATCAAGGAAACACTAGAATGACTTTACGACCAGAGGGCACGGCGCCAGCGGTGAGAGCTTATATTGAACATGGCATGTTGAATCAACCGCAACCGGTGAAGCTCTGGTATCTAGAGCAATTCTTCCGCCATGAAAGACCGCAAGCCGGCCGGTATCGCCAATTTTGGCAGGCTGGTTTTGAGGTGATTGGTTCTAATGATCCGGTATTAGATGCGCAACTGATTGTTTTAGGGGTAGGAATCTTTAAACAGTTGGGCATAGAAGTATCAACGCAATTGAATTCTATTGGCATGCCGGCAGAAAGACGGCAGTACATTACGGATCTTACAAAATATTTTAAATCTCACTCAAAAAAATTAGGAGAGCTGGATTTAAAGCGGTTAGCAAAAAATCCGTTAAGAATTTTAGATTCCAAAGAACCGGCGGTGGTTGAACTAAAAAAAGATGCTCCCAACATTATCTCTTACTTGGATCCGGAGTCCAAAGCGCACTTCATGAAAGTGATTGAGTATTTGGATGCCGCGGAAATCCAGTATAATCTTGATTCTAGTTTGGTTAGAGGGCTTGATTATTACACTCGCACCGTTTTTGAATTCATGGTTCCTAATCCCATAGAAGGGGAGGCGCCAATTACCCTTGGTGGTGGTGGCCGATACGATGGGTTAGTAGAATTGCTAGGTGGTCGGGCTAACACTCCCGGTGTTGGTTTGGCAATTGGCATTGAGCGTTTAATCCTAGCCGTCAAGCAAGCAAAATCAATTCCCGCCAGCGAGTTGGAACAACCGGTGGACGTTTTCTTTTGTCAGCTAGGTGAAGCCGCTCGGCGACAAGGTTTAAAGATCTTTGAAAAACTTCGCGCCTCTGGTTTGAATCTTGGCGAGGCCTTCTCAAAGGGGAGTCTAAAGGCACAGTTAGAAACCGCCGATAAACTCCGTTCCCCATTCGCTTTGATACTTGGTCAAAAAGAGGTTCTAGACGGCACAATCATCCTCAGAGATATGGACGCCGGTGCTCAAGAGATTTTGGATGTTGAGAAAATTCAATCAGTTGTTACCAAGCGTTTACATGACCTTAAAACCAGATCAGCCAAATAATTGAATCCATCCACTAAGGCATCCAATAGTTCATCCACTCTCAACCCTTTACAGGTTTTCTGACTTCTGCTAAAATACTGCCGAATCCAATTAAATCTAATCAATCAACTAAATTAAAACTGTGTCAGTAATTGAAGTAAAAAGAAAAAAAGGTGAGACATTTGAAGCTTTATTTAGGCGTTGTACTCGCCGTATCCAACAAAGCGGTAAACAATTAGACTTGCGCTCCGGACGATTTTTCACCCGCACCCCAAAAAAGAACAGACTTCATGACAGCGCTATTAGAAGCATTGTTAAAGGGGGGAGACGAGAATATCTTCTCAAAACCGGCAAAGCCAGAGAAGAAGATTTTAGACCGGTCAAACGTCGCTAAATCTTACCAGTAGGCACATATTGCAAGTTGATAACCGACCGGTCATACTGGTCGGTTTTTGTTTGAACCGGTGATCAGAGCCGGTCGGCGATTGTCCTTGGGCAAGTGATTGCGGTATACTCCTTCCCAACATATGAATATTCTCAATCGCTTACAAGAAGATCTTAAGCAGGCCATGAAAGCAAAAGATGAAACGGTGCTTAATGTGGTGCGTCAGCTGAAAACCGCTATCACAAATAAAGCCATCGCTGCTGGCAAAGATTTAGAGGAAAGTGAGGCGCTACAGGTTATCAAAGCCGAAGGTAAGAAGATGAGAGACTCACTGGAGAGTTTTGTTGCCGCCGCTAGGAATGATTTGGTGGCCACTATTTCTAAAGAAATTAAAGTGATTGATAGTTACCTTCCGGAGCAAATCTCAGACGATGCATTACGCGCGCATATTCAAGCTAAGCTCGCCTTGATGCCAGATCTAGACAAAACCAAAACCGGCCAGTTGGTGGGGGAGTTACTTAAAGAGTTAGACGGTCAGGCCGATGGTCGTCGCATCAAAGCCATTTTAGAAAATTTAGTTGGGTAAGCATGCTCCGTGCCATTCTAATTGATGTAGTTCATTACACCGTTTCTAGAGCCGAGGCCGAGGTTAGGTTGGCAGAACTTTCAGAACTAACTAGAACCTACGGCGGTTTAGTGGTAGTTGAAGTTTTTCAACGCCGGGCGGCGCCAGATCAAAATACCTACATTGGCTCTGGTAAAGTTGAAACCCTATTTGAGACTTGGCCCACGCACCGCGCCGAGGTACTAATCATCAACGGCTTTTTAAAACCCGGTGTGATGGATCGCCTTCAGGAAAAATTCAAACCATTGAAGATGGAAGTTTGGGATCGGTACGATTTGATTTTGAATATCTTTGAAAAACACGCCACCACTGTGGAGGCAAAATTACAGATTGAACTAGCCAAGATCAGACATTTGGGTCCAAGAATGGTGGGAATGAGCGAGCAACTTGGTCGTCAACGCGGTGGTACCGGAACTAGAGGTGGAGCGGGGGAGGGGAATACTGAAGTAATGAAACGGCACTGGAAAGAACAAGAGCGTCGGATCGCCACCAAACTGGAGCAGTTAGAACAAGGCCGGAATCTTCAACGCCAAAATCGTCGCCGTCAAGAAATTGTCACCGTGGCGCTGGTGGGATACACCAACGCCGGCAAAACTTCCGTACTAAATAAACTCACAAAAAAGAAGGAATTGTCTGCCAATAGATTATTCGCCACCCTTGATACTAGATTGGGGGAGTGGTTTATTGAGGGTTCCCCCAAGAAAATTCTGATATCAGATACGATTGGCTTTATTCAAGACCTCCCACCGGCCCTCATTAAAGCGTTCAAATCAACGCTGTCAGAGGCAATTCAAGCCGATCTCCTCCTCCTCGTCATTGACGGCGCCGACCATCGCCTCATAGAGAAGCTGGCCGTAGTGGAAGCGATTCTCGCCTCATTGGTGCCAACAAATCAACCGCGTCTCCTGCTTTACAATAAGTCCGACCTCCCCAATTTTACTATTTTGGCCGATCGTCCCGGAATCGGTTTCTCCACCATCACCGGCATCGGTACGGATACTTTAGAACAACAAGTGAGAGCATTATTATTTCCCAGCGCTCGTTTGTAAAACAATATTGGGCGCCATAACCACCGCCCTCAAAACTCTCCACAGCTAAGCGCCAACATCCCTCAAAAATGAGGTAAAATGTAGGGAGCTATGCGCTTCCAAAATCGGATTATTCAGTTAGGTTTGTTATTGATAATACTCGTTCCGTTTTTCGCCCTTGGGCAAGATTCAAATTTAGATGCGATTGGTGAGAGCGCCGGCTTATTTGGTGGCGACCTTCTTTCTATTATCGGTAATTTGATCAAAATTGTTTTAGGCCTGACGGGCGTGATATTTTTGATCCTAATCATTTACGCCGGAGTACTTTGGATGACCGCCGGTGGCGAGGAGAAGCCCATTGAAAAAGCGAAAAATATTTTGAAGAGTGCCACTATCGGTTTAGTAATCACACTCTCCGCTTACGCCATCACCACTTTTATTTTCAATAATTTACTAAATAGCGGTGATGGGTTCGGTAATGGGGACAACGGTTCGGTCTATGTGGAAAAGTTCTCTAATTCTTTGGGCAACGGCGCCATTGAAGATCATTACCCCACTCGCAATCAAACCAATGTTTACCGCAATACCAATATCGTGATTACCTTTAAATCCAGCCTACCTCTAGACCAAATCCTAAAAGATTATAACGACCAAAATACCCCGTTTGATTTTACTGATGATGTTCCCACCACTGAATTCAATGCTGACAACTTCACCATCTATAGAAACGCGGATGAGATCCCACTAACAGCGGTAAAAGTTTCCTACACGGAAGATCTTAAAACTTTTATTATCAATCCAACTGAATATCTGGGCTCGCCTACGGAAGATGTTGACTACACCGTTCAGATTAGTAGCAAGCTCCAAAATACCGATCGGGTAGGCATCTTTGTTAGCATGAATGAGGATGGTTATGAGTGGAGTTTTCAAACCGGTACCGAGCTTGACCTTACCCCTCCCAGTATTGAATCAGTTACCCCGGCGATTGGTGGAACTTACGCTAAAAATATTATTCTCCAAATTACTTTTGATGAACCAGTTGATCCTACTTCCTCTAGCGGGACCACCGATGTTAACGGTACTCTAGTAACCGGTTTCACTAACATCCAAGTGATTGGTCTCACCACTATTCCCGTGGCCGGGACTTACGCCCTTTCTAATGGTTATCAAACTGTCACTTTTATTCCCACCGATCCTTGCGGAGTAAATTCTTGCGGTCAAACCATTATGTGCTTACCGGGCAATCAATCCCTTATCACCACCGTCCTTGCCCCCACTATCGGCGCCACTCCTCCCCAAGTAGATAGCTTTCCTTATGATGGCTTGGTAGACATGGCCGCTAACGGTTTTGATGGTAATGGTGATGGCACGGCCGGCGATGATTATCAGTTTAGTATCACCACCACCGGCGATATTTATTTGGACGGTGCAGAAATTGAAACGGTCGCTCCCGCTATTTTGGAAGGAGAGGTTAGCTTAGAACAACCGGTCAACATTATTTTTACGGATGTGATGATGTCCAACACCTTAAACACCACCAACCTCACTTTCACCAATAAAGAATCCACCTCCGGGCTAAGTCATGAAATGTGGTATCGCGTTAATTCAGAATCGCTAGCCGCTGATGGCACCGTGATTGGCGATACTGATTTGGCGCCCGCTAAAACGAGCGTACTAATGTCACACGGTGTATTTTTAGAATCAATTGATCCGCTTCTTTATTTTTACAATCCTTCCGTCCATGAAGGGGTGCTCAACCAGTATCAAAACTGCTATCTGCCGGCGAGCGGTCCTAGTCAGGACGGTGGAGAGTGTGCCGTTTCCTCTCTGGCACCATTTTGTTGTAACGGCAACCCGTCTAGTGACGCCTGTAATCTATAGCGCTTGTGAATTTTCTCGCTTCAATATTTAAATCCCCAATCTCTCGCGCTATTTTGACGACCAGTATTTTGCTAACTATCATGGGCACGACCGGTGGCACGATCGGTGGCACGATCGGTGGCACCTTCGCTGTTCCGGTTCTAAAAGCGGTCGGCACCACCTGGTCCCCAAATATCGCTCATGCCCAAACCGAGGTAACCGCTAATCTAGACGCCGTGGCAGAATTAAGTGGACTCTCCACGCCGGATGACCCGAGAGATGTGATTGCTAATCTCATTTATGGATTCTTAGGAATTCTAGGGGTAATTTTTACCGTACTTGTTATTTGGGCCGGGCTACGCTGGATGCTCGCCGCTGGTGATCCAAAAAAAGTAAATTCCGCCAAGCAGATGCTAATCTCGGCGATCATCGGGTTAGGAATTATTTTAAGCTCTTGGGCTATAACTTATTTTGTGATTAACTCTATTCTCGGTGCCACCGGCGGTGGTGCTGGTGGTGGCGGTGATGGTGGTGGAGGCGGAAATTACACCCTTGGCGGTGGGGGAGGGGTTGGTACTTTTGAAGTTACAGCGCTATTTCCGACCGGTGAGTTACCTACTAAAAATCTAGTCATTCAAGCTACTTTTTCAAATAACCTGTTGGCAGAATCGGTAACGCCCGCCAACTTTACTATTACCAATGCTAGCACGGGGATACCGGTACTAGGGACTTTGGTGGTCTCCGGCAATTTGGTGAAGTTTACTCCCGCTCAAGCTTGTCCCGCTCCGGACGCTGATATCTTCTGTTTTGATTCCTTCACCGAGTACACCATCGCTATTAAAGAGACGGTCTTAAATACCTCTGAGGTTGCTTTAAGTTGCGCCAACTCGCTCTGTTCCGGTTCTTTCACTAGCGGTGATTTGATTGATCGTGAAGACCCACGGGCCGAGACCACTTTGCCGGATGACCACGCCTCAATTCCGGCCGAGAGTTTAGTGGCCACCCAAATGCATGGCACGGACGACACCGGTCTCTCAATCGCCCTCTTCAGTGTTGACGGCGTACAGTTTGACGCTATTCCCTCCGCCGGCATGGGAATGATTGACGGTTTGTTTGATACTTTTTGGGAAAGTCTAGATGTGGTTTTAGGAGAGTCTTATGAAATTACCACCACTGCCCTGGATTACTCCGGCAATGAAGATTCTGATTCCATCACTGTGGTGGCTAAGCCCGCCAGTTGCTTTAACGATGTTCAAGACCTAGGTGAAATTGGCGTTGACTGTGGGGGCGATCCCTCACTGCCAGAGTATTGCGGTGCGTGCGGTGGGGCGGTTTGCAAAGTGGAAAGCGACTGTGGCGGTGGACTTAGTTGTGTGAGCGGTTTCTGTGTGGTTGCTCCCGAGATCTCGGCCGTGAGCCCCAACAACGGCGCGCCCGGTACTTATGTAACCATTCAAGGTAGCGGTTTTGGTGGTTTAACTGGTTCTGTGTATTTCATCGGCGTCGCGGGTGCCGAGGTGCTAGCACCGCTCGCCGATTGCGCCTTGGCTTGGACCGATAATCAAGTAATTGTAGAAGTACCGGTTGGGGCGATATCGGGCCCAATCTCCCTTTTTACCCGCACTCTAATAGAGGACAGCACCATTGATGACAACGGCCCCCAATTACCAGATTTTAGTGTAGATTCCGTTTTGAGACCCGGTCTTTGCGCTCTAGAGCCAAACAGTGCCAGTGGCGGTGACGCCGTTACTGTAATTGGTAACGCCCTTGGTGCCACTCAAGAAAGTAGCACTATTATATTCGGCGCTAGTCCGGCACCGGTTTATTCTAGTTGGAGCGACAAATTGGTCAGCCTCACCGTGCCACCGTTGAACGATGGCTTATTGCAAGTTACCGCCACCGTTAATGGAATTATTTCTAACCCCGTTAATTTCACCGTCCAATCAGAGGCGGTGGTGACGCCAATCATCACTTCCGTTTCCCCGGCTGTTGGTCCGCCTGGTCAATACATCACTATCTCTGGCGCTAATTTTGGCGATCAACTTGGCACGATTAATCTGGAATCGGAAGAAAGTGGAGAACAGGTAATTGCTAGCATTGATTTTCCGCCCGCCTGTTTAGAAAATATTTGGTCCGCGCAAGAAGTCCTTGTGATTATTCCGGAATTATTAAATGGGCACGATATTTTGTTTGGTGATTATAGCTTGACTTTGGTCACCCAAGCCGGTGTTATTTCTAATCCAGTAATTTTAACCGTTACTGATACCGCCCCCACTCCCGGTCTCTGCGCCCTCTCACCAGAGATTGGTCTTGCCGACACCGCTCTAACCGGCTTTGGCGATAATTTTGGGACCAGTAACGGTTCTCTTATTTTTACACCGGCCACTCCAGCTAGTATTTCCACTTGGGCCGATGACTCGGTTTCCGCCTTAGTACCAAGTGGCGCGCAAACCGGCTATGTCACCCTAGAAACATCTGACGGCGTTATCAGTAATCCGCTCACTTTTGAAGTGGGCGCCGGGACCATTCAGTCCACCGCCACTCCAGTGGCCGCCTACGCTTGGAACTTTTCCACCGGCATCATCCCCATCGCTCCTCAAGTGATCGTTGAATGTAGTGATAGCGTGGTGAGCGCCGTGCCCAATGAAATCTTTACTGACGCCGTTTGCGTGAACGCTAGTATCTTTGCGGAATTCACCACCCCCATGAATGAGGTCTCCACTGTTAACGCCACCACGGTTTCCAAATGCACCGCCCCTGATTCTAATCCTTGTCTAGAAACAACTTTGGTGAGCGTAACGCCCTTAACTACTCCAACCACCATCACTCTGAGTCCCCTTGATAATTTAGAAATTAGCACCACTTATCAAGTAATAATCTCCACCTTAGCGCAATCTTTAGACGGTACTCCATTAAGTGAAGATGTAGTTTGGGAATTTACCACCAAACCAAATACCACCGTCTGTACAATTGAAGAGATCTTTATTTCCCCAGATACCATTACTCTCACCGCTGAAGGGGAGACCGCCCCCGCCACCGCCTTAGCTAAATCCGGTTGTATTGTGCTAAACAGTGATCCTTTCATTTGGGACTGGAGCATCTCTGCCGATATTGCTCGGTTAGCAGATGATGAAGATCTTTCTTGTATTGGTGAACCCACCAGCTGTTCCCTAGTGGAGGCTTTAGCAGAGGGGGAGGGAGAGGTAACGGCTACGGTGGATAATATTTCTGGACTAGCAAATTTGTTAGTCAATTTCACCGATCCGTATGTGCTTGACTACTGGCCTGATTGTGAGGAGGCCTGTGTTAATGCGGAGGTTGGCGCCAGTTTCAACATTGGTTTAGATCCCGCCACCGTGGGCACTGTGGGGGCGGTTCAACTTTTTGAATGCGCCAATGAACTCTGCTTAAGCTTGTCAGAAATTTCCGGCATCCACGCCGTCTGTTCCACCATCAATAACGAATGTGATAAAGTTACTCTCACGGGGCTTAATTTGATCGCCAATAAATTTTATAAAGTAGTTTTATCCGGCACCACCCTGGCCTCCCCGAGTGGCGTACCCCTCACCAGATTAAATGACGGCGGTAATTACTCTTGGCAATTCCGCACCAGAGAAGACGCTTCTATCTGTGCTTTAGAGCGGATTGATCTCGCCCCCAGTGATTATCAGGTGGAGGCGGTGGGGGAGAGCGGAATTTTTGCTGTTTCCGGATTTGGCGAGGCCGATGTCTGCGCCCAATCCGGCCAAGCGCTAGATTCCACTCAGTATAATTGGGAGTGGGAAAATCCGATTTTAGATAGTAACTTGGATGATAATCTTTCCACCACCGTTTCTGAATGGTATTACGGCGGGACGGTGGATACTGATCTGGGTAATCTGCCCCTCGGTTGCAATGCGCTCTGTTTACCACTTGGTTCCCTATCTGAACCAGCCCTTTGCGGTGATGGAGTACTGGGACTAGGGGAAGAGTGCGAGGATGGAAATACAATGGTTGGCGATGGTTGTTCTGATCATTGTCTGCGTGAAGGCGCCATTGGAGCTAGCGTTTGTGGCAATGGCGAGGCGGAACAACAACTAATCGGACTCGGATTTTCTGGTGAGGATTGCGATGACGGTAATTTAGAAAATAATGACGGCTGTTCTAGCACTTGTCTAGCAGAAGGTTCCTCGGCTATAGGCGCCACTTGTGGAAATGGTGATATCGCCGTCCTTGGTGATACGGAGGAGGGACAACCTAGTCTTGCCGGAGAGGAATGTGATGACGGCGATGGTCAGTCCGGTGATGGCTGTTCCTCCCAATGTTTGAATGAGGGCAGTCCTACTCTTGCCTTGCTCGGTGGTGCTCTTTGTAGCAACGGCGTTATTGAACCCCCATCAGAACAATGCGATGATGACAATCTCATTAATGGCGATAGTTGTAGCGACACCTGTTTATTTGAGGGCTCAAACCCGGCCTATGGCTCCACTTGTGGCGATGGCACGATTGGGAAAGGGGAGAGTTGTGATGATGGTGCCACTGATCCCGACCCTAGTTCTGGCGACGGCTGTTCAGAAATCTGTCTCCTTGAAGGGTCATCACCTTGGTATGCCACGCCCGCTTACTGCGGTGACGGCTTGGTGGCTCCATCTGAATCCCCCCTGTGTGAGACCAGCTCAGGACTCGGCACGATTGATCCCCTTCAAACCGCTTTCACTACAGAAAACGCTCCTTTTGAAGTTGATCTAATTTCTCATCTCGCCACCAGCACAATTAGAGTGCAAGAGTCTGATTCTAATCTAGAAACCAGTGCTAATTTCTCGCTCTATTGTGCTGCTCAAACTGACTCGCAGTGTCTTACCCCGGAAACATTAG
>ERZ1292623.3273-Hain-H51-01um-R1-3273-length-13896-cov-22_pt1 | contig 13896 bp, 18 predicted proteins | sample MGYA00564398_ERZ1292623 | MGnify/ENA primary metagenome ERZ1292623 (study PRJEB36523, sample SAMEA6512633) | groundwater metagenome | collected 2019-01-07 | study: AquaDiva: Metagenomics assemblies of 32 groundwater samples
ATCATCCAACTCTTCCGCTGTCTTGCTTGTAACCTCATATGTCATAATTAAAGAAATAAGAATGAAGTTTTAAAGATTATGGATAATGTATAAAGAAATATTTCCCAAAATAATTGTCTATTTATATTAAAATATATTTGAAAGGGGAAGAATAATCTCAATCTATCGCTAAAATTTATAAACAATACTAAACTAATTAAGATATGAATAAAAGAGGGCAAGGGTGGAATATCGGATTAGGGGGAGCATTGATTATTGGAGGGATATATCTCTTAACAAGAGGTACAACCTTTAATGTAATTTTTGGAATAGTTTTAATTGGAGTAGGATTATGGCTTCTGTTCAAATAAGATGGATAGAAAACAATTAAAGAAGAATAAATTGGATTTGGAGTACCACAAGTACTCTCAAATATTAAACTCACTTTTAATTTTTTCAACAACAGGATTATTAGCATTTTTAGGAAGTTTTGTTTTTCTTGAGAACAAAAATAAATTAGCATTGGGATTAAGCATTTCTGCAATCATGTTAATTATAGCAATAGGTACATACAAGAAAATTAATAAAAAACTAGAATCTATAATCGCGGAAATAGAAAATTTAATTTCTTAAATCCCAAATCTCAATAGCGCGCCAACACCGCCTAAATTCTTAAACTGCTTTCCTTCTTCCGTCTCATTGGAAACAATTTCAATTTTCGCAGAAATATTCTTCGCTCCATCTTTCAGTTCCTTTGCAACATTTCTTGGAAGATCCTTCGTCAAAATCAAAGTATCAACAGCACCATACCCTAATGCTTTCCTTATATCTTCTTCCTTATACAACGCCAAGTCCGGTTTTTCCCCTAGCGTCTGGAAAAACTTTTGAATTAATTTCTTTTCATAAATAACTTCTTGTTCTGCTAAAAGTTCATGCGATTTTTCAACCAATTCTTTCAAGCCCGACTCATCAACATCTCCAATATCAACTCTTCCAATAACTTTATCTCGCAATTGCGTCGCTAAATAATCGTTGTCTAAAAATTCATCTTTTGTTGGAATAGGCCCTCCGACGATAATTCCTTTCAATCGCGTATTGTCAAAAAAACATTTCTTCGCTTCTTCAGCAACTCTTTTGTAAAATTCCTTAGTCAGACCTTCAGTAATTCTGTGAAAACGCTGAGAAGAATTATGGACAACAAGCCCATTGGCAATAAAATTGTGATTCTTGGTCTCTATATCAAAGGTTTTCTGAATGCCTAAAGATTCTATCTTCCCAATTTTAACAGTAATCAGATTAGAATTATAAAACATTTCCAGCCTTTTTCTTAAATCTACCTCATAAATATTATCTAAAATTCGTTTCTTGAAAACCTCTTTACTCAATTGCTTCTTATTATTAAAGAAATCAGGACAATTAAATTGTCTTGTATTCAAACCAGAATTTCTTATAATTCTAGCAACCTCCTTACCATTAACAACTAATTGCCTAACTTTATTTCTATTTCCCCTCTTTTCAATTAATTCTCTAACCTTTTCATTCTTTTCTGACGAAATAAACCCAATTAAGTTATAAAATTTCTTGATAGATTCTAAATCATCAATAGCTATAGTATATCTAATGTTATTTGAGTAAGGATTTTTTCTGTTATCATACTCATTAATAGAAGCAATTATGCCTAATCTGAGAAAAGCCAACTGAATTTGTTTGGCCAATTTTTCATTATTAAATCCAGCAGCAATCCTAGATTTACTAATATATCCCTCAGCATCAAAAAAGCCACCAATAAATGAAGCAAGGGATTTATGTGAAGACCTTAGAATAATTGAAGGAATTTTTTCATTATGAGTTTTATCTTTCTCTAAATAAATCTGCCTAAATAGTTGCGCCAAAATTCTACTATAGGCCCTTATCTGCCAATAACTCTTTTCTTCTCTAAATCTCAAATCACTTTTTATTTCAAAAACTTTTTCAATTAAATTTTGATAATATTTAGCAACCTCCTCTCTCTGCTCAAAGAAAGTAATTCTATCAATCTCATAAGTGCCGTCTCCTAAATAATAACCTAAGATTCTAGAAAAATCAGAATTAATCTTTTCAGGAATTTTAATCTCTTTTATATTAAAGGATTGTTTAATCTGAGAAACAAAATAAATCTGTTGGTCATCTAAATTCAAATCAATCTTCTCAGGCATTACCAAATAATCCCCTGCTTTAATTTCTGACAATATTTTTTCTTCAATTCCATTTTCAGTTCTAACAAAGAATGTATGCTCTCCTGAAGCTTTAATTTCAATTCTAGGATATTTAGTTACAACCTTTAACAATTCTTTTTCATTTTCCCATTTAGCAATTATTGGGGTTTCTTCAGACGTTTCTTGGTTAAAATTCTCAGAAATAATAATTAAAGGGTTATGAGAATCTTTTATTTCCATAATCTCCCCATTGCTGCTCATAATAAGACTATCTGGCGCTAAGCATTGTCCTCCCGCCCTTATTTTAGACGGAACTCCTGAAGTCATTTTCTGGAGAACTTCAATTCTTTTTCCTTCCAGCATTCCTAACGTGGCCTCTTTTCTATCCATAACAATCAATCCATAAATTTCAGAGACCTCCATCATAGTCCTCAATGGCTCAAGAACAAATTCTTTATCGCAACGATATAAACGCGTCTTCAATGGTAAAGGCGGCTCAACCATCCAAAATTTTAAATCATCTTGTCCTTCAATTTGGCTTATATTCCCGCAAAAAATTGCCAGCCCGTTTGCCGGCGTACGAATATCTTTTATTTCACGAACAATTTTATCAAGCGCATCAGTAACATTCTTTCTCGTGGCTGTGGATTTAATATTTTTCGCCGTCGACTTTTCCGCTTCCAGCTGACGTTGAACTGCATTGGCATCGTAGCCGGCCGCAACATAGACAGTAATAAGTTCTGTATGCCTTCCTTTATGCATTTCAAGTTCTTCCAAAAGTTCTTCAAGCTCAAGTTTTGTTATCGCCATGTTATATTTATCAAAGAAAGAATGTGTTTAAATGATTTGTCATTTTATAACCGGCCTTCGCGGATTCCAAGCTTTTATTCCAATCTCCCTCATAATCTGATAATCTTCATAAGTATATTTTTGATTCACCAAAGAGTTAATAGTTCTTAAACAATAATCAATACCTTTTTTTCTATAAATAGAATAAATAGCTTCTGGCAAGGGATTGTGATTATGTTTTATAATACTTTTCGGAAATTCCCTTTGTGAAAATTCAAAAAAGGCAAGGGTACTTAACTCTGCAATAGTTTCTTTCTCAAGATAAGCATCTCTTTCAACAGGAGTTTTTATTTTACAATAGGGAGTTTTAAATGTAAAATGGCCTGGATTAGCTAGATAATGCAAATAATGCCCTGACTCGTGAGCGCATGAAAAAGCACACTCATCTAAATTATTCATACAATTAAAATAATCAAAATCATCAGGGGAAAAACCAAGCTCAATATGACCATCTGGCAAAACAAAAGAAGCTCCGGGATATCCGCGAAATTTAATCTCTGCAGGTTTAGGGGCTTCATTCAAACCAAAATAAGTATGCATCCTCCACAAAAATTCTTCTTCTAATTTTACTAAAACTGATTTTAAATTCGATTTAAACTCCTCAACATGGAATGGTACAAATTCCTTATCTTCAAATTTAACCATGAAAACTCGGGCCAAGAACTATTTTTAAGAATTTATATTCAAACAAACTCAACGGCAAAATCGCCTTCATTGATTTCCTTCGCTCCAGTAACCCCAACAAGATCATCCAAAACAGATTTAATTAAACTCTTTTCTTTTTTATCAAAAGTCAAAAAAATTTCCGCTTTCATGCTTTTTTGCGCTTTAGATTTTTCTTGTCGAACTCTTGAAACAACATCAATAAGAACATTCCAAATCTTATCATCAACTTTCCCAATTTTTATTTCAGAAGACCATTCAAGAAGATGAATGCTTTTTTCTTTTTCTAATTTCTTAAAATGCGTTTGATAAACTTCTTCTGTAATATAAGGCATTATAGGAGCGAATAATTTCAAAACAGCCAACAATCCATTATAAAGTGCATACTGCGCGGATTTTTTATCGTCGCCAGTTCCGTTATAAATTCTTTTCTTAACAATTTCCAAATAATTATCTGCAAAAACCTTCCAAAAAAACTGCTCCGTCTCGGATTTTGCTCGCGAATATTCATAATTCTCAAAACTTTCCGTTGCTATTTTGATAACTTTGTTTAATTCATTCAAAAACAACTCATCAGTTGAGATTAATTTTTTAGGTCTCTTACCATCATAATCACTAAGATTCATAAAAACAAAATTAGAGGCATTCAAAATCTTTGTAATCAATTTCTTTCCTGCAATCAAATCCTTTTCTTGATAATCCAAATCTTCTCCTAGCTTTGAGCCCGCTGCCCAAAATCTTAGAGCATCCGCGCCATAATTATCTAAAACCATTTGCGGATCAATTGAATTTCCTTTTGACTTGCTCATCTTCTCCCCGCCAAGTGTGACATTCCCTGAGACCGAAATATTTTCCCATGGAATTTTCTTTTCTTTAAGATAAGATCTCACAATTGTGTAAAAAGCCCAAGTACGAATTATATCATGTCCTTGTGGCCTTAATGAATAAGGAATTTTTATTTTTCCACCAACCAATTCAGCGCCAATCTGCGGCGTCAGCGACGAGGTCGCCCATGTATCCAAAACCTTTTCTTCCGGCTTGGCCTCTTTGCCGCACTTAGGACATTTTTTCTTCTTCTGCAAAGGATCAACAGGAAGTTCTTTTTCAGATGCAACAATTATCTCACCACAATCTTTGCATTCCCAAACAGGAATAGGAATTCCAAAGTGACGCTCGCGTGAAATATTCCAATCCCACTCAAGACCTCTAACCCAATTCTCATAACGCTTAAACATAAATTTTGGATGCCAATTAACTTTTTTTCCTTGTTCAATTAAATTCTTTTTCTTATCTAAAATTTTAATAAACCATTGTTCTGTCGTCAAAAATTCTATAGGAGTTCCGCACTTGTCATGAACATTAAGTATATGTGAAATTTTCTTTTGTTCTTTAATCAAATTTCTTTCTTTCAAATCTTCAAGAGTTCTTTTACGGGCTTCACCTACTTTCATTCCTTCATAAGGCCTTATCTTCAAAGTTCCATTTTTATTTAGGATTATTCTTGCCTGCAAGTTATGTCTCTTTGCTGCATCAGCGTCGTATTTATCTCCATAAGTGCAAACCATCAAAACCCCTGTTCCTTTATCAATTTCAGCGGACTTGTCAGCAATTATTGGAACTTCAAAATCAAAGATAGGAACTTTTGCTTTTTTACCTATTAAATTCTTATATCGGGCATCCTCCGGATTTACAAAGACCGCAACACAAGCGCCAAGAAGTTCAGGACGAGTAGTTGCGATAAGCAGTTCCTTCCCTCCACAAGAAAATTTCAAAGTTGAAAATAAGGTCTCTTTTTCTTCATCCTCAAGTTCTGCTTGGGCAATTGAGGTCTGGCATTCAGGACACCACAAAGTTGGAAATTCTTTTTTATAAATTTCTTTTTTCTTATATAGTTCAACAAAATCCTTTTGTGAAATTTTTTGTGTATTCTTGTCAATTGTAGAATATTTTAAATTGTAATCTGCAGAAATACCTAAATTTTTCCAGTCCTGAACAAAACCAGGAGTAATTTCTTCCAATGTTTTCAAACAAAGTTCAATAAAATCAGCACGAGACATTTCTTTGCTTTTAACTTTCTTCAATTTTTCAACAAGCCGTTCAGTAGGCAAGCCATTATCATCAGTTCCAAACGGATAAAAAACACTCCCCTCTTTTTTTAACTTCATTCTCCAAAATCTTGCAAAGAAATCTTGCTGTGAATAAGAGAAAGCATGCCCTATATGCATCTTGCCCGAAACAGTTGGAGGAGGCATATCAATAGAATAAATCTTTTTCGCTTTTTTATCAAAAGAATAAATTTTTTCCCTCTCCCAATATCCAAGCCATTTTTTCTCTATCGTCTTAAAATCAAATTCAGTCATAACATCATTCATTCATCCAACTTTTAAAAACTTGTTATAAATGAGTTTTAAAATAATCTTTTAAAAATATTAAAATAAAATTAATTACTTAAAAAAAGAGGTGATAAATGCCAGACACCTACGGTTTCTATGCCAACTTCCCTTAAAATAGTTTTAATATTCAAAAAGAAAAAGAGGTGATAATTGTCGTTGGTGGTTGGGGGGATAACCATAAATTTAAATAATCCAAAAAATTAAGATAGTAATGGCAAAAGAAGAGGAATTGAGCTTAAGACACGGACTTTCAGCAGCAATAATTCTCCTTGGGGTCACAGTGGGCTTAGCATTTATGTCACCAGCTTTAACAGGTAACGCAATAGGAAATTTAACTGATACTAACGCAACAGGAGTAGGAATTGCAGTTGTCTTTGCATCAATGGCTTTGGGCTTCTTATTAAGTCGGGATTAAGATAATACTCAAACAAAAAACTTTTTATACTAAACTTTTATACTAAAATCATGGCAGAAACAATAAACATGCCCGGTGTCTTCGGAGGTCTTACAAGATTCAACGAAGAATATGAAAGCAACTTCATGCTCAGGCCTTCTCATGTAGTCCTATTTGTAATTTTAATTGTCGCATTCAGAATAGCAATTCCTTATTTTTTCTAACTCCGTAACATTTTTAATCCTTTTTCTTCTAACAAAATTATGTTACCAGGACTCGGCGGTATGGACCCAAAAAAAATGCAGGCAATGATGAAACAGCTTGGCATCAATCAGGAAGAAATAGATGCAACTCGCGTAACAATTGAAAAGGCAGACGGCAGCAAAATAATAATAGACAATCCTTCCATTCAAAAAATTACAATGCAAGGCAATGAATCATTCCAAATTTCCGGCGACATTTCAGAAGAATCAGCAGAAATTTTCTCAGAAAGTGACGTCCAAACTGTAATGGAAAAAACCGGTGCTTCAGAAAAAAAAGCCCGCGAGGCCTTAGAAAATTCCAACGGCGACTTGGCCGAAGCAATAATGGAGTTGTCATAAGGATATATACTTCACAGATTGATAATTCTTATAAACGCTTAAAATTAATCTAAAAAATGGTAAAATATGAAATAATTACTGCAATAGGTCTTGCAGGGGTGATAGGTCTTGCAGGACTTACAAGAAGTTGTACTATTGTACCTGCCGGAAATGTTACAGTTCTAGATACTTTTGGTTCAGTAAAAGCAGAAGAACTAAACCCTGGATTAAATTGGCCAGTAAATCCATTTTCTTCAAGAGTGGCAATGGAAACAAGAACAAAAGAAGTAAAAGAAACCTTAAAAGTTCCAACAAAAGAAGGTTTGATGGCAAGTTTAGATATTTCTATATTGTACAAAATTGACCCGACAAAAGCAGATGAAATTTACAAAACATTAGGAGTTAACTATCAAGATGTTGTCCTTATTCCCACATTAAGAAATACTGCTCGAGATGTAATAGCAAATTTCCAAAGTGAAGACTTATATAATACAAATAGAAGCAAAATTGCATCAGACATAAATTCTCAATTAAGGATAACATATCAACAAAGAGGAATAATCTTAGAAAATGTTCTATTAAGAGACGTTACTTTGCCAAACGAAGTAACTTCAGCAATAGAAAGAAAAATTAGTGCAAAGCAAGCATCAGAGCAAATGCAATATACACTAGAAAAAGAAAAACAAGAATCTGAAAGGAAAAGAGTCGAAGCAAAAGGAATTGCAGATGCTCAAGGCATTATTTCTCAAAGTTTAACTCCAGAATATCTGCAATGGAGATATATTACCACTTTAGAATCTTTAGCAAATTCACCTAACACTGCTTTTGTTATAACACCTTATGATCAAAAATTAGTACCATTATTAAATATTCAAGAAAGAAAAAGCGATCTCCCACAGAAAAAGTAATTATTATTACCAAAAAGTATATTAATCAAATTAATTCTGGAAACTTATGTATCAACCATCACAAGAAATTCTAGATAAATATGCTGATGTATTAGTCAATTTTGCATTAGATGATGGAAAAGGAATAAAAAAAGGCGCAACTGTTTTAGTCAGCGTTCCTGAATGCGCCAAACCAATTTTAATTTCTTTAAGGCGCGCAATTCTTAAAGCAGGCGGAAATCCAATAATACAATACCTTCCAGATGATATTGCAAAAGAATTTTACGAACTTGCGTCAGACAAACAAATTAAATTTTTCCCTAAAAAATATTTGAAAGGTCTAGTTAACCAAATAGATAACTCAATCGCAATTATCGCAGACACTGACTTAAAAGAGCTTGAAGGCATTGAACCAAGAAAAATAATGGAACGCGAAAAATCTCGTAAGCCTTATATGGAATGGCGGAATGAAAAAGAAAACAAAGGAAAATTTACTTGGACTCTAGCACTTTACGGAACAGAAGCAATGGCGAAAGAAGCGAACCTCTCACTGGAGGAATACTGGCATCAAATAATAAAAGCGTGTTTTCTTGATGAAAAAGATCCAGTTAAAAAATGGAAAGAGACCTTCCATGAATTAGAACGTTTGAAAAACAAATTAAACTCAATGCCAATAAAAACTCTGCATGTCACAGGAAAAAACATTGACTTAAAAATCGGCTTAGACAAAAACAGAAAATGGATGGCCGGCTCTGGACGAAACATCCCTAGCTTTGAAGTCTTCATTTCACCCGACTGGAGAAGAACAGAAGGAAAAATAAAATTTAACCAACCTCTATACAGATATGGGAATATTGTAAAAGATATTGAACTCGAATTCAAAGATGGTAAAGTTATTTACTCAAAGGCCTCTCAAAATGAAAAAGTTTTGAAAGATATGATAGCGACTGAAAACGCAGACAAAGTTGGAGAGTATTCCTTAACAGACGCGCGAATGTCAAAAATTACAAAATTTATGGCAGAGACATTATTTGATGAAAACATTGGTGGCGAATTCGGCAATTCACACATAGCATTAGGAAACGCTTACCAGGACTCATATCCTGGCGATCCGTCAAAAGTAAAGAAAGAGCAATGGATTGAAATGGGTTACAACAACTCAAGCGTCCACACCGACATAATAAACACAGAAAACAAAACAGTCACAGCAACTTTAGAGGACGGAAGCCAGATGATAATTTACAAAGAAGGAAAGTTCACGATATAGAAGATTTATGATATAAAAATATTTCAACTCCAAATACTTAATTTTATCATGCAAAAGTTCATTGAAAATCTAGAAGAAGCGGAAAGAATAAACAGGTCAGTAGACCATCTTGTCTATGTAGCCTTTCAACTCTTTAAAGACAAAAAAATACTTCTCAAAGTTCTTGAAGAAATAAAAAAATCAATTACAAAAACAATAAGTGCAATTCTTCAATATGATTTCATTTACAAAAAAATAAAACTTTCAGAAAACCAAAAAACCAACTTTGACACTTTCATCCAGAAATGCGCTCCGCGCTATTCTATAACTCTGGAAGAAATAAACAAAATAAATGAAATCTTCGACGCAATATTAAAGCACCGCGAAAGCGCGATGGAATTTACACGCAGGGAGAAAGTTGTAATACTCTCCCCAGATATGCAGCAAAAATCCATTTCTTTGGAGCAAATAAAGGACTTTCTTCAAATATCAAAAACCATTGCAAAAAAAGCCAGGAACCATATGATGATAATTTCAGAAAGCCAGTAACACGGAAGAATATAAAAACCCCATTCCCTTATAAAACTATGCTTCTAAAGTAGGATATAAATGGAAGAAATTATTCAAGAAAAAATAAGCGCAGACCACCTCTTGTATGTAAGTTTAAAGTACACCAAAACTTGTGACGTAATTCTTAATCTGATAATAAGATGGAGACGGATGATAGAAGTCAGTTTAGAACAAATTCTTACGCATGCCAAAAAAAAGAAAAAAATTCCTTCAGTCCCATCAAGCCCTCTTGAAAAAATTGAAGCGGCAAGAAAAATCTTCAAAAACGACAAAAACTTTTTGGAAGTTCTTGAACTTTATGGAATGTTCAGAAAAATTGAGGACTTAAGAAAAGAAAGAATCGGTGAATTTAGAAAAAACGTGACGCTAAAAGTTTTCTATCTCGGCAAAGAAATAAGCATAAATCTCGAGCAGCTCAAAAAATACGCCGATATGTTAGAAAAGTTTATAAGCTCAACAAAGCAATTTTTAATAGACAAGAAATAAGGGAAAAATTCTCGAAAATGCAGAAATTAATTGTCATTACCTCCGGAAAAGGAGGGGTTGGAAAAACTACAACAGCCGTTAATTTAGGTGCAGCTATAAATTATTTTGGCAAAGACGTTCTGATTATTGATGGAAACTTAACAACTCCAAATGTTGGATTGCATTTTGGTTCGCCAGAAGTTCCTGTAAATTTAAATCACGTTTTACAAAGAAAAGCGGACCCTTTTGAAGCAGTCTATGAGCATCAATCCGGAATCAAAATAATGCCTGCATCACTCTCTATAAAAGAACTAAAAAAAATAAAATCAGAAAAATTAAAGGACTTCAAAAAGGACTTTTACAAAATCTCAGAATATATCATTGTCGACAGCGCTGCAGGCCTAGGAAACGAGGCGCTTTCTGCTTTGGAACTGGCAGATGAACTTATCATTGTGACAAACCCAGAAATGCCCGCAATCACTGACGCTCTTAAAGTGATAAAAATGGCAGAACAATTGAACAAAAAAGTAAAGGGAGTAATCGTAACAAAAGTAAGAAAAAATAATTTTGAAGTGCAGCCAGATACAGTTAAAGAAATGCTTGAAACCCCAATACTTGGAATGGTTCCAGACGATCCTAAAATGCAAGAGGCCTTAAGCATGAAAGATGCAATAGTTCACACTCATCCGAAATCAAAAGCTGCGCGCGCTTACAAAGAAATCGCCGCGCACATGATTGGAGTGGAATACAACTCCGAAAAAGACAGGCCATCGTGGTTTGCAAGAATTCTGGGCAGAGAATAAAACTGTCAGTTCTAAGAAAATAAAAAACAAACACAACTATGATAAATATCGAAGATTACACAAAAATACTGGAAGAAACAAGAAAAAAAACTATTCGGAAAACTGCAGAGTTAAGAGAAAAATTCCCAAACGAAGCATTTCCTTCAGAAGAAGAGATTAAAAATTATAATGGACCAAATCTGCTAAAATATCATTTAAAAATATCAGAAAGATATTATCAAGTAACTATTGCAGAAATTGAACAAAAACAAGAATACAGAAAAGAAGATATTATGGATTAATGATTAACTAATCGCCAGAATTGCAAGTAAAGAATCTCAATATATTCAATCCTTGATTAGCGGGCCTAATTTGCCAGTCAGGTTCACAAAGCTCCGATATTCCCATCCATTTACTAGCATAATCACTAACTCCCATATGATTCGGACCCTCAGAAGGAGGATTATATGGACTAGTCAACCCTGGATGATTTATTTGATTCATTGGGCAAGTTGAACAGCACTTACACTAACTAAAAGTGAGACAAGCAAAACACTTGCTACAATGCCAAAAATAATTTTTTTACTCATATTATACCTCCTTTCAATATTAACAATAAACTATTATAACAATGATTCTTGTTATATAAATATAAATTACCTATTTTTAATAGTAAAATTAATAAATATTATCTAAACAAAACACACACCCAAATCATTAAACTCATCATCTTTTGAATCAAAAGTTATTTCATTCCCTACAAAAGAAACAATATCATTATTGTTAAAAGAATCTTTAACCGAACTTCTGCTAACGTTTTTTATATTTGAATCAAAAGATAAATTATAATTTTTAGCATTATCAGTTCCTGTTAAACTCCACACAAAAATATCATAACATCCATTCTTGTTTTTTGAAATGATTGTCCTGTTTTCTCCATTGATTTGATAATAAATTCCACTGCTTGTTCTGCTCATATTGTTAAAGGCCGAATAAACATAAAACACAGGCCTTATTTGGTCTGATTGTGTAATTAACCCATAACATAAGGGGTCATTAGGTGAGTCGTCTTGTGTTGTGTAAAACACTTGTTCGCTTATATTTGAATAAACAAAACCCAAAAAACTATCAGCCGCTAAAACAGGATTTGAATTAGAGCATCTATCTGAAGAAGAAGGGCCATTCCATTCCGAAATTATAAAATCAACATTTTTACTTCCTAATTCTGTCTCATAATATTTTTTGGCCTCATCAATCTTATCTGAAAGATGATAATTATGCCATGAAATGAAGTCCATAGGAACATTATTTGTCTTAACATATCTTATAAGTTCGATATTAACCGGCTCTCTATTGTCATCAATCTTTCCATTATATTGATTTGCAGCCGCGCCCCCAACTTTCGCACTTGGGTCTGTCTGTTTTATAGTCGTCGCGGTATTATTGTAAAATTCAAGCCATTGATCTGTCGTCCCCTTCCAAAATTCTGGCAAGTCCGGCTCATTTGAAATTTCATAATAAATTTCAGCGCCTTGGAATTGGGAAAAATAAATGGTAAAATTCTTTACAACAGCATTCCATCGAGTATAATTTGTTGGAGGATAACCTTCTTGAGTTTGACCAGTTAACCATTGTGGCAATCCATGAACCGGAATAATAATTTTATCTGTATGTTGCCTAAGATAATCATTCTTAACCAAATTATTATTTCCCAGCCTAACCATAAAATCCTTTTCTGAAGTTGAAGTAAAAAGATTATACCAAATATTTGGAAGTCGTGTTACCCTATGATTTGTAAAATTCCCATACAAATTCACAGCTGTCTGTGTCCAAGGGCGAAATTGAACTGAAGATTTAAACAAATACAATTTATCAGAATTAAAAGGAATATTCTTCAGATTATAATCAACATTAGAGTAATTGTTCATGAAATTATTAGAATTATTAATATCCGTGCCATTTTGATTAATTATTGTATTATTTTTTGAAGAATTATTAATCTTAACAGAACCATTAATTAAACCAAGATTTTTATTTATATTTGTATCGACTTTTTGAGTAATAGACATAACAATGCTCCAAAGTACAAGAACAGCAGCTATGCCTAAAAAAATAAGAATTACAATAGTGATAATTCCACTCAAGCCATTTTTCTTCATAATTTAGATAAAAATAATAGCACTTAAAAAACTAACTTATCTTACTTCCATCACAATAACATTCTTCAGACCACGGAAATCATTATCTAAAGTAAATAAAGTGGCATTATTCAAAACAGCAGAAGCATAAATTAAAGAATCAATGGCAGGAAGGTCATTTTTATGGGAAAATTCAACAGCTTTCACAGCCACTTTTTCATCTACATTAATAACAACGCTTTTTCTTTTTATAAAATTCAAATAATTTGAGATCTTATCTTCGTTTATGTTAAATTGCAATAATTTTTTATGGACCTCAAACAAAGAAAGAACAGAAATTAAAAAAATATCTGGCTTAGATATGATCTCTTTGCCCCGACCATCAATAATAAAAGCTATCAATAATGACGAATCAATAAACTTAGAATCTATCTGATTTTCTTCTTTCATCTTGAATCTCCTGAAGCATTTTCTTCGCGTCTTTTTTAGAAAGATGCTTCTTTAAATATCCAGCATAAGACTCCTTTTTTCCTCTTGTTGTAACAACTTTAACAATTGCTTCATCATAAGTGTTAGAGTTAGTCTCTTCTTTTAACTTTTTTAAGATTTGTAAAGTTCTCTCATTAACCTGTATTGTTGTTACCATACTATAGACTATAGACTATAGTTTATAAATTTTTCTATTTAACTCACCTTACTTCCATCATCAATTTCTTCTTCTGGTTGCAACAAAATAACTTTTTCATGCCCTTCA